>Ga0164297_10002099_pt1 | contig 20083 bp, 20 predicted proteins | sample GEODES058metaG_FD_113539 | JGI IMG/M metagenome (GOLD analysis project Ga0164297, IMG submission 113539) | Dystrophic lake water microbial communities from Trout Bog Lake, Wisconsin, USA - GEODES058 metaG | ecosystem: Environmental > Aquatic > Freshwater > Lake | place: USA: Trout Bog Lake... | reverse complement strand
TTTCTCTAGTTTTATCAAGTTTCTCAGCAGCTATTTTATAAGCATGTATGTCTGCTGACTTATCATCAGATGTAGATTTAACTGCTGCATGTAAATATACAGTAACATTGCGTTCTTCTAAAGGTAAATTAATATGAGAACATGTTCTTATTCCGCGACCTATAACTTGATCTATTCTATTAAAATGATACCAAGGATCCATTATGTGAATCTCGCGTATATTCTTGAAATTTAAACCTTCACTTGCAATTGGAGTCAATATAACTACTTTAACTTTCTCACCATGCATATTATTACTTCCATTAACTGTTGAAAGTATCTTTTCAATTTTAATATTACCCATGTATTTTGGATTTCCAGTTATTATGCAATATGACGGAGTCGGTGTACCAACATCAATACTCTCTAATACATTGCGTCTATTCAATAGATTTCTAACACCATATCTATTGAACCCGAGATGTTCTAATGCAATTGCTAATGGTATCGCACCACTTGTTACAAACCGCGAGAAGACAATAACAATACCTTCCGAACTCTTAATGAAATCCAAAATTTTAGCTATTTTTGCAGCACAATTTTTAAGATTCGCACCATGTAATGCTTGTTTAGTATCTCTATATGCAAATTGTACTGGTATTATCTCATCAGTTTCATTAAACAATTCTTTTATTCCCTCTTCACCTCTTTTTTGATTTGGATAAGTTATGTTAAGATATTGCGAAGCAATTGATAACCCATTATTATTATTATCTAAATCACTTTCCATATCTTCTATTTTAATTTCACCACGAATACCATTACCATATTTTTCTATTTTCTGCTTAGACCCACAAATAGTTTGAACAATTCCATCGCTAATATTTTTGGCCCATGGTTTATCTATTATTTCAACTTTACTTAATTTTGGACTTAGTCTTGCAGCAAGTGTAAATGGATTACTTCCATTAATATAACTGATATATTTAGAAGATAAGTCTTCTAAAATTTTACGAGTACTATCAGATAATTTACCGGCTTTATTATATAATTTCGTATCTTCTAATACTCTATGCTCTTCATTTAGTACAAGCAATTTTAAAAGAACCATTATTTCCTCAGGATCATTATACATAGGTGTTGCTGTCAACATTACTAATCTATTGTTTTCTCCAGATTCTATGATTTTTTCTAATGCAATTGCAGCATCTTTCTTTTTATCACTATCTCTCAAATTATGAACCTCATCAATGATTATAACTTTATTTTTCAATACACCAAAGTCTTTTGCTATATTTTTAAGCCCATCATATGTATAAAACGCATAACGTTTTTTAATTATTTTCTTAATTTTCTTTTCCAATACTTCACCATGTACTAAAGTTTTATATAGATCTCCTGTACATTGATTGTCTAAATTATCAATAAATGAATTTTTCAAAGCTTCCGAGGATATTACAATTATTCTTGGTTTTTCATTATGGGTATGATCAAGAAGCAATGATTCTGCAATTGTAACAGCAGAACATGTCTTGCCAATACCTAATCCATGATATAATAATAAACTTCTATATGGTGAACGTCGAGATAAATAATGCTGCATTAAATGTTGATATTGCGTTTTTTCAAAGCCAATGCAATACTCTTTAGTTTTATCTAAAAAATTCTCTTCGGATTCAAAAATATCTAATGGAGGTATCTTGTACATCTGATATTCTTCCATTGAAACTAGTTTTTTCGCATAGTCTGGATCCGACTTTTCTGGATATATCATCCTTTCCTTAATAATAAATTTTATTATTATAAAGATAAAAAATTAAAAAAAAACTATAATCAAGACTTAAAACTTAATCATCTTTTCTTTATTCATAAAGTAATATGCTATGCATGCAACTGCCACTAAGTTAACAATAGCATAAGGACGTACAGATGGCATTTGTACAGCTATCATTATATTAACAATTACTAATAAAAGTATACCGATATAGTAGAAAATAAGGTGAATATTCATCATCGCGAATTAGTATACTTAAATAATAGAAAATTATTTTTACGGATTATTCTCTTCTAATAGCATTAATGCCATTGCTGCATAATTATGTAAATCTAAAAGAGTATCTTTAATACTCTCATCACTTACTAAATTAATACCATTTTTTGTAATTGATAGGGATCTTTGAATTTTATCTTCAATACGTACTAAAACTCCAATCACCCCAAATTTAGCAAATGCGTCACCATAATCAGCATTTTTTTTCTTGAATAATTCAAGAGCTTTCTCCTGGACATCTTTCATTTGTTTAACTCGATCCGCCGCCGCCATTTATTTTCACAATATAATATAATATATAATTTTGAGACGAAAAAATTATATATTATATTATTAGATAATATGAGTAGCCGTTTAATAGAAGGTCTCTTTGGTTCACCTTATGGATCTCATAGTCAGAAAAAGAATAACAATAATAACAATAAAAACAATACTAGACTTGTTAGCCCTTATGCTGATCCTGAAGCTGAAGTATTTAAAGGTACATGGCTCGAGAATCCATATATAAGATCATTAAATCGAGAACACGCAGCTGAAATTAGAAGACAATATTATATAAAGAATCCTCCTAAAGGTGGTGCTAAAAAGAAAAAAATTTCTTTAGAAAATCGTACAAAAGATGAATTAATTCAAACTGCAAAAAAGCGCGGCTGTAAATGCAATAATAATATGAAAAAAAGTGAAATTATTGCAATGTTACGTCGCTAATCAATCTGAAATAGATCTCTGCACATATCCTAGTATCCGCATCGGCAGTATGTAATATACCTTCTGGTTTCTTATTAAATAACCTTTCGTATAATTCCGCTAATTTTGGCCATTTCTCTCCTTTTTGTGTTCCCATTAGCATTGTGCAACATTTCTCAATATTTCTCCATAATTTATATAACTCGGTTTCTTTTGCACGATATAGCTCAGATGCAATAATTTTATTATCAAAAACTACATTATGTGCAACTATTTTATTAACCGTAGGTAATATTTCTTTTAATCTCTCGATGACATGACTCAATGGTACTCCTTTTTTAAGTGCATCTTCTTGATATATTCCATGTATCAATGATACCTTTTCTGGAATTACAAAGTCATCTGGTCTTATAATATAAGATTCTCTATTGATTAAGCTGCTTCCCTGGCTGCCTCCCTGGCTGCTTCCCTGGCTGCCTCCGTAAACTTCCCAACCTATCTGGACGAGACGACATGAATCCCATGAAGAGGAACCATATGGGTCTTTTGGTGGAAACCCAGTGGTCTCAGTATCAAAAATAAAGATAGTCATTCGTTTAATTAAATAATAGAACACATGTTCATTTTATATCTTTTTCTAACAAGGTTTTTATTTTATTATTTACTTCTGTAAAAAGATTTTTGCGTTCATGATTGTGGTCTCTTATTTTTTTAAGTGCATCTTTATAAGATAACCAAGAGATCGTTCTCACTTCACGCGCTTGATTATAGTTATGTGGATCAACTAATAAAGAGATTTCATTATATTCTGCAGTTGCAACATAATAAACGTGACGATATAATATTTTATTTGTACCATAAAATATCTCTTCAAATGAAGTTAGCTCTTTAACTAACTTAATGTTTTTTGCACCAATTCCAGTTTCCTCATCAAATTCCCGGATTGCACAATCTACGTCCTCCTCTCTAATTTTTCTGCGGCCTTTTGGAAATCCCCATTCAGGATCTACAAAAACTGATAATGAATTATTTAAAAGTGTCCCCATTTTTTGTTTAATTATATCAAATTTCTTTTTAGCATTCAAATATTCAACAGTTTGCTTCGGAATAGCTGTCTGATACCAAACATAATTCCATAAATATTCAAAATCTTTGCTCATTAATAAATTTCTTTCAGATATTGTCATTGCACTTAATAAGACTTTAATATAGTCTTCTTGTTCTACTTCGTATTTTCCCCTAATAAATTCCATAAAACTCAAACTATCTTTACGTTGAATCATTAGATATTCAAGAGTACCATTACTATCTGGAACTACACGATAGCATATTATACCAAAGCTTGTAATCGGATGAGGACAATCTTTATGAACATGACCAATCTGACCACAATTTCTGCACGACAATGGTTTTGCATCTGCTGTATTTCCAATTAAACTAGAATCGACTAATTCATTTGGTTCTACTTTAATTGGAAATACAAATGGTTCTTTATCTTCTTTTTTCTTATTTGATTTCTTCTTTTTTGTAGTAATCATACTAACGTTATCTTTGTAAATTATTAATATTCTTATATGCATTATTATTATAGAATGGGCATATTACCAACAGTTTTTGGACCTTTTATGTGGGCAACTATACATTATGTATGCTTAGCTGCACCTGCAAATCTATCCGATTCCGATAAGAAAAACTACAAAACCTTTTTTGATATACTTCCAGCAATCATTCCTTGCCAATCATGTGGAGTTCATTTATCTGATAACTATAAGAAACTACCAATTGATAACTTTTTAACAACTAATAAAGAATTATTTAAATGGTCAGTTGACCTTCATAATCTAGTAAATAGTCAATTAGGAAAATCACAAATGTCTGTAGATGATGCACATACACTATGGACTGTAAACTATCCTCATATAATGTTTCGTAATCAAACACATACAAAAAATAAATTTAATTATCTTTATTTGACAATTGCAATCATCATTTTACTATTGTTAGTGATAACATTTCTAAGTATTAAATTATCAAAGAGAAAAACTCGTTGAGCTGCCAGCTAACCAGCAAGCCAGCAAGTCAGCAAGTCAGCAAGTCAGCAAGTCAGCCAGCGGACCTAACGACGAGATTTCATATTTTTGTTGAAAAAATGTTCATTGACAGTTTCTTGGGGGTATGCTGCGAGATTTGTTAATGCATTGAATGAGTTGGGGTCTTGTGCAGCAGGGGCTTGTAAATCTTGACCACCGAATGGTCCATGTGCTCTTTGTTGGAATTGTTCAACGCCTGGGCCGTGAGGGGCTCCGGTTAAATTCATTTCTTGCATAAATAATTGATCATACATTTGTTTTTGTACTGGAGTATCTACTAATTGTATATTTCCTTGAGATGGTCCTTGTTCATTTTTAATCCATTCTGGAGTTTCATTATTTGGGTTCATGTTCATACCCTTGCTGTAATCATTTGCTTCTGCTTGTGCCTCTTTTGGATGATTTGGATGTTTATTAGTTGCAAAATATTCTTGAACAATCATTGTAGCTGTATCAGTATTTCTTTGGAATTCTTGTTTATCGTCGTCATGAATATCTTGTAAAACTTTTTCACCAGTAATCAATGCAGTTATAGCTACAAATACTAATAAAATGCAATATAATACTAATATTATACTGATGATCCATGCGTAAACACCACACCACCATCTTTCGTTATTTTCTCCGGCACCTCTTACTAAGCAAGTTAATTGAAAAAGAGTCATTAATATTGCCGGAAGACTGATTAAGAATATTAATAAGACAAATGACAGTTTCTGGGAAAATGGAATACTATCTTTGCCAAATAAAATGACTAAAGATACCACGATTACTGCAAAAAATATTGCAAGACCTGCATAGCGTGATTGAGATGATCCAGTAAAAATGCTTAAGAAAGATTCGCCCATTATTATTCTTCTATATTATAGCATTACAAAATTATTCATATAAGCATAAAAATTGATTTATTATAATAATAATCCAGTAATGGGTATCCCACATTATTTTCACACCATAACAAAATCTTATGATAATGTTATATTGTATACAAAGCCTTCAATTGATATCGATCATTTTTTTATAGATTTCAATGGAATTGTTCATACTGCTGCAAACAAAGTGGATGAGAAAACAAATGATCTAATTTATGCAAAAACATGGGAACTTACTGTGGAATCTGTCAAGATTATCAAGCCTGCCAAAATGATCCATATTTGTGCGGATGGTGTAGCACCAGTTGCAAAAATGAACCAGCAAAGAAAAAGAAGATATCTATCCGTCTTCCGTGAATCATTACCATTAACTAGCGTTAAAGCTTGTGAACCATTAACTAGCGTTAAAGCTTGTGAACCATTAACTAGCGTCACCCCATGGGATCGTAATTGTATTAGTCCAGGTACTAAGTTTTCAAAAGAATTAAATATATTTATTCGTAATTGTATTCGTGAAAACGATACTAAATATCTATATAGTTTTAATAGTTCTGATGATCCGGGTGAAGGCGAACATAAAATTTTTGCAAGAATTGCAAATCTATCAGATACAGACACGTGTGTAGTACATGGTCTTGATGCAGATTTAATTATGTTGGCGCTTATTTCACATAAAAAGAATATTTATTTGATGCGAGAAAATGATCGTTCATATAATGAATTTGACAAATTTATTTACTTAAATATACATGAATTGCGTCTAAGTATTCTAAAAGAACTTCAATCAACTTACATCTGGGATATAACTGCGGAAATGCTTTCAGATCCTTATTCAGATCCTTCTAAAGATATTATTGAGTCATATATAGTATTATGTTTTCTTCTTGGCAATGACTTCCTACCTCATATCCCTTCATTATCTTTGAAAAACAAAGGACATGAAAGAATTCTATCAATTGCAAAAAAAATATCAATTAACATAGTTGATCATAAAACAGGAAAAATAGATATAGAGGCTATCTTAAATATACTGATTGAACTTAACAAAGATGAAAATAAAATCATGACAATACTAAACCAGGAATATATTGCAAAGCAACCTTATCAAGGATGTGACCGTATTGAATCATATCCAATTCAAAAAGAACATAAATCTAAATTGGCCAATCTTCTTATCGAGAAAAACAATAAATGGCGAGCTTTCTATTACAAAGAACTATTTGATTCTGAATTACATGATACAAGTATCATAATAAATGCATGCAATTGTTTCATAAAAGGTATTTTTTGGACGTATGCTTATTATAAAAGACGCCCTGAATTAATGATAGACGTTCAATATTATTATCCATATGAATATTCTCCTACTATTCTTGATTTATCTAACTATCTTCAATCATCTTTAGAAACTTGGAAAGATATTGAAGTATTAAATAAGAATGCAATTGATAAATTATTCGTACATCCAAATGTTCAATTGTTATGTATATTGCCAAGTATAAGTCTTCCAGATCATCTTAAAAAATATGCAGAAGATTCTAAGTATGGACTAAAACATATGTTTCCAATAAAATACAAAATACATACATATCTTAAAACACAACTATGGGAATGTTCTCCAGTATTACCATTACTTGATATAGGACATGTCGAGGAAACCATATAAAATTTATGATTTTTATATAATTAATGAACTGGGATAACTGCCTGCCAAATGAATCAAATATTGCAGAGACTCTTTACAAAGAGTATAAAGACCAAATCAGATTTAATGAATCATGGGAATATTATAATAAATTAGAATTATCTTGGGTTCCTGATACTGATAGAGCATTTATTGACAGAGTTTTTATAATTGATTCATATAACAAAATATTAGAACGCATTATTTATTGGCAAAACTACAAAGAAATAGCAGAAGATTATAGAGATCATATTATTCTTAATTTTAACAAAATCATAAATGTTTTATCAACTAAAAAGAAATACCTTAAAGTTCTCAAAGAAGCTATGTCATATTTCAGCTCATATTAATTGAGCACTTCACTTGGTGCGAAAATATTAATTGAGCACTTCACTTTGTGCGAAAATATTAATTGAGCACTTCACTTGGTGCGAAAATATTAATTGAGCACTTCACTTTGTGCGAAAATATTAATTGAGCACTTCACTTTGTGCGAAAATATTAATTGAGCACTTCACTTGGTGCGAAAATATTAATTGAGCACTTCACGTAATGCAGTTTTTGTAATTCTATTTTCAATTGGTATTGGATCAAATTCTTTAAATTCTTCTTCGATTCTTTTAATTCGTGGAGCAACTTCTGATTCTACTGTTCTAAAAATTGAACTGACTCTTGTTAAAAGAGATCTTTTTTTGCCTTCTAGTTCTTCGACATTTTCTTTATTCATAAAATGTTCTTTGATTTCTTTTGATAATTCTTTATGCATTGTAAAGAATTCTGAAGTATTATCAAATTCTAATGGTGGTGCATCCGCCATTATTTTCTCATACTCTTCTAATACATTTCTTAAATATTTATCACCATCTAATACTCTATTGTTGACAGGTATATATAATTCGACGTGTATTCTATCACTCAGTTTCTTAAGACTACATGAAATTGTGTAAGATTTTATAACTACGTCATTTAATTTGATATAAGATTCATAAGCTTGAATAATTGATATACCAACATTTACAATCCCTACACCGATACTAACATATCTTTGCATAAAAACAGGAAAACTAGTAGTTCCAAAAGAAGCAATCCCTGATAAAGAAGAAAATATAATAACCGGTAACCTATATCTTATTTGTTTAGAATGCATGTATCTGTATAAATTCATGTACTTTTCAGCCATTTCATCGTATTTTGTACATAACATATTAAGATACTTTTGTTCTTCATCATTCCATAATCTAACAGTTGCTATATTAGCAACTATTTGACTTCCAGTTTCATCTAGCTGCGGCGAATTCATAGGTTACCTATAATTTATTAAGTAATTTTTTACATTCATCACAATCTATTCTATATTCTGGATCAAATTCAATCATTTTTTTAATTAGTTCTTTATAGTCTTTATTTTTAGATTTTATTATATTACCACTAATTGCAAACAATACACCAGTACTATAAATATCAATCTTATCCGCATATTTTGTCATTATTTTTATTATTTCAGTTTTGTTCTTTGCTAATTTATGATATTTATTATACATCTCTTTTAATTTATTAATTATCTCTTCTTCTGAAAAGAAGTCTATAAAATTACCAACTTTTTTAATAATCTCTTTTATATTATTTAAAGACTCTTCAATAAAAATTTGCATTCTTTCATTAAAATAGAAAACTAACTTGTATTCTGGTGGATATGGATAATAGTTTTTCAAAAGTCTTCTATTGTTTCCGGGTTTATATATAGTATTAAATTTTTTCATTAATCCATAATCAATTAAAATCATCTTTTTATCATCAATTAATACATTGTCAAATTTAATATCTTGATGACAATAATTATGTGTTTTTAGTAATTGAATAGAATCTAAAAGACTTTTACTAGCATTTATAAAATCTTTAAAAGTTATTTTAGTATTTTTAATATATTCTTTCACATTAATACCACCATATGGCATAACTAATTGATAATTTTTTTCATAAACATTAAAATGCCTTTTAGTACATATATTTTTAATCTTCAAAAATTTACTATTATTTAATATACAGCCTTTCTTTGGTAGTAAAAAATTTTCACCAAAAGGATCAATCTTAGCTAGTTTTTTAGAAAGGTCTAACTCTTTTTTATAATTAACCTTCTTCTCAAAAACTTTTGATACTAAATTCTGATTACTGGTTGTCCCGTTACGAGTCCCGTTACTAGTCCCATTACGAGTTCCATTACGAGTCCCGTTACGAGTCCCGTTACTAGTCCCATTACGAGTTCCATTACGAGTCCCGTTACGAGTCCCATTACGAATTCCATTACGAGTTCCAGAAATAACCTCTATTTTACTATCACATGGTAATGCAGGTTTTATTACACATCCATATGATCCTTCACCTAAAACATCATATTTTTTAGATGATGAATTCATTAATATAAGAACAGAAATCTAATTTCTACAAGGATAAATAGTGAGGATCATAATGCTTGAAAAAGAAATCAGGGCATTTTATGATTCATATATAAACGATATAGAGATTCAAAGTGAAAATTTAAATCCAGAAAAAAAGCATGAGCTTCAAGAATCCCTAAAAGAAATTAAAAGTGCCCAAATTTTTTTAGAAAAATGTAGCTACATTTTAAAATTTAAATCTACGCATTTTTCTATTTTTCTAATTAATAATTCTCAAGATGAAATCCTAAATATTCGCATCATATATTTATGCAAAAGATTAGAGTTTCTATATAAATATCTTAATTTTCAAAACCCTTTTAATTTTAATATTTGGTTAATTCCTTTAAGTATTAAAAGAATATTCCCAAATGATTCTGTTCAGATATCATTTAATAATATTAATGGAGGATTTACATATGTAAATGGTAATGATATATATATTCATAAAGAAGAAGAATTTCCAAAAGTAGTTTTACATGAAGTATTACATCATTCTAAATTTGATACTGGTAATCAATGGAGTATTTCTGAATTAAATACTTTTAGAGAAATGTTTGAAATATCTCAGGAGTCTAATTTCAATCCAAATGAAGCAATTATTGAACTATGGGCAGAAATATATCATCTTGCATTTATATCATACGAACTCAGTATTCCTTTTAACATTTTATACGCATCCGAATTAAAATGGGGTATTTATCAAACAGATAAACTTTTAAAACACAAAAAGACTTTTAAAAACCCTTTGTGGAAAGAAAAAACAAATGCATTTTCTTATATCATAATTAAAACAATCTTATTAAATAATTTAATAAACTTTCTGAAATTAAAAACACCATATACATCTGAAGTACTTAAAAACTTTATAATTAATTCTTATAATAAATTAAAACAAAAACTAAACACCAAGTCGCACACTAAGTCGCACACCAAGTCGCACACCAAGTCGCTGCGCATGACAATCTATGGTGATTTATAATGATAAAAAGACAACATCAGAACTTGTATTGTTATCATCTGTTGTATATACTTTTGATATATAAACTGGTGGATATGTATTTGTGACAAATTGTGATCCAATTAAAATATTTTTTATGCTATTTATTAAAGTTGAAGGAACAATTTTATTAGTATTATTTGTTATATAGTCATTCAAGTCATTTAAACGTGATTTTAATAAAGTAGCCTGATTGTTTAAATCATTATTAATTTTACTATAATCTTGATATGACGATTCAGCTGTATAGAAATAACTAGCTGGTATATCTTGGTATATTGAATTAGATGGGCCATTTTCATCACATGATATACTAGAATCTGTAATTGGAAATGCTGGAGATGCAAAAATTGTTGCTCCAATTGATGAATTGTGAATAAACACGAATAAGTATTTTTTTGCTTCTAATGAGATACTTGAAGTAACTTTACTACTATCATATGCAACTATATATTTACTAGTTGCACCAGATGAATAAGCATTCAATAAATCATTTATATCATATGTATCAATTCCGAAAAGCAAAATTCCATTTGATATTGATCCCACATTAAAAGTATAATTTTTTGCACTTGGTACATTTAAAAAGCCTATATATATATTATAATTGTTTCCAGTGCACGAATCAAATAATGAAGCTGTCCCAGGGCTGCTGCTTCCAGGGCTGGTGCCCCCAGGGCTGCTGCTTCCAGGGCTGCTGCTCCCAGGGCTGGTGCCCCCAGCGCCATTAGTTGCACACCCATTAAATGCTGGACGTGATATCTTTTTAAAAGATGCAGATTGATTCAGTAAGAATTGATCTTTATCCTGGCTTTGCAAAAAGCTAGTATATTGGCTTTGCGATAAAGTATATTTATCCACTCCATTACTCATAGATGAAATCAATGGATTTAAATTACTTGTATTTGATGCAATTTGTGCATCTATAGCGGTTAGTTGGTTATTTATATAATTAATAGTGTTATTAATATCCATAATTGATCCATAATATGGATATGAACTGGAAGGTGGCAAATCGTTCACAATAATATTTCCAGTCAACTGTAGTTGAACAGAATTTGACAAATAGTTGTTGTTTTCGTCAACAAATTTTGTTTTGTAAGGAATGCTACACAGATTATCAAAAGAAAACAAATAATTCTTCATATTATTTAAATTCGAAACAATTGCTAAACGCTTACCAGGATTCTGTAAACTTGGTAAATTAATAGAATTAGTATTTATTGATGGTGATGGTGCTGGAATTCCATCATTTGGATCAATACCATTTTGATCAGCAATTAATCCATTAATAGTAAAAAATGGATTATTCTTCAATAAATAATCTTGCAATTTTGAATCTGAATCTACAGTTGGTTTTAATGTACCATCTAATGAATTATAGATATATAAATGAATGTCAGTGATAATATTAGATCCATCTATAGTAATTCCCAAAATATTAATATTCTGAGGCAAAGATGGAACAGGATTATTAAATACATTAGTACGTGTCTGTGTTAAATCTTCAATTGGTTTATTACATATATAATTACTATACATATCAAAATTGAAAGTTGAAATTCCAATTTTTTCAATAGTATTTTGTTGATTTGTATCTTGCTTCGACACTATTGCACTATTGCTATATTGTTGAAGATTAGTACCATCTGTATGTTTGCCATCAGGATCATTCTTGAAACAATATGCCCATGAATCTAATGGACCGAGTGCAGCATAATTATTATAAGCTGTTTTATAATTAGTTGGTGTCTGACTACCGCCATTTACCGAATTTACTTGTTCGCTCCAATTATATATTGGTAATTTACAATATCCATTATTTCTATCTAATGCATTAAGTACACTATTTATTTTATCAACTTGGGTTGATGTATATTTATTAGAAGATATCATATCTCTCAATGTTCTTTCATGTAGAGAAAATAAAGGAATACCGTTAAATTCTGGATCGGTTCCATTGCATATATCTATTTTCTTATTTTTCACAAAGTAAATAGAACATTGTCTAGTACTTGCAGTATTGTCATTTTGCGCACCTTGATTATTATTAATAACTACTGGGTTAATTGGCATTTTATTTATTGTATTTGATGATTTAGATGGATTATATGGTGTAACAGATGCCATTTGTAATACTGCACCAGATAATTGAATATTGCTATTTAATTGGGATTTAGGAAATAACTGTGCAGTCGTTAAATTTCCAGAAGATGAATAATAGTCAACTGTTTGTTGACCAGGTTGACCAGGTTGGGCAAGTAAATAGATATGATATGAATTTTGAAGATCAGAACTTCCTACATCTGTATTAATATCATTGTCATTTATATTTGTTTTTACATTATATGTTTGTGAAACCCCGTTCTTAATTACTGAGATATTAGTTGAATTAATAGTAATAAATATTTGATTATTAGTTGTATCTGTAAAATACCAGTCTCCGTATAATTGATTAAAAACTGGAACGGGTGGCGCTGGTGGTGGACTAGGTGGTGTTGGTACATTTGGAACAACTAATGGTTGTATTTGACTAGTTATATAAGTATATGCATCTGCTTGCCCAGATCTTTTAACCCAACCAGAATTATTTATTTTGACTTGAAATGCAGCTGTAAATGCAATCGGTGGAAATCCAGAACATGGTGACATAGATCCAGCACCATTTGTATCAAATGCCCAATATTTATTCTGGATCATGTCTTGTAAAAATGCACTACATGTTGCATATTGTTCAGATGTAGGATGATACTGATTTTTCATATCAGATATAGCATCATAAAAGTGCTCTTTATTTGATATTTTATATATTAGATAACTAGATAATATTATTAATATTATTAATGTTATTATCTTCAAAACAAAATTACTATCAATCATTATAATCTGATTAGAATATATTTTAATATGTTTTTATCTTGTAACTACCTCCAAGTTGAAAGTGTTCAATAAAATCTTTACCAATTGAACTTTCTAGGCGATTTGTTTGTGGGCTGCTCTCTTTGCTGCTCTCTCTGCTGCTCTCTTTGCTGCTCTCTTTGCTGCTCTGAGTATTTGAAGCTGTATCAGATAATGGGTTAGCACTAGAATTATTTGTTTTTAATGGGGCTTCTATATAGTCTGGTATTCTCGCTGGTTTAATGAAAAATATAACAATTACTATGATAAATATTAATAATAGAAATATAACTTTATCTGTATATGTTGCCATAAATTATTTAAACTCTAAATATAATTAAAGAAAAAGACATGACAATAGAAGATGTAGATTTTCTCAAGAAAAATGGGAAAAAACAAAATTACACTTTCTTGATTGACAGTAATAATCGTGACAAGTTAAAATATCCTGAAGCAAACAACTATGTTGTCAATTTTGATACACCATTCTTAAATGTTATTGGCTTTGAAGTAATAGAAGCATCTGTTCCTAGAACTTTATATAATATTGATGTAACTAACAATAAAATATGCTTTTTTATACATAAAGCATCTTTTGATATAGCATTAATAGATCCATCGAATTATCAAGTTGAATATCTTGATCCAGGAGATTATACTATTCAAACTCTGATTCCAATGTTAAATTCTATTTTAAGTATGCATCTAAATGCTGATGCAACTGCAGGCATTGTGAATATTATTGCCGCGCCTTTATCAAATCCTCCCGATATTTCTAATATTATTCAATTCTATTCTGCATATCCTTTTGTATTTGATATGAAAAATTCTACAATTGCTGAAACTATTGGATTTAATACTTATATGCAATTATCAGAAGCATCCAAGCCTGTAAATCTAAGTCAATTAGACACCACAATGTATTATTATAATAATACGACAAATCAAACTACAAAAAGATATGATACCCGACTATATCCAGATATTTACAATACTAACAATAATTATCAATTATATCATAGTGTTGACGATCCGACAATCACCTTTCCAGAATCTGAATCTGATATATTTATTGGACCACGAGGTGTCGTAAGAATGCTTCCTTTATCTGGAAATCAATGGGTATCCCAATCTTTTTCAAATGTGGCTATGGCCCAATTCAATCAAATACAAATAGCCGCATCTACATCGTCTGGATTAGTAACAAATAATCGAATATTCTGGTCACTATTCCCTGGATTACCACCATTTGATTCTAGTAAATTGCTAGGTTCTAGTATTATCGAAGTAGATTATACAAATGGTGCATACAGTTCATCTTCTAATTTTACACCTATATCCATTGATATTGGTATCTATTCTATAGTATTTACTGGATTCTCAGATGATCCGACAAACATAACAAATATTTACTATAATGATAATAATCTTAGAGATGCTTCAATGATAAGTTCTTATCAATTATATACTGCATCTACTATTAATTTTACAAATAAAGTGCCATTAGATAATAATGGTATTCATTTTGAAGCATCTCTTATACTATCCACACAATTACAATACCATAGACTTATTGCACCTGGTTTATTTACATTGATAGGTGAAAAATATATGTTATTAAGATGTCCAGAAATTGAACAAAGTAGTTATCGGTCTTTAGCGTATTCTCAAGAATTATGTTTAGGACTTGCAAAATTCCGTTTAGGTGTGGTAGGATATAGTGAAAATAATGTAGACTACAAAGTTCCTTTTAGAGAATTTCATCCAATTGGTAAATTATCTAGATTAACATTGTCATTCCAAAAACCAGATGGATCTCTTTATGACTTTAAAGGTCTAAATCATACAATTGTTGCAGCAATCTATTACTATGAAGTACTACCAGATGTCGAATTTAAAGCATCGATATTGAATCCAAATTATAACCCGGACGTTATCAATTATTTATATAAACAAGAAGATCAAGATATTGATTCAGATGATCAAGATATTGATTATAATAGAGACCATCCAATATCTAAATTTTCAACAAATGAAGCATTTCATTTACCAGTCAATATAGCTAGAAGAGATACGAATGCTTTATTAAGACTTAATCTAAATTCTGACGATGATGATGACTAAGCAGCCATTTCTTATATTCTTTCTTAGAAGGAATAAATTCTTTTAACAATGTTCCATCTATATTTTCTTGCAATGCTATCTTCTTCAATAAAATCTCATTTTGTTTTTTTATGATTGAAAAAATAATCTCAAAGTATTTCTCATGAAACTCTATATCCATATTTATTCTTTTATCAAAATCAAAATCAATTTTTACATTCTCAAAAAGATGCATATGATCCACCGTCATATGATCCTATATTAAAACTTGATGGTCTTTTCTGACTATTGCTAAAATGTTCAACTCCGCCACCACCACCGCCACCGCCACCGGATTCAGCAGTTTGTAAAAATTTTTCAACTAAATTCTCAGTAATAACATCAGAATCTATTAATTGTTGTATCTCTTGATCAGATAGTTTTCCTTTTTTAATAGCATCAAATAGATTTTTATCTCTCGGAGACATTTCAGATTCATAATTATTAAAATTTTCAAAGTCATTTTCTTCCTTTACTTTTTTATATTTCTTCTTATATCTTCTTTTACGTGGTCTAATAACTTTAATATCATCATCGTCATCATTATCTAAAATGGAGCTTTCAGCAAGTGAGCCTTCAGCAGAATAATCTGAACGTAGTGCCCCTCCAGCAAGTGAGCCTCCAGCAGAATAATCTGAACGTAGTGCCCCTTCAGCAGGTGCCCCTTCAGCAAGTGAGCTTTCAGCAAGTGAGCCTCCAGCAAGTGAGCCTCCAGCAAGTGAATCTGAACGTAGTGCCCCTCCAGCAAGTGAATCTGAACGTAGTGCCCCTCCAGCAAGTGAATCTGAACGTAGTGCCCCTCCAGCAAGTGAGCCTCCAGCAAGTGCCCCTCCAGCAGAATAATCTGAACGTAGTGCGATTCCAGCAGAATAATCTGAACGTAGTGAGCCTCCAGAATTTTTCATTTGAATATTTACTATTTCGTCATCTGCGTCATCTTTGCCTTTTGTTGACTTTACAGCGACTAAGTTTTCAAAAGGCTCTTTTGTAGAACTAAATAGAAGATATATAATGATACCCAATAAAATTAAGTTAATTATTAGAATGATTAGGTCGCGTTTTGTCATTACTTTTGGACTAGAAAATTTTTACTTGACATCATTATCTACTTCATCTTTTAATCGTAAAATTCTATTTCTTCGTAGGGTCTGGATACTTTCATATTCCCCGTAGCATTGTGTTACAAAATTCTGCAATAGTTGATTTTTACTTGTCTTATATTTTTGTTGATATTGTGCTAATTGATTAGCTGCGCATTCAAGTATTTTAGTATACTTATAAAATTTAGTATCACCTGATAAAATGATTGATAGATACATTCTAATTATTGTATTAACAGTTGCAATTCTATAATTATGAATTGTATTATATGTCATGCATGATTCCGCTCTAAAAAGTACAATTAATGGAACATTCTGATAGTTGATAATGATGTAGTCATAAATAAAATAATTATTTTTATAAATATTGCTGATTGAAAAATCTTTTGATCCATGGCTTATATTTTTTATCATTTTTAATGCAACCCCTCGTAAGTTATGTGTATTAACTAATAAGAAAATTTGAGGATTTATATTGTATATACTTAGATCCAATGCATTCTTCTTTTGTTCTAATATAAATTTTACTTCGTTCGGACCAAATAAAACATATTCGCTATTTTCTAAATATAAATATATGTACTCTATAATGATAGTCTTTTTACTATTTTCAATAGTCATATTATGACTTATAGGAGTCTCTTTAATGATACAGTTTGCATTTGGTGGATATTTTTCGTAAAATAAAATGAGTCTTTTAAATACTTTACCCCATCTATGAGAATCATTTGATTGTGCCAATAACATATGAAGACTTAATCGAAGAAACTCAATATTAACTATTCTTATTCCAAGACTTCCAATTTTAGAGTTTTTAGAAAGTTTTTTAAATGCACTTGGTGTTACTTCGGATATATCTAATAGCTGTACGCCTTCTGCAAAAACTTTAAAAGTATTTTTATGAAATGCTTCGGATACAGAAACAGCTTTAAAATTGCGTTTTTTAAGTTTATCAGCAATATAATTTGCCTTTTTAAGAGCACCTATAGTAAATACATCAATGTCTGGAAGTGTTTTTTCTTTATAAATTTTCAAATTCTTCGGCAATAGTTCATTGATAGCTGTTCCGCCATATAGTAAGATTTTCATATTCTTAATTATTTTTATTGTTTCAACATATACGTAATTATAGTCATTATATTCTATTTTTTGTAACTCTTCTTCTTTCTTCTCGACTATTTCATTTATTTTCTCTTCAACTTTATTTACCGTATCTTGAAATGCCATTCCTGACTTCTATAATCAAAAAAAATATAAGTTTCATATAGAGCAAAATGTTTGAAGGAACTGACTTATCAGTAGCTTTTGGAAGTTTAAATGGTGATACTGGAGGAGGATATGAAAATCCGCAGAAAATGCCACCAGTTCAAGCACCACCACCACCTATGCCTGAATTGACTGTTCCTAAATCTGATAAAATGTATACTCAAAATGATTACTACAATGATACTGCAGAATCCACGACAAGTACTAAGAAACCAAAAACTAAAATGGTACATGCTGATGGATTCTGGGATCGCGTAGGAGCTAAAAAAATGGAAGTGGCTAAAGTAATTATTCTTGCCCTAATAATTGTCTTAGCATTCTCATTGGATCATATGATAACCCATTATTTATCCAATTTCTTTGGCCAATCTTTCTTGACAGATACTCAAGAATTCCTAGTTCGCTTAGCATATCCAGTAACAATCGTCATTGTAATCTGGTTACTCAAGTCTATCTAAGTGTCAGGATAACCCCCGAAAAACCCATAAATACCATAAAATCCTGGTAACAAATCTCTTATTTTTATTAATTTGGCTTTACCAAAAACATTAAAAAATGTAAAATTTACTTTACTTTTTGCCATTTTTTGAATTTCAGTTCTGATAAGGCGTTTAGATACGCAATCGCAAATCCTTATCAGAACTGAAAATTTATTTTTGGTTTTTTTCAAGGATTTTGGGGGCTCAAGATTTTTTGCCCCCCCCCTCCGTCGATCCGGATCGATCCGGATCGATTTCAATATAAAAATCCACTTAAAGTTTTATTATCTTCCCATTGTAATAGTAAGATGTTTCATAAATGCTCCCAGTGCGAGTTCAGTTCTAATTGGGCATCCAATACTCGTCGTCATTTTAACAGAAAACATGTAGAAAAAAGCGAAAAAAGTGATCAAATGTGCGCAAAAAACAACCCAACGTGCGCAAAAAACAACCCAACTTGCGCAAAAAACAACCCAACTTGCGCAAAAAACAACCCAAATTGCGAAAAAAACAACCCAAATTGCGAAAAAACATTAGACAAGAACCAATGCGAAAAATGTGAAAAAATTTTATCAAATAATAGAAATTATAATAATCATATTAAAGTTTGTAAAGGTAAAATAAATAAACTAGAATGTATAAAGTGTAAAGAAATATTTACATTACCTCAAGCAAAATATAGACATCAAAAAAGTTGTAAATTCAAGACTTCTTCAGAATTAATTTTAGAGAATGTGAATATAAATAACCAAATTATAAATAACAATACTAACCAGATTATAAACAACAATACTAATAACCAAATTATAAATAACCAAATTATAAATAACAATACTAATCAAATTATTATAGAAATTAGAAACTTTGGAGATGAAAACAAAGAATATATAACAAATGCATTCTTATTAGATTGCTATAAGAATGGTTATTATGGTTTAATAGAAATGATAGAAAAAATCTATTTTAATAAAGAACATCCAGAAAATCATAATGTAAGAATAGGAAGTTTTAAGAATAAATATTTTGAAATCCACAATGATAATAATTGGATACCTCAAGGTATTAATGAAACTCTTAACAGAATGATAAATACTGCAGCTACAGATATAATATTAAATGTAGATGAAGAGAATAAATTCAAAGAAATAGATAAAGTAATAGAAATACAAAACCCTGATGCAAAAAAAGAAAAATACCTCAAAGAAACTATAAATGGTAAATTAATAGCACGTCGTAAAGTAAAATAATTTAGCTTCTGATGATAGAGAGTACAATGTCAGAAAAAGAAGATGCAGCAAAACCAGCAGCACCAGCAGCACAAGATCAACCATCAGAAGCAGTAGATTTAATTAAACTTTTTACAGCAGATCCAACTATAACAAAACACGCAGATGAATTTTT
>Ga0164297_10002097_pt1 | contig 20094 bp, 17 predicted proteins | sample GEODES058metaG_FD_113539 | JGI IMG/M metagenome (GOLD analysis project Ga0164297, IMG submission 113539) | Dystrophic lake water microbial communities from Trout Bog Lake, Wisconsin, USA - GEODES058 metaG | ecosystem: Environmental > Aquatic > Freshwater > Lake | place: USA: Trout Bog Lake... | reverse complement strand
TATCTATTGAACAAGATACTTCTTTTGCTATATTAAAGGACCCACTCATAAAATTTCCTGGTTCTAATTGTAAGTTCAGTGGCTTTGGTTCTCTTATTTTAGATTTTAACGAGTCAGTTGTAACTTCCCCTGTTAAATGAGTCATATTACATTGTCCATTAGTAAATCCACCGCCTCTTTTGTTACGTGTTCTTCGATTGGACTTATTACCAATAACCTTCGCAATGAAATCGATATACCTTGGCATATATATAATACATCTATATTTTGAATACATCTATATTTTGAATACATTTTTGTGACCTTTAATCGCCGATTTATCGGTTACAACGTAACAGTTACCTAATTACATTCACCACTTCACTGGTATAAATCTAAATAATTTTCATCATAAAAAGAATTATATTGAGAACATTATACCCATTTTGGGACTTTTTTATTGAATTATACCCACTTCGGGGTCTTTGGTTCTCTACATTTATGTTGAACAAAATAATTATTAGACCTCCCAATAAATCTATTTCGAACTATTCTCTTTTTGTCATAAAGGAATAATATGATATTGAGAACATTAGACCCCATTTGGGGACTTTTTTAATAAAATATACCCAGAATAGGGTCTTTGGTTCTCTACATTTATGTTCAACAAAATAATTATTAGACCTCCCAGTAAAACATTTCTTTTTATTACCCATTTATTGATCCATAAAAGAAATCTATTTTGAACCATTCTCTTTTTGTCATAAAGAATTAATATGATATTGAGAACATTAGACCCCATTTGGGGACTTTTTATTTGGAATATCCCCAGAATGGGGTCTTTGGTTCTCTACTTTCATGTTTAACAAAATAATTATTAGACCTCCCAAGAAAACAGTCTTTTATATATTGATCCATAAAAAGAAATCTATTTTGAACCATCCTCTTTTTGTCATAAAGATGTAATTCACGATGACTTTATCGGAAATATAAATATGTTTTGATAATACATATTTATGAAAAACATTTCTTTTCGTATATTTTTTGGAATTATCGCTTTTGTTTTATTATATTTATCCATAAAATTTATACTTTTACAAACATTAAACTATAAAAATGTTATCATTCTTCGAGATATGTTCTCAAAAAATGAAATTGAACAAATCCAATCCTGTATTGGCAATAAAGATGAAATACAAAATTGTTTTACACAATGCCAATCCACTATTTTACAAAGAATCCAATCCAAATTAAATGCTCCTTATATGCATGTCGGATTAGCCAGGCTCTCAAATAATAACAATAATGATGCACAATCTTTCCATAGAGATATCAAACCCGCCTGGTATTATAAAGGTCCCTATCCAAATGTCTATACGATCATTTGCTATTTCGACGAGGCCAGTTTATCTATGGGTAATGAAACCATTCTTTCAAAACCAGGCGATATAGTCATTTTTAATTCTACTAATCTTCATAAAGCAAATAATATTAGTCTATTTCAAAATAAACAACGAAGAGTTCTACAATTTTTTCATGTATTTTTTGACAAAACAGAACAAGAGAACTTTTATAAAAATAACTCTTTTTGCGAACATATCGACGGAACCGACTTTATGAGATATTTTACTTATTTATTTGATATCAAATTCCTTTTTGAATATTTCAATATTTCTCGAATTATTAATGATAATGATTGTAATACACATTTTAGCACCAATATTCAACATACCTCCTATATTACCACTATAAATGGTATCGATTATTATCATTATTTTTAAACACTTGAAGAATTAAAATGTCCCATTTTAATTCTTCAAGGGTCGGATATCAGTAACAATTTGAAATGACGCCCTAAAGGGCGTCCCATTTTAAATCTTCACTGGTATAATTCTCCAATGGTCAAATATGTTTTGTCATAAAGAATTAATATGATATTGAGAACATTAAACCCCATTTCGGGGACTTTTTATTTGGATTATCCCTAGAATGGGGTCTTTGGTTCTCTACATTCATGTTCAACAATCCTTATTTTGGATAACCTAATAAAACATTTCTTTTTATGACTCATTTATTCATCCATAAAAATAAATCTATTTTGAACCATCCTCTTTTTGTCATAAAGGAATAATATGATATTGAGAACATTAAACCCCATTTCGGGGACTTTTTATTTGGAATACCCCCAGAATGGGGTCTTTGGTTCTCTACATTTATGTTTAACGAACCTTATTTTGGATAACCCATAAAATTGATAACCAATTATACCTTTATGACCATCTCATATTATTCCCTCTGTAAATCATGTCTTGCTCACGTATCAGAAACACCTATAAACCACTCGACACAGAAAATGATGAAGATTGTTCTCAAAGTTTTGAGAACCTTTTGAAAAAAGCCAAGAAAAAATTACGCGAAATCGAAAATCTCAAAAGCAAACAAACCGATAAAGGCGTTCTATCCAATGAAGAACTCGAAAAGATATCGTCTGAAAGCTACTGGAGGAATATTATAAATCCACCTGTAGAAACCCCTCGTGAATCGGAACCCAAGAAACCATCTGTTTCACAACAAAAAAAACAAAAAAAAAAAGCCAAGGAAAGAGAGAACAAACGCAATAGACAAGAAGAAGCGAAAGAATCTGAAAAAAGACAACAGGAAGAACGCGAAAGAAGAGAACGAGAATACCGCGAAAGAAGAGAAAGAGAACACATACAACAATTAAAAGACAGTAAATATAAAGTTCTCGGAAATTTATCTAATTGTCCTACAGCTAGAAGCATTTATGATGAGTTTGCAGAATTGTCAGAAACAATGGATATACGAACAACTTATCGCAAACTATCCAGGAAATATCACCCTGATAAAAACTCAAAAAAAGATACCACTCTACACCAACAAATTGTAGAACACCTTAAAGAAGTATTTTCAAAATAATCATTATATGGTTACTATATGGTTACTAATAACATCTATTGAGGAGACTGCGATTTTGCAACTCTTCTGTTTTTTATTCTTTCTTTCGTAAATTGTCATAAAGAATTAATATGTATATGAAATAAATGAAAAATATTGTCAGCGTTTTCACAGGTAGAAGACCCACTCTTGAAATCTTTCTTTCTTATTTACGTAAAGCCATCCAACAAAAAATAATTGATGAAGTTCATCTCTGGAATTATACTAAAAATAATGATGATGCCCTTTTTTTGAGAACCATTTCGAATATTAAGAGAACATCCAGTCAATCAAATGACTATGCACAAGCTTCTATAAATGTCATAAAGAATTCAATCACATTTCGTGTTCGTGCATCGAATGATATTCATATTCTTCTTTCTGACAAATACGAAATAGTTCTGGGTGGATGGGGAAATATGCGTTCTTGTGTGAGAATATGGGGAGAAAACCGCGAAATATATGCCATTGACCAATCAGGAATTGCAGAGAATGACTGTTTCATAGAATTCCGAATTGCCATTTATAATCGGTTTTTGTTTGTTTATAAAAATGAAGTTCTCTTAATCATCAAAGAACTTCCAGAACATTTGGACATCCATAAAGTTTCATTTAAAACCGGATTTGGTAGTGTAGGAATGTTCGAATATGAAACGACTGATAATAATGGTTTCTTTTTGATGAACCCGTGTGAAACCGGATATAAGGATTATTATCATCATTATACCTCTAAGGAATATGAGAATGATATTATTATGAAATGCGATGATGATATTGTTTTTATTGATCTGAGAAAACTTCCGAAATTTATCGAATATGTCAAAAACAATGAATATGATTTAGTGTTTGCCAATAATGGTGTATCCGCATATTTTCAGCAAAATAGAGATGGATTATTCCCTAAGGAACAATTTGATGAGCTTTGTGGTGAAAAAGCCACTCATTTACACGAATATTTTATAGAACATTTTTTGGAGTATGATTATGGGAATGAAGTTATTCCTATTACGAGCAGATATAGTGTGAATTTTTTCGGATACCGAGGGAAAGATTGTCATAAAATAAACGGAGATGGCGATGATGTGTATGATCTAACATTAGGAAACACACAACATGGTCGCAATGTGGTTTTTCCGGATTTCTATGTATCACATTTGTCTTTTTATGACGAGAACCAGACCGGAATTGATTTAGATAGTCTTATAGAAAAATATAATCAGTTGTTTATTCGTCATTTTCAATAAGGGATTTACATAACTGTAAATAAAAAATTATATCAATAATATAAACATAATTTATATTTATATTATAATAATTATGAATACAATCTTATTTCCATCCAATAAGAAAAGTAAAAATTTTTTTTATTTTGGTTTTTACGACGATATTTCACTACCGAACAATATGAACTGTGATTATCATATCATCGGAAAAGAAGAATCAGGTAGATTTTTATATGGGTTTATACAATTTCATAGTCCTAAAACTGAAATGAAGGCAGAAGAAATAATACGTTATAGCACAACTCCATATAATGGAGATACTGAAACTCTCATTCGTAATTTTAAACAAAATTTAGTCAATGTTTGGGAAAGTGGTGTTCCAATACTCTCTAAAAAAAGAAATTCTATAGAACCATTTATAGTTACAAAAAAAGAAAAATCTCAAAAATCTCAAAAATCCCAAAAAGAATTTGATAGTTGGATTAATGATATTATTCGACCAAAAGGAGAAAAAATATTTGCGAATATGAAAGAAAATGTTAGATTACTTGAGGAGGAGGAGAGACAAGAAAAAGAAATAAAAGATAAGCAGAGAGAATATAATAGAATTGGATTATTATCTATATAAAGATTTCTTAGAAAGTAAATTGTAGGAAAGTAGTCTGGGAAAAAAATTCAACATACAAGGGGGTATGTTGAAATTTTTTTGTAGGGATAAATCTTGGGAAAATAGTGGTTGTGATTGAGTCAGTAAGGAGATTTTAAATATATAAAATATATGAGACCATAAAAATGACTGCATAAAAATATATCCCAAAAGGGGTCATGTTATTCCTTATTGTGTCAAAATGTATATTTAGTCATTTATTTAAATTTATTACTTAATATCATCACAAGATTTTTATACAATTGAATTTTATGGTGTTATAAATTTTGACACAATAAGCTTATTGTGTCAATTATTGTGTCAAAACCACATAAAACATCTTTATTAAATATATAATGAGGAGTAGAACATTTATTTATGAGTCAGATAATGTAAATGTAGAACATCTTCAGAATATTGTTTGTAAATACCATATTTATGGCAATAAAAATAATATAACATATGGTTTTATTCATTTTTCATCAGCTAAGGCATCATTGAAGGCAGCGCAAAAAACAATTCATTATCCAGTAAAAATTCCAGAAGAAAATACACTAGAAATTATTAATGACATTCGTAAAATGTCAAATTGTTGGGAAAATGGTGATCCTCCTCAAAGAGCACGTGTACTTGTACCAAAAAAGTCAAATGAACTTAAGGAATTATGTCAAATTATAACGAAACAAAATAATGATATTATAAAGAAAATTCAAACCGAAAATGAATTATTAATTTCACAAAATCAACATCTACAAAAAATAAATACAGACTTACATGAAATCATTCAAAAACAACATCCACCGCAAACAATAAATAATATAAAAGAAAAAATAACGAATTATGTTCTCTATTTGAATACAAATTATAAAATCACCACAACTATAGAGGACTTATATATTTTATTTGTATTCACTAGTGAGGACGTAAAATTCTTTGAGAAAAATGGATTTGTAAATACATTTGTAACAATATTTCTAAGAATAATGACAACATTTACAATAGAAAATCGCGTGCTTCATTTCTCCGATGAGAACCGAAATAATATATATATACACATGGCCGATGGTTGGATAAAAGAAACACCAGACGATTCACCAATATTTGATAAAATTCTAAGAAAATTTTCTCAATATTTGGAACGAAAAATTATTTTAGAATACAACGATAGCTGTGCAGGGTTACATCTAAATAATAATCAAATCGAATTTCTTGGTATAATTAACAACGCTACGGGGTTAGATATGGCAAAATCAAAAAGAGGAATCATCAAAGGCATAGCAAAACATCTACGTATTAATGAATAATTCAATACCTTTATGAAAAAAAATGCTACGCCTAACTACACCTACTACGCCTAACTAAATCTAACTACTTATAGCTTCAACAATACGTCAAACAACACAGGTACTAGTTTCTTCAATAGGTCTCGGCAGGTCTCGTCGCAATCATGAACCATTCCAGTCATCTCATGAATCATCGTTTGAGCCCTTAGTTTAATAGCAGCAAACAGAACAGTCGATCTAGATAGTCCCTTGAATTTCTCACAATGCTCATTGACATATGAATATATATCAATGATCGTAGAAAGGCGTGCCGACCGGCAATCCCAATCATTCAGCTCGTCCATCATCCCTTGGAGTTCCTGTATAAATAAAGTCAATTGTTGGTTTATCTCAATACCTTCGCTTCTTATCTTTTGCAATTGTTCATATTGCTTATAATAAGCAGGCGGCTCGATTGTGCGGTTTCTCAGTTGCATTTTAGGTGAATATACTGGGTTCCTCTAGGAAAGTGTGCTCATCCTACTCTGCGAAAAAAGCCTTTCAATTTTACATTATCGAGAACAAATCCGGGGGGTCCTAAAAGAATAACGGTCCCGAATAACCGCTTCAGCCCTCTTCAAATCTTCATCAGATGGTCTAGCTAATCCCCTTATCGCTTGATACATAATATATACTTCTTTTTGACTCATACCGAAAGGCTGATAGATAGAATCCAAAGCAGGTAATGATAACCATCCAATAGCTCGAATTAATGTTCCCGATATGGGGATCTTTGTTCTGTCATAAAGAAGAATCTCTACTGATTTATCGAATGGTATAACGGTATCACCCGTTATGAAGAGAACCTTATCGCCTTTTGAACGACATGCGAATAAATGCCGGATAGTTGCCCAAATGTCATTCTGGTGAAACCGATTATGCTCATGTGTCATCAAAATATCTACGGCAATGTCATCTGCCAAGCCGGCTAATTGACGCTTTACCCAAGGGATGCCGTATAATTCCAAGATATATTTCTTTTCTTCGGCCTCTAATGGGTTCTTAATACGGTCAGTCTTAGAAGATAATATAATATGAACCTTTTTGACTCCGTATTGAATGGCTTCTTCTAACATTTTTTTAATAAGGGCGAAATGACCGGGTGTAGGGGGGTTCATCCGGGCAATCGTAAAAATAAGTCTATAAGTCATATCCTATAGATGTATTATGAGTTGGTTTTATACCGGTTTATGAACAACGAAACGCGAATGTCAATAATCCGACAGCAATAATACCAAAAACAAGAGAACTATGATAATATAACTGCATGGTTCTATACATAGAAAGCCATGCTTTAGATTGCTCTGCATCTTGAATGTGGTTCAACATCCAATCTGATTTTGGAGAGAGAACATAATAAAAATAATTGGTCAAAAATGCAACAAATACAGTAAGACAAATCATAGATGGCCATCCCAATTTATTCTTTTTGACATTTATATTATAAAAAATGAGAACAAGTGCTAAAAAAAGTCCAATACCATATCCTGTATAAAAAATCTGGGTTCTCTCTTTTACGATTTTATTATAAACTTCTTTCAAATCATCCGTAAGTTGTTCTTCATAATGTGGATTTCCAATGGCCATGAGATTTGTCATAAAGATCATTGCTAATATGAATATAGCGGAAACAATACAAGTAATAGAACAAGGCGAAGCCATATAAAATTGAAGAAGATATTCTTTATGATACTCATTTCATACCCGTCCCTATTATGTCATTCGAATCCTATACAAGAGAACAAGAGTGTGGTAAGCCAGCTACTCTACAAAGAACATTTGAATCCTATACAAGAGAACAAGAGTGTGGTAAGCCAGCTACTCTACAAAGAACATTTGAGTCTTATACAAGAGAACAAGAGTGTGGCAGACCTGAAAAAGAAGATGCAACTAAAGTTATAAAAGAACTGGAGGCCAATGGAACAGAGAAAGCAAAAGAAATACTAATAAATAGCAAGAACCAAACTATAGAAGAAACACAGAAGTCATTCGTTGATTTATTGTTGAATGGCGCAAATAAATTTAAAGAAAGGACGGGTCGTGAAATGACTTATGCAGAAATGCGCGAAGCATTCGGATAATTATTCCATTTCCATAATTAATTCTTGTCGAGCTTGTTCAAGCTGTTTTTCCAATGATAATTCTTTTTGACTTTTTTCACGGTTGGCAATAAACAAATGTTTTATTGCAGTTAAAGAAAGACCTACAACAGGGACTAAAATATTGGCAGTTATATTGACATATAAAAAAGGACTAATAGGAACATTTGTCAATAAAACAGCAGAAGTTAATCCTATAGAATACATAATGTATTGAGCATAAATAGAAATCATATTCAAATCTTCTGTAGAAAAGAAAAACGCGGTTAAATTAGTAATAAAAGAAGAAAAATAAGCAAATCCTTCAACAATAAAACTGGTTAAGACAGGTTGAGAACCATAATACATAAGATTAGTTGCAGTTAATCCATTAATAATATCAGGCAATCCTTTATAAGCTAGAATAGCAGTATCTATACCGGAATATATAGTAAGACAATTGAAAACGGCCATAAATCCATTATATAACCACCAAGAATTGAAATAATTATCGACTTCTTGTTTTAATTCAGTTTCTAATTTGGATATTTTTTCCTGTAATCGTAATATTTTAGGATTTTGTAATTTATCCATAACATCTTGTTGAACAATAACCTCCGTTTTAGTGGGTTCATTACGAGAACCATTAGAAGCCCCACCAGATTTTTTACTCATTTCCTTATCAACCTTTCTTTGAAACTGTAAGAATTTTTTATCTTTTTGAATAAGAGAAGGGTTTTTCGCCAATTTTTTAATAGACTTAATAATAAATTTTGTATTTTTATCAGCTTTTAATTTGGAGTTTTCGAGAACTTTTTCATCTAAATACTTTTGTTCTACTAATTCGCCCATCTTATATATTTTTACAATAGCACCTTTACTGTCTAAGGTTTCAATGGAGATAGTATTTCGACTGTCAGAAATAGATTGGTCTTTCAAATCTTTAAAAACTTTTATACCTTCATATTTCAAACAAATACCCGATTTTTTATCTTTTCGAGAACCATTTGGACACCTTTTTCTGGTTTGTTTTGAAGATTTTCTTACTGATTTCGTCATTTATATATAGACATATTTTTCTTTATGATCTCCCATAAAGAAAAATTCCGGGCTGGCGGAATCGAACCACCGACATTTTGATTCCAATGGAACCAAATCACATATGTGTTGAACCTCTACAGTCAAATGCTCTGCCAACTGAGCTAAGCCCGGTTTATTAGAAGATAATATTATATGAAACATTTCTTTATATTCATTTTGTGATTATGTCATAAATAATGAATGTGGCAATGGTGATATCTGAAAGGGCATATCACACCCAATATCGAATCTATGCAAACGATTCAATAGGGCATACCTTAAAATATAATACAATTCACCTTTTTGACAATTCCGTAAACGTAGCCCTATTTTGCTTTTTGGAACACCGAATATACAAATGGTTTCAATAATATATTTGAAACTTTCGAATGAAATATTTCCTACAGTATCATCTAAGCAAATTTCATCAAAATCATATTTAGTATGATATGTCAAAATTTCATGAACAATATAATCCAAGTCTAAAGGACCATTATAAGAACAATCAGTAATACATGAAATATACAATTTTTTCATTGAAGAAGAACCCACCATTTTAGTCATCTCCAATAATTCTCTTTTTGACTCATCCAAAGATTTATTCAAAATCTTCTTTTGAAAAACCGGCGAAACAGATGTCAAAAAGGAATAATGTGTAGGGGTTTTATCATTCAAATATGTGTGTAAATGCTGAATACCAATAGCTGTTCTATAAATAATAGGTGGAGATTTATTAGACCTTTTATAATCATAATAAATATAAGAAGAAAGGTTCTCACCGATTGTAGGATTAGATGATTGAAAACCAATATCAATGATAGGTGATTTAATTTTATGATATATATCGACTTGTTCTCCAAAAGTAGGAATATGTGAAAAAGGAAAAAAATGGAATGTGGAATCAGTTAAAATGGGAGCTACTTTAGGAACGGACTGGATAGCCCTTCTCAATATGGGTCTATTCAACATGTGTTATATATTAGTAGAGAAATATTTATACCTGTTTCATATATGATTTTTGAATTGGGAGATAGAATATGTAAAATAGGAGATAAAACGGTGTATACAATAATTGGATTAGAAAAGAAAACAAAGGAGAACCTAACACGATATTTCGGATGGGTCATAAAGGAAAATAATTCAACGGGTTCTGAGAAATGTGTTTTAATGGATATTATGGATGAGAATATATCGGTATATGTTATTTTGCAGGAGGGTTCATCGAAACAAAACGGCGGCATTCGTTAATAAAATCCATTTCTGGTAATGGAGGTTCTCGTTGATATTTTCCTTTAAGAAGAGAAACAACAATCTGTGTCAATTCATCTTTTGTTGCCTCTAATCGGAGAACCTGTCCTGATCGAATATTGAATATTTTTACTTCTTTTGGATACTGATGAATAGTTCTCCATATCCAAGCATAAAGAACGGTTTGTATCATATGTTCAGCAGTTATTTCAGAAGTGCATTTCAATTCCCATACAGTTTGGTCGGTTAATAAATCGACTCTAGCAGAGAAGAGGAACTGCTGGTTCTCAAAAAAGGGCGACAAACGCTGGTTTAATAGTTCGTTTTCAAATTCGGAATCATAAGAAACAATCGGATGTTCAAATAAAGTATCTTCTGATATTTCATTTTTGAGAACCTGTAGCATTCTAGTTTTACATTTTCCCATTAATTGTGGTGTAAGCCAAGTATATTCGTCTCTACTAATTTGTTTCAATTTAAAATATAGTTTTTCTTGGGCGGCTTCGAGAACATTTGCCATATATAAATAATCTCCAATGTTCTCACAATTGGGAACTAATGGTTGGTTTTTCAGAAATAAATGCTTATTCGGTTTTGTTTGTGACAAGTTCTCACGAATCATTCTATATAAAATCCCTCCTCCTTCATCGTCATCATCATCATCACAACTGTATAACGAATGAATATAATCATATAACATAGCAGGAATAGCAATTCCATTCAAGTCACTGACATCTTCCACAAATCCAGCAGTAGTTTTGATTGTTGTAGGTAGAGGAATAAGTTCTTCTCGACCTTCTTTAATGAAAATCCGCTCTAATATGGGAGTAATTTCTTCGAGAACTGCTTCACCAACAAATTTTGTCAAATCTGTAGGATTAACTCGATGAATTTTTATTTCGGCACCATCTTTGTTCTCAATATCTTCTTCATCAAAACGAGAGCGAGGCATCCCACGGAAATCCACATAAGATTTCGCCTGCATTTCATGATGAGTTGCTTTCAAAAATTTAAAAGGTCTATCACTGGGCCACTCATCACTTTCCAACAAATATAACCTTTGTGATGCTCGTGTAGTGGCCACATAGATAGTATTCGGACAGATAGTCGGGTCCATATTTCTAGCAATTGTCTTAAAGTATGAATGGTCAAACCCGACAACAAAAACATATGGACGCTGTCGCCCCTTAGATGTGTGAAAAGAAGAGAACACAATTTTACCCTTTATGACATCCTCTTCCATGTTCTCTGCATTTTCCATCATAGGAACATGACAAGGAATATTAGCATCCACGAGTGCATTTTCTATTCGACGTATAACACTATTAGCACCTTTGACAGATCCCCCAAGAATGAAGAAGTCCGAAGGCTTCCCGGCGCATTGATGCAACAACTCTCGAATCGTGGATACAACAAATCTTTCTAAATCATGAACTTTACGGCGAATATAAACAACCGGTTCTCCGTCCCTACATGCTTGTAAGCGCTGGTCTCCTAACAAAACATCATTAACAAAATCGGCCATCTGATTAGTAATTCTATAGGACGTTTTTAGAGAACATTGTTCGAATAATTGTGAAGAAAGAAGCGAGAATCCTTCCCAAAGATCTTTGGCTTTTGTCAAAAAGCGAATATCAGCCCCCTTGAATTCATAAAGCCCTTGCATATAATCCCCAAGGATCATCATCTGAACTGGCTTACCAAGGTCTTTTATATATTTTACAATAAGACGGAAATAGAGGAAGGTCATATCTTGGACTTCATCTAAAACAACAACATCGGTATCAATAAGACGCTTGGGAGGTTTATTCATTTGAACCAATAATCTCATAACTTTGTCGGCATGCGCTTCGGCATCATAAATGGCAACAGCAAGACTATGATATGTATGAACGACAACATTTGTAATACCAAGTTCTCGAACTTTTTCTTGGATTTCTTTTCGAAGTGATTTATTGTAGGTAATTAATAAAAACCGGCGATGGGGTTGCGAAAGAGCAGTCGATAATATAGTAGTTGATTTGCCAGAACCAGCACAAGCATCGACAATGACATTTTTACCTTGTTGTACAAAATCAATAACTACTTGTTGTTCCTCGCTAACTGCGTTCATCTATATGATAAACGAACGCAGTTTTTATACTGTTGTTCTCGTAAAAATAGGTCGAATACGTCTAGTAGATCTCTTTTTGACAGGACGTTGAGAGGCGGTTTTTTTACCACCATAATAGCCTTTATCATCCAATTTCTTTGTGAATTCATCATATTCTTTATCTTTTAACCAAGCTGGTCCTCCATTATTTGATATAGGGTCATAAAAAGTAGAATAATTTTTAGGGAATTCAATCGCAACTGAAGCGGGGTCATTGACATCACCTTTCACAGTATTTTTATCAAAGGATAATATTTTAAATCCGTCTGTAAGAATTCCTTTATTAGTAATAAAGACATCACGTGGTTTGCCATCTTTTAGCCAAGGACCCAAATACTTTGCACCCATCAAAATACCAGCTAATTTATCTTCTTGTCGGTCATCAGACCCTAATAGTCCCTTATCAACCTTTTCTTCATCTAATACCTTTTTGACAAACTCTAATGCCCCCTCTTTAGTGGCCAATTTATCAGTTTTTTCTTGAAAATCATTACGCGAATGCGCTTTGTCATAAAGAATATGTATAAGTGCTTTGACGTCTTTTTGTTCTTGTGGGACATCTTCTCGTTTGACCCAACCGAATTCTTCATCAGTAATATTTCCTTCAACCTCAACAATACTTTTGACATTTTCTCCGGTTGGTCCTTCTTCTTTTGAAGGAGTAATAGAAGAGAGAACTTCATCTTGTGCCAACTTAGTAGCTTGTAGTTTTTCGTCTAACTCAGCTTGTGATTTCAAACGGTCTTTACTTTTATGAGGTAGAACCTTTGAAAGAGTAGTCAAACAATTTGTGAGACTATTTGAAAGTGTCAAAAAGGATTTATCACTATCATCTGCAAAATCATCAATCGTTTGAATGGAATTAGTAATTGGGTCCTTTATGACAATTTGAATAGTATTTTTATCAGACCCTCCAATTAGATTGACTTCTATAGATAATACAGTTTTACTAGTCATAATATACAATATCGTTATATATTATGGCTTCATTTACGGCGCATAGTTTTACCTCTTGGTTTCGCCCTTAATTTAAAAGATTTATTGAACTCGATAGCTCTAAGCAGTCTCATCTGACTTTTGGCATTTTTCAAACTGCTACATTTAGCAAATACCTTTTTGGTGTATTTGTTTTTGACTTGCCAACAATTTTTATTACGTATTTTTTTTAAAATATAAGGCATATATCATAAAGGTATATATTTCGCTAAAATAAAGAGAAAAACACCTCGATATAGTATAAAGATGGCAGAAATGGATTTGAATATAGATAATTATAGTGTGACCGATTTGGAGAATTTTTTCAAAGTCCGGTCAAAAAAATACTCATCTGCAAAAATAGAAGAACGCGAATATGAAATAAGAGAACAATTGCTTTCATCTGGTCATATAAATAAAAAATTCAAACGAGACTTGATAACATTTCTAAAAGAAGCTAAAGGTCGATTAATACAACAACTACCACAAGAGCCACCGCCTACAACAATATATAATCCTATTTTGGACAAAGACCAAATACCTCGTTCAGCGGAACTACCGACATCTCGTGCGCCCTTCATACAAGAAAGACCACCGACCAATTATATTAATGTTCAAACTTCAGAATACTATCAAGGAGTAATTAACCCATTGAATAAGAGAACCGTAGAAAAATACATTACAGTGGATACGAGATTTCGAGATAATTTTTACAATACAAGTAGCAGTGATTTTATGATAAACCTACCTACACGAATAAATAAAGTAGTATCTATGCAAATAACAGCCCTAGAAATACCTACAGATTTTTATAGTATTTCAGAAAAATATGGAAATAATTATTTTGTAATGCAAGTGTTTCAATTGATAGATGGTGTAGGATATGAAGCAGACCGAATAATAGTCCTTCCAGATGGAAATTATACATCTCAAGGATTAGTAGATAAAATAAACGAAATATTGTGCCCAACGACGAATGGACTAATTACAAATGTAGATGATATATTTTCTTATATTCAATTTACATTATTAACCGCACCGGATGGAAGCGGGTCAAATAAAATAATGGTTCAACCAAATTCCAAATATCCGAAAATAACAAACCAAATAGAAGAAATAGTTCTCAATTTTGGAACAGACATTTTGGGAAATAACGATTCAAAATATTTGACAACAAAGATAGGATGGAACTTAGGCTTTACGAATACAGTATATCAGGGTAAAATCGAATATATTGGAGAAAAACCAATAGAGCCGAATTCGATAAAATATATTTATCTTGCAGTAGATGACTATAATAAGAGCGTGAATACAACCTTTATGACAGCTTTTGAGAAAAACGGATTGAAGCCCAACATTTTAGCGAGAATATCTCGCACTGGAAAGGGTTATGAGAACGTTATCATAAATAAAGAATATAAAATTATATCAGAACCGAGAATTTATTTTGGACCAGTTGATATACAACGAATACATATATCTCTTTTTGATGATCATGGGAGAACATTACATATGAACTATTCCGATTATTCATTTTGTCTCAAATTAACACTATTATATGATTTGTGAGTAATAAAAACGTATATTATATATTTAATTAATATATAATGTCTTCTTCTAGCGATGTAACACAAAAAAGAAGAATTACCACGGTGAAATCGTCATCATCTGTTGTTCCTCGGTCATGTGATGCAACATACACAAATTCATGTGGCGAGACAACCCCATCACCGTGTTTAGTTGCTAATCAAGAACCGCCTATTGTGGTTACTCGCTATCAAGGGACAACCGGACCAACTGGTATAACGGGACCAACCGGACCGCAAGGAATACCCGGAGAAGCCGCAAACACAGGTTCAACAGGTCCTCAAGGTGTTACAGGACCTCCAGGTATAAGAGGAATTATTGGACCAACTGGACCACAAGGAATATCAGGAGAAGCGAGTAATACAGGAGCAACAGGTGTTGCCGGTCCAACTGGACCTCAGGGCATTCAAGGAAATCAAGGGCTTCAAGGGCCTCAAGGTCCTCAAGGACCACAAGGACCAAAAGGAGACCCAGGTGGAGGTGGAGGTTCGAGCTCATTAATTGTTGGAATTACGGGTTCTTCTAGTAATCATCAATACGGTAATATATCAACCCTATTATTCGATTATGATTCGGGTTTCGATGTTTCAGCAAACGGAACAACTGCGGTTGTTTCAATGAACAGCACTTTTAAATATTGGGAAGTAAATGGTAATAGTGCGCCAGGTAATATTCTTATAGCGAATGGTCTGGATTGGGTAAATTTTGAGACAGGTCCAGGAATTTCTATAACATTAAATCCGAACGCACAACCTCATCAATCTATAAAGTTCTCAAATACATCAACTGGTGTATGGTCACAAACAGGTAATGTAGTATATTATACACAAGGTAATGTTGGTATTGGTACCCAAAATCCAATAGTGGATCTGGATGTAACTGGAGATGAACGTCTAACAGGAAATATTATTATAAACAAAGACCTTTTTGAACTAGGAAATACATACATTAATCGCTTTTTGACAGTTGGTAAAGGCGCTACTATAGGAGGAAATACATATATCATTGGAAATACTGTCATAAATAATCAATTATCAGTAGGGTCTAATACGGTTGTTGGAGGGGATATCAATATTGTAGGTAATACTATTTTAAACCAATATTTGACAACTGGGTCCAGTGTGTATGTAGGCCAAGATTTGGAAGTAGTAGGAAATGTATTTTTTGACGAAAATATGACAACCGTATCAGATGCAACTATAGGAGGAAATCTATACGTAATTGGTAGCAGTATAATAAATGATAATCTAGTAACAGAGGGCGATCTAGAAGTTATTGGAAATACTACAATACACGGGTTTTTCAATTCTTTGTCAGATAGCAATATAGGCGGGAGTCTAATAGTTGCTCAAAATACAAATATAACCGGAACACTAACAACCGGGTCGGATACGATTATCGGAGGAGATTTATTAGTCGATAACAACACGACTTTGAATGGGGTCCTTACCGCGAATACAGATGTAATAGTCCAAGGCAATATACTTCTTTATGACAACATGCAGATAGGCCAAGATCTATTAGTATATGGTAATATTGTTTCACAGGGTAATTTGTTAATAAATGGCGGATTGAACTTGATTGATGGATTGAGTATTATAGGAAATTTGTATGTTTCTGAAAATTCATTTTTAAGTGGAAATGTTTATGCCGAGACGAACTTATTAGTATCAGAAAATGTTGGTATCGGAACATTAAATCCTCAATATAATTTGGATGTTGCTGGAAATACAAACATTCAACAAAATTTATATACCATTGGAAACAGTTATTTATATGGTGGAGTAGGGATTAATACAAATGTTATACAATATTTATTAGATGTGAATGGAAATGCACGTGTTATGTCAGATATGTATATTGGTAATATATTAACCGTAAATGGTGATATTATTCCTGCTGAAATAAATGCATACAATATAGGTTCTCAAGCAAATCCATTTGAATCTGTTTATATTGGTCCGAACTCATTATATTTTGTAGATCCTGATACTGATAGAACAGCTTCTATTTCATATGATACCACAGACAATTCGTTATACTTATCTAGTGTTCTATATGGTAAAGAAAAACTTTCATCAACTGGTCCTACTGGTCCTACAGGTCCTACTGGTCGAACTGGTCCAACTGGAGCAACTGGTCGAACTGGCCCTACTGGTCGTACTGGTCCTACTGGAACAACTGGAACAACTGGACCAACTGGTTCAACCGGTCCTACAGGTCCTACAGGTCCTACTGGTTGCACAGGTCCTACTGGTCCAACGGGTCCAACGGGTCCAACGGGTCCTACAGGTCCAACGGGTCCTACTGGAACAACTGGTATGACAGGTGAAACAGGAACAACCGGAACAACTGGTCCTACGGGTCCTACGGGTCCTACTGGTCCTACTGGTCCTACTGGTCCTACTGGTCCTACTGGTTACACAGGTCCTACTGGTCCTACTGGTCCTACTGCTCCTACTGGTCCTACTGGTCCTACCGGAACAACTGGTCCTACTGGTCCTACCGGAACAACTGGTCCTACTGGTCCTACTGGTGATACAGGACCTACTGGAACAACCGGTCCAACAGGTCCTACTGGAACAACGGGTCCAACGGGTCCAACAGGTCCTACTGGAACAACGGGTCCAACGGGTCCAACGGGTCCTACAGGTCCTACGGGTCCTACAGGTCCTACCGGAGAAACAGGTCCAACGGGTCCGACAGGTCCTACTGGGCCAACTGGACCAACTGGACCAACAGGTCCTACTGGGCCTACAGGTCCGACTGGAACGACGGGTCCTACTGGACCAACTGGACCAACTGGACCAACAGGTCCTACTGGAACAACAGGCCCAACGGGTCCAACTGGAACAACGGGTCCAACGGGTCCAACGGGTCCTACTGGAACAACCGGAGATACCGGTCCTACTGGACCGACCGGTCCTACTGGATATACAGGACCAACGGGACCAACGGGACCAACAGGACCAACGGGGCCAACGGGGCCAACCGGACCAACCGGACCAACTGGACCAACTGGACCAACTGGTTGCACAGGTCCAACCGGGCCAACTGGACCAACGGGTTATACAGGTCCTACAGGTCCTACCGGTCCAACTGGAACAACAGGTCCTACAGGCACTACAGGTCCTACTGGTCCTACCGGAGAAACAGGCCCTACAGGTCCTACTGGACCCACTGGAACAACAGGTCCTACTGGTCCTACCGGAGAAACAGGCCCTACAGGACCAACTGGTTGCACCGGACCAACAGGACCAACAGGACCAACAGGACCAACTGGACCAACGGGACCAACCGGTCCTACTGGAACAACGGGACCAACAGGTCCAACAGGTCCAACTGGTCCAACTGGTCCAACCGGGCCTACTGGTCCAACTGGAACGACCGGTCCTACTGGTCCTACTGGTTATACAGGACCAACCGGACCAACTGGTCCTACTGGAACGACAGGTCCTACTGGTCCAACTGGTCCAACCGGGCCTACTGGTCCAACAGGTCCCACCGGAACTACAGGTCCAACAGGCCCCACTGGAACTACTGGTCCTACGGGTCCAACAGGTCCTACAGGTCCAACAGGCCCCACTGGAACTACAGGTCCTACAGGCCCCACTGGAACTACAGGTCCAACTGGTCCCACTGGAACGACAGGTCCTACAGGTCCTACAGGTCCTACAGGTCCTACTGGACCAACTGGACCAACTGGACCAACAGGCCCTACAGGTCCTACTGGAACAACTGGTTGCACAGGTCCTACTGGTCCAACAGGTCCTACAGGTGATACAGGTCCTACTGGAACAACTGGTTGCACAGGTCCTACAGGTCCTACAGGCCCTACAGGTCCTACAGGTCCTACTGGCACGACAGGTCCTACAGGTCCTACAGGTGATACTGGCCCAACTGGCACAACTGGCACAACAGGACCAACAGGACCAACAGGACCAACAGGACCAACTGGACCAACTGGACCAACAGGACCAACAGGACCAACTGGACCAACTGGTCCAACAGGAACAACAGGTCCTACCGGTCCTACTGGAACAACTGGTCCAACCGGTCCAACTGGAACAACCGGTCCAACAGGTCCAACAGGAACAACTGGTTGCACAGGACCAACAGGACCTACAGGACCAACCGGGCCAACCGGGCCAACAGGACCAACAGGACCAACAGGACCAACAGGTTGCACAGGACCAACAGGTTACACAGGACCTACGGGTCCAACAGGTCCTACTGGTCCTACGGGTCCAACCGGTTACACCGGTCCAACCGGCCCAACGGGTCCTACTGGTCCTACTGGTCCTACAGGTGATACTGGTCCAACTGGAACCACAGGTCCCACAGGTCCTACAGGTCCCACTGGATACACAGGTCCAACAGGTCCTACAGGTGATACTGGTCCTACGGGTCCAACAGGTCCTACAGGTCCAACTGGTCCAACTGGTCCAACTGGTCCTACTGGACCTACAGGTCCTACCGGCACAACGGGATATACAGGTCCAACTGGTCCTACAGGTCCTACAGGTCCTACTGGAACCACAGGGCCAACAGGTCCAACAGGACCAACAGGTCCTACAGGACCAACTGGTTGCACAGGTCCTACAGGTCCGACTGGAACAACCGGTCCAACAGGTCCTACGGGACCAACCGGTCCTACGGGATCAACAGGTCCTACTGGGCCAACTGGAACGACAGGTCCAACGGGTCCAACAGGTCCTACCGGACCAACTGGTTGCACTGGTCCTACCGGACCAACAGGACCAACAGGACCAACCGGACCAACTGGTCCAACAGGACCAACCGGACCAACTGGTCCAACAGGAACAACTGGATACACAGGACCAACAGG
>Ga0164297_10002096_pt1 | contig 20095 bp, 17 predicted proteins | sample GEODES058metaG_FD_113539 | JGI IMG/M metagenome (GOLD analysis project Ga0164297, IMG submission 113539) | Dystrophic lake water microbial communities from Trout Bog Lake, Wisconsin, USA - GEODES058 metaG | ecosystem: Environmental > Aquatic > Freshwater > Lake | place: USA: Trout Bog Lake... | reverse complement strand
CAGGCGGTAATGTTGAAATGCCTATGGAAGATAGTCCCTGGGGTGCATACTTTGGCATGTTCAGAGATAAATATGGTATTGAATGGATGATCAGCTATGATGCAACATTTGCCGATCGCATGTAATTACAAATAAAAATAAAAAAATCCCGGTACAGATTGTATCGGGATTTTTTTATAGTATAAACAGTAAAGTTATTTTTTCATGTACATAACCTCTTTCACCAGCTTCACTGTTCTGTTAACATCCGGAATAGCCAATGCTGCTAAGTTTGGCGCATAATGCATAGGTGCATCGGCACTGGTAATTCTGCGGATAGGTGCATCTAAATAATCGAAGCCTTCTTTTTGAATACGATACGTAATTTCAGAACTGACTGAAGCATATGGCCATTGTTCCTCCACAATCACCAAGCGATTTGTTTTCTTTACACTTTCTAAAATCGTTTGCCAATCTAACGGGCGTATGGTTCTTAAATCAATTACTTCTGCGCTCACGCCTTCTTTTTCTAATTCAGCAGCAGCATCCAATGCCACTTTCATCATTTTATTAAAAGAAACAATGGTTACATCACGGCCTTGTTTTTTTACATCTGCTTTCCCTAACGGAATATAATATTCTTCTTCCGGTACTTCACATTTTTCGCCATACAATACTTCACTCTCCATAAACATTACCGGGTCTTCTTCATAACGAATGGCTTGTTTTAATAAACCTTTCGCATCATAACCATTAGAAGGTGATACTACTTTTATACCCGGGATATTGGCATATAAACTTTCAAATGCTGTTGAATGCTGTGCACCTAATTGTCCGGCGCTGCCATTACCACCGCGAAAAACGATGGGACAAGAAACCTGGCCACCACTCATGGCCAACATTTTTGAAGCCGTGTTTAATATTTGATCTAATGCCAACACTGCAAAATTCCATGTCATAAATTCTACAATAGGCCTTAATCCATTTTGTGCAGCACCTACTGCCACAGCAGTAAAACCCAATTCGGAAATCGGTGTATCAATCACACGCTTTTCTCCGAATTCTGCCAGCATACCCTGACTAACTTTATAAGCACCATTATATTCGGCCACTTCTTCACCCATTAAAAATACTCTTTCGTCTCTTCTCATTTCCTCGTTCATGGCTTCGCGTAAGGCTTCTCTGAATGCAATTGAGCGCATAATCTGATTTAATTTGAGCAGCAAAAATATAAGTTTATAGGATATGAAACCAAAAGAGTTGTGGTATAAAAAAAATCCCTGCATTTGATGCAGGGATTTTTTTACTTACTAATCCGTTAAATTATTAGAATACATTATAGCCAAAGCTGATGTAATACAAACCACCTACTTGCGCATTACCCATACCATTGGTATAATAGCTGTTGAAGAAGTTGCTTGCACCAATTTTAACCAATGATTTTAAATTTGGTATTTTATAACTGATCATTGCATCAACTGTTCCGAAAGATGGCACATGGCCGGTAGCAAAAGTTCCTTCATAATTCATTACATCCTGGTATTTGTAAACAACACCAAAACCAATTCTGTTATGATCTAAGAAACCGCTATTGCTAAAGCCTACGTTAGCACGGTATTTTGCAGTATTGAAATAAGAAACAAATCCTGAAGGGAGTGCACCGATTTGGTCTGAATATAAATTACCTGTTACAGAGAAATTATGCGGTAATAAATATTCAGCAGAAATACCCCAACCGTTGGTACTTACCGGTGTTGGATCAGTTACAGAAACACTGTACACAGTATAACCGGTAGCTAAACCTGCAATGGTACCGTTTTTAGATTGTACACCATTTACGCTGCTGATGAAATTATTATATTGGCCCCAATAGAAATAAGCATCTAACAGGAACACTTTACCGAACAATCCTTTATAACCAATTTCATATGAAGTAGATGATTCTGCTTTGAAAGCACCGAATGTTTGTTGTTGCAGTACAGCAGGGTTTCCTGTTGCAGCAAATGTTTGGAAACTTGCCTGTGTATACAGAGGGTTGCTTGCGTTATTAGGACCAAAGCCATAAGCATCACGTAATTGAGGCAAACCGCCCAATAAACGAGTACCACCGCCTACTAACAAATCGATCCATTGATTTTGTGTTGAAGGGAAACGATATGCATTCTGATAAGAAAAACGGAAATGTTGATCTTCTGATACTTTAATTACCAAAGATGCTCTTGGTGTAAATCTTCCGTCAAAATTAGTGTTCTTATCATAGCGGCCGGAGAAACTGAGTTTCAATACATCATTCAATAATCTTTGTCTTACTTCAAAATATGCACCTGTTTCATTAATTGGAATAGTACCGGATGTATCAGCAAATAAAGTTCCCTGAGAATTCAATACATATTTTTTTAAATTACCCCCAACAATTAATTCAGTCTTGGTTTTTGCTAAACCTAAAGCTTCTGTCAAATTATATTGGCCTTCCCAATTATACAAAGCTGTTTTATCTAAGAATTTAGCACCGCCTTGTGAAATAGGGGTACTTACAATTTGTTGAAATAAAGGGTTATTGTAGATAGGTCCGTTTGGCCTGTTAGCATCTGCAACAGATCTTGCATTTGCATGTGCTTGTAAAGATGATAAACCTGCTGCAATGCCTTGAACATAAGCAGATGCATAAGTAGGATACCAGGTTGAGCTTGGTGACCATGCTTCATTAAAATATCTTGCTGCAATAGTTGCATTATAAGAATCTCCAGAGTTTTCCTGTGTTGTGTACCAGCGCAAATACCAGTTTTTAGATTTCAATTCTAATTTGTATTGGCCCATTCTTAAATTCTTCAACGCATATCTGTCGCTACCTGTATAAACACTGCTACCAGTACCGTAGTTAGCTGTAACAGATGCTGTTAAATTATCATTGATCTTATAAAAAGCTGCGCCGGTTAATTTTACATTTAATGTAGTTGGGTTGATTACATCACTTTCATTATAACCTGTTCTGCTAACATTAGAAGGAGCAAAATATTGACGGAAATTACCAAAAAAGAATGGAGAATACCCGCCTGCAACCAATGAAGCACCGCCAATACCATTTAAGAAAGTATTGTATTGTGATAAACTGGCTCCCGGGTTTGCAGAAAGATAAGCATTGGATGCACCATACAATGCATTATAGGTTGGTGCACCGATAGCAGCAGATATGGATGATAAAACACTATTTGTTACACCTTGTAAGTTAGCAGTCGTTTCATCACCATATACATTGATACCATCATAATTTGGATCATTTGCTCTGTTACCGCCCGGAACAATGGTATTGGTTGTTCTGTTAAAATCTCTCTGATCATTAGCCAGCCAATCCTGTGCCTGAACCATTTGAGCACCTATCTTGAATGCAAATTTATCAGATACTTTTTGCGCCCAACGTACACTCCAGTCATGGAAAGAGTTTAACGGGCGTTGATAGCTGTCAATATGATTAACGCCTTCTTTAATTTGATAACTTAAGCCTTGATATTTAAAGGGGTCTTTACTGTTAATAATTACTGTACCATTCATACCGCCTGAACCATATAATGCAGAAGATGCACCCGGCAACAATTCCATGCTTTCTACATCTAACTCAGTTAAGCCAACAATATTACCTACAGAGAAATTTAAACCCGGTGCCTGGTTATCCATTCCATCAACGATCTGATTTAAGCGAAGGTTTCCATTTACGTTAAAACCACGGGTACCAACGGATTTAAAAGTTAAACTGGATGAAACTACATCCACCCCTTTTAAATTACCCAACATCTCATAATAGCTTGGTGCCGGAGCCTGACGAATAGCAGCTGCACCAATTCTTTCTATGGATACAGGAGATTCTAATATTCTTTCAGGAACACGTGAAGCAGAAACGGTAATTTCTTCTCCAATCGTATAAGAAACATCTAAGTTTACATTAATCGCCTGATTATTTCCTGTAACAGCAACTTCTTTACTTTTAAATCCTACAGAAGAGAATACAAGTGTAAAGGGAGGCTTCTGTGTAGTAGTTAATTTAAAATTTCCATTATCATCGGTAAATGTGCCGGCAGTTCCTCCTTTCACAGTAACAGAAACCGCAGAAACACTTTCTTTTGATTTATTGTTTTTAACACTTCCTGTAACAGTTGTAGACTGGGCAATAGAACTAATTGATATAATTAATCCCATCACAACCAATGCACCGTAGCTAATTAGTCTTCTCATAAAGGCAGTTTTAGTTAGTAATTTAAAGCAAAATAGTAATTGTTAGTTTCTTGTAAAAATTTAATTTGTGCACAATAAAGCAAGATTGACGATATACCTTGCAAAAAACAAGATTTTATATGAATTTAAAGCATTTATTTTGAACCATGCAAGAATTTCAATTTCCGCAGCAAACCAATTTTTATAAGGGTAAAGTAAGGGATGTTTACACGATTCAGAATGCTTATCTGGCAATGATTGCAAGTAACCGCATCTCGGCATTTGATGTTATCCTTCCTAAAGAAATTCCTTTTAAAGGTCAGGTACTCAATCAAATTGCAGCATTCATGTTAAATGCCACAAAAGACATCTGCCCGAATTGGCTGATCGATGTTCCTGCACCCAATGTGAGCATTGGAAAATTATGTGTGCCATTTAAAATAGAAATGGTGGTAAGAGGAAATTTAACCGGGCATGCATGGAGAACTTATTCATCCGGCAAAAGAATTTTATGTGGTGTAACCATGCCGGAAGGAATGAAAGAGAATGATTTTTTTACAGCACCTGTTATTACTCCTTCTACAAAAGCAGCTGAAGGGCATGATGAAGATATCAGTAAAGACGAAATTATTTCAAAAGGTTTAGCTACACCGGATGAATGGAAAATGTTAGAACAATATACTTTGCAATTATTTGAAAGAGGAAAAGCATTGGCAGCAAAACAGGGATTGATTTTGGTTGATACAAAATATGAATTCGGAAAAATTGGTGATACTATTTATTTAATGGATGAAATTCATACACCTGACTCATCGAGATATTTTTATGCTGACGGATTTGAAGAACGACAGGCAAAAGGAGAAAGACAAAAGCAACTGAGCAAAGAATTTGTACGTGAATGGTTGATTGAAAATAATTTTATGGGAAAGGAAAATCAAACAGTCCCTTTTATGAATGACGAATGGGTAGCAACCATTTCAAAAAGATATATTGAATTATACGAAAAAGTAATTGGCGAAAAATTTATCCCGGAAACATTATCGGATGAGGAAACTTATCAAAGGGTTATTTCTTCATTAGCAAAAATTCAATAATGGAAAGATGGATTATTTATGCAATCCTTTCTATGATCTTTGCCGGCATCACTTCTGTATTGGCTAAATACGGCATGAAAGACCTTAGCAGCGATACGGCTTTGGCAATCCGCACCGGCATTGTGTTTGCCATTGTTTCAGCGAATGTGCTTATTTTTAAAAATGCATATCAGGAATTACAGCATGCACCCGTAAAAAATGTATTATTCTTATCCTTATCAGCCATTACTACTTCCCTATCCTGGATATTTTATTATCGGGCAATGAAAGAAGGAAATGTTTCTTATGTGGCATCCATAGATAAAGCGAGTATCGTAATCACTTTAATATTATCATTTACTTTGTTAAAAGAGCCTGTTACAGCAAAAATATTAATCGGTGCAGGTTTTATTTTAACCGGGATGTTGATCCTGGTTTGGAAATGATTGCTGCAAAAGTATCAAAGTGTTTTATTCAGGTCAGACAATTTAGGCCGTAATCTTACTTTCGATTTATTAAAAATATTTTGTCCTTTATCAATTCCTTTTCTTATTTCTTTTTGTCTTTCAACCGGCATATGAATGGTGTTTTTACATTCTATGCTGCAACAACCATCATATTTTTCTGCACAGTCAGCACATTGAATAAATAATAAATGGCAACCATCGTTTTTGCAATTGGTATGCGTATCACAAGGTTTACCGCATTGATGACAGGTTGCTATCACATCTTCTGTAATTCTTTCTCCCAACCGATTATCAAAAACAAAATTCTTTCCAATGAATTTGCTTTCCAACTCATGTTCTTTAATTTGTTTTGCATAATTGATGATACCGCCTTCTAAATGAAATACATTTTTAAATCCCTTGTGTAACATGTATGCACTGGCTTTTTCGCAGCGTATTCCACCGGTGCAATACATGATGATGTTCTTCTCTTCATTACCCTTCATCATGTCAACAGCCATAGGCAACTGATCCCGGAATGTATCGGATGGAATTTCAATGGCTCTCACAAAATGCCCAACTTCATATTCATAATGATTGCGCATATCAATGATAACTGTATTGGGATCATTAATCAATTTATTCATACTTACTGCATCCACATATTTCCCTTTTTGATTCATATTGAATGCAGGATCATTGATACCATCAGCCACTATTTTCTCACGCACTTTAATCTTCAATACCCAAAAACTTTTGCCATCATCATCTACTGCAATATTTAAACGAAGCCCGTTTAATGATTCAACAGAATATAAAAAGTTTTTGAATGCATCTGCATTAGATGCAGGCACACTTATTTGCGCATTAATCCCCTCTTTGGCAACATATATTCTTCCAAATACTTTTAACGGGTCTAAATTTTTGTACAGATAATCCCGAAACGCTTGCGGATTTTGAATGTTGAAGTACTGATAAAAACTGATCGTAGTTCTGGGTTCTGTTTCCTGGCAGAGGCGTTGTTTCAACTCCTCATTACTGATTCGATTGTGTAATACCGGCATGATGTTTCAATTTCAGACATTTGTTCTTTCGAACAAATATTCCATGATGAATATGGATTCCGTTGCATGCGGAACAAAATATCGGCACAAAAATAAGGATTTTAAAAATTAAGCTGTATTTAAGGTTCACCTTAAATTATTACTAAGCCTTTCTGCGTTATAGGAAAAAATCCGATATGCACTTATTTTCGCATTCTATGACCCGTATCGCCATGAACCTGAACAAATATCAAAGTGATGGGATAAAGAAAATTGTTGCGATGAAGCAAGAGTTTGTTCCGTTTAATTTTAATGCAGCCCAAAAAAAGGAAAACATCGATCAATTCATCAATACTTTTTGCGAATACCAATTGGCTGATAATGATTACATGAATATTGAAGTGAATTCTGAATTCAATAAGGTGAATGCAAAATCTTTTTATCAATTAACATTAGAAAAAGTACTGAAGCATATTACTTATATTATCTGGACAGATAAAGTAGTACCTGATTATTTTGCAGACAGAGTCCGTGACAATACCATTTATCATTTATTAAACAGATTAGAAAGATTAGAATTGGAAGATGCCATCAGAAATGCAGCAAATTAATTCCTTCTGCCGTCGCTATTTAATAAAGGGAAAGTAAAACGAACACCCCAACCGGTCTTTTGATGTTGCTGATACCCCTGCACAATATCCAATCGCATTACTTTAAAAATATTTTCTACTGAAAAGAAGGTTTCATAATAATGTGTGCCGTTATTGATGTACAGTGCATTTGCACCTGATACAAAAAACCAGTTTAGTTTTCTGAATCCCGGAATTTTATTACTCAGCAATCCATTTAAATGATATTCCGCATGTGCAGTTGAATAAAAGCTTGCAGTATTGCTATATACATAATAAGGCAATAATTGAAAACTGTTTAAGTATGGAGATGCTATGGCAGTTTGATTTCCGGAAAACTGATTGTAATCGGGAACAAACACTTTATTTGCATTTAAAAACCCGCCTGCTTCAATTCTGTAACTGAATCTGCCGCCTAATTTTAAATTCAAATTATCATTGATGCCTGCCTTCCATTTGGTATAATCTGCATCGCTCCCCAATAAACCATGAATACCTTTTGTAAGCGTTAAATGAAAAGTCGGATATTTTGAACCTACATTTATTTTCCTATCCGGGAACTCAATATATTTAGCACCGGGCCGCCATGTAATTCCAATTGTTGCAATCACAGCTTTGTTTCTTACCATATTGGCATTCATTACATCAGCAGGATAATTGTGCGTTAATGCTTTTCCTTTTAATGAATCGTTTGTATTGGAAAGTGGCATCCTGTCTTGATATTGCAATTCTGCATTTATGTTAAACCCATTGCCGATTGCTTTGGCATAATTTATTTTGCCATTCCATGCTTCATAAATTTTCATGTAATTGTGCTGCCAGTAATAAGTACTTAACGTATTATCGAATTCATCGATAGGGTTATTGTTATTGAATTGATATACTTTTTTTCCGCCACTGACTGAAATACTGTTCAAAAATTTTTTCCCGAAATTATACCGTGTGGTGATGTCTGCATTGAAATGATGATTGCTGTAGCCATACCTGAAGTCCGGCGTGATCACTAAACTTTTCCTTCCTTCAAATGCTTTTGAATAAGTGATCGAATACTTCGAAACTGTTCCTTCAACGGAATTATAATAAATACCTGTCAGTTTCAGGAATGGATCAAATACCAAAGATTCTTTATTCTTTTCTTTACCAAAACCTTGTCCGGTTAATAATAATTTGGAGAACGTGATTTTATTTCTTCGTTTATCCAATGAATCTGAATAATGCGGCGACTTTCTCAATTGTTCCAAACTATCTTTATTTTGATAATCTCTTGCTTCTGTCTCCAGCAAAGGAATAGGAGGAATACTATCCCAATAGCGCAACGATTTTTTATTAGAGCTGTCATAAAATTTTAAAATGGTGTTATCAAAAAATTTCTTTTTAAAAGCCGGCTCTATCTCAAACTGATCATATACCTGCACAAAATTCCCAAAGAAATCAAAACCAAAAAATTTACCGGCAGGATAAATCACTTGTTGCTTAATGACCCAAACATTTTTTAAAGGGACATACAATTGCTCGATCTTTAAAGTATCCAACAATTGCATTTGGTTTTCTTTCAACAACATCAAATCCACACTTTGCAAACGCCATTCATCTTCAATAATATTAATATAGCCATTGAATAAAGGCTCATACTTTCTTTTCGGGATTACTTTTATGCGGCTTACCTGTTTGCCATTATCGAAAAAAGTTCCCTGAAATTTATATTTATAATAATTCAGCGCATTGTTTGAAATTGGAGAAATAAAACCGCGTGGATTTAAGCCACCTCTTCCAAAAGGAATCACATTTTCATAAAAAGAAATAATCTGCGGACTGCTGAAACCAAAGCCATCACTGCGCCCGCTGACTTTTGTTGAAATAACTTCTACTTTTCTGTTATCGCCATCAACAGCATAATTTGCTACGGTTTCAGATAAAAAAATAATTTTTCGTTTACTGGTATCACCATCTTCAAAATCTACTTTGTCTCCCATAAAACTTTTGGGATAATTTCTTAATTGCAATTGCCCTTTAATATAAACCTGCGACTTAAACTTCTTAATTTCATTCAAATGCGCTTCTCTTTTTTTAATGGCGCTTCTGATAATTTCATATGCCGGATCTTCCGCACCGCTTTTAACGATTACTTCATTTAGCTCGTATTGCTGCTCTTCCAGTTCAAAGTTTATTTCTGTCAGGGCTTTGCTGATCTTTATTTTTCTCTCAACAGATTTAAAACCTATATGCTGACAAACCAGCACGTAGTCTCCATTATCAACACTTAAATTAAATTCTCCTTTGCTGTTGGCAGTGGTGCCTTTTGCAGTTCCCTTAATTAAGACAGAAGAATAGGGCAATACATTTCCTTTAACATCTTTGATTACACCATGAATATTATTGGCCAATAAAATGGATGGAATAACATAAAGCAGAAAGGCTAAAAGTATTTTCATAATTGTTAATACGAAAATACTGTGCCAATTGTTAGGAAAATGAAAATTTTAAATTTGTGATTGAATCAATGCTTTCTCAAATAACTTCCGGTTAATGCGGCAAAGCCGGCAACCAGTCCGCCTGCAACAGCTGTTACAATAATTAATGCAATCGATGAACCATGCAACGGTAAAATCTGTGCTACTTTTTGAGAAAGGATATGTTCGTTGGATGAATCGATTATCCATGCCAAAATGCCCCATAATAAAAACAGAGAGATAAAAGCAGCTAAAAAAGATTTAAATGGCTTTTGATGAATTGCCATTGCAACAATTAATGATGTTATTGCAAAACTCCACCAAGGTAAAGTAGTGAATAGCCCGATGGCATAACTTAATAATATGGTTAATATAACGGATGTAATGAATTTCATAAATATTTTTTATGCTTTTATAAAAGTGATATGCCATTTAATTTTACCACTGTGGCGGGCTTCCTGTTTTTTCAAGAACAGTAATGTATAATATTTTCCTGCTGCCCAGGTATCAACAAAATTATCATAATACTTACTGCCGGGATTACCGCTTTGTCCGCCGGGATAAACAGCATAGGCCTCAATATTATCAGTCAGCTGTACAATCATTCTCCAGCTGGGCCCATGGTTATTGGTTGCTGCATTGATACAGGGTACCCCTCCGCCAATTGGCAAATGTAATCTGCTTAATGCAGGTACTTTGGTTAAATGATCTACATGCGTGTCTTTGAATTTTGCCCATTCAAAATTTCCATTCTTTTCCAACTCAGCTAACGCTTTCACTGCTTTTCTGAATGAGAACAAAATTCTGCCGGCCACATCTTCAATGGGATTGGTATTGATATCATCTGAAAATTTATAGATGCTGTCTCTTAATAATGCTTCTGCTAAAAAAGATTCATTGGGCCAGGGCATGGGTAATTTTGTTTTTGCATATTCATCTTTCCACATGGCGGATTCCAAACTATCCCACCAAATATTAAAAACAACCGGGCCTTTTTCACCAACATCATTTTTTAAATTCCAATCCTTCAGTATGGTCAAATATTTTTTCTCCTCACTGTTTAAATCAGCAGTATCTAAATATTTCAACAATACCGGCCTTGCATCTTCTGCAAATACATTATAGTTATCTGTTTGCAAATGTTGCATGTCTTCTGCACTGATGTTATTCATTGCGGCTAATTTTCTGTTGATGATAAAACCTCTGTATGGAGGAAAATTATTGGCCCTACCTAAGTAATACGGATAAGTTTCATCTGCTGCTTTTTGATTGGCACTGCTAACAAATCCTCTTGCAGGATTCAGTATCTGCGGATTTTCTTTGGTTGGAATAAATCCCTGCCACATATAACTTGAATCAAAACCGGGCATGGCAAAATCTCCCTGTTGGTTCCATCTCGCCACAAATTTTCCTTGCTGGCGAATTGCTACATCTCCACTTTTTGATGCGAATACAAAATTTTGCCCCGGACATTGAAATGTTGATATCGCATCCACATAATCAACATAATTTTTAGAACGATTGAGTTTATAAAAAGTCAATAATTCATTGCTTGCATCATGCGCTGTCCATCTTACTGCATATGATTTATCTGTGCTATCAGCAGCCTTATAATTCCTATCATACATCACCGGGCCAAAAACAGTCATTGCAATATTCTCCACATCATCAGCTTTCCCCTTTATTTTGATCACTTCTTTTCTGAACCCGGATTGTTTCCATTGTCCGTTAAACCAATACTCCTGCATAGAAGTATCTTTAAATTTGATCTCATAATAATCTTTCACATCTCTGCCTGCATTGGTAACGCCCCATGCAATGCTGTCATTAAATCCAATGATGATGGCAGGTGCACCCGGAAATGAAACACCATAACTATTATGCGTGGGTGTAGTAATTTGAATTTCGTACCACAGGGAAGGCAAGTTCAATCCTAAATGCGGATCGTTACATAAAATTGGCCTTCCGCTTTTTGTTTTCATTCCATTCACTGCCCAGTTATTGCTTCCATTATTCGGATTGGGTTCATCGGGGGTTTTAATAGTGAAGGAATCTTTTTTATACAAATAAGCAGAATCTGCATCAGCCGGTGCTTTTGGAACGATAGAGGGTTTTTCAAAAGCTGTTCCGCGTGGAATAATGGGGTCTAAAGTATCCTGTTGATTGGGAAACAACTTCATATAATCAGCATAACCAAAAACATTTTTTGCATTGGTATAAAGAATATCATTTCCCTGTCCGGATAAATCATAACTCATAAACTTCAGGAACAGTGCGGTTTTCAGGTTGGTCCATGGCTCCGGCTTATAATCCAATAATTTATATTCAAACGGAATATCCTTTTCCTTTAATGAAGATATGTATGCATTTACCCCTTCTGTATAAGCATCACAAGCTTCTTTGGTTGATGCATCTGCTTCAACAGCTTTTAATGATTGTTCGGCACCATATACCATTCCCAATCTTCTGAAATATTTATCTGTCTTCAACATATTCTCTCCCAATATTTCACTCAATCTTCCTGCAGCTGCATAGGTTTGAAATTCCATTTGCCATAAACGAAATTTCGCATGCAAATAACCCTGAATAAAATAGGCATCGGCATCAGTATCCGCATAAATATGCGGCACCAACCTGTCATCAAAATAAACTTCTGTATTTGCTTTAATCCCTTTTATTTTAATGTCTTCATTGAATGAAACATCCGTCGGTTCTGCATTTTGCCAAAAGCCTTGTTGGGGAGATAAAAAATAGCCTAACCTTGGTGTTTTAGAAGCACCAATAGGAATTTGCATATTCAATATACCAATTAAAGCAAGTGTAATGATGGCAGAAAGTAATGGCCGTACAAATCGCATAGTAGAAATTTAGACAATGAAAATACGCAATTTTATGAAGCGATTGAAAGTAATTGATGCCTCTTTTAAACAATGCATTCCGATTCCTGAAAGATGATTTAGATTTATACCAATTAATATTTTATACTGTATGAAAAAAAGTCTTTCACTGATTTTTGCATGGGTTGCATGGTTCTCCGTAATTGCCCAGTTTTATTTAATGATAGAAAATAGAATTGTTTCTCTCAATGAAACAATCATTCGCTTCTTCAGTTATTTTACGATTCTTACCAACGCGTTAGTGGCTGTTTATTTTACATCGCAAGTAACCAAAAACAATATTTTAAAGAAGCCCGGAACCATTACCGCAATAACTGTTTATATTTTTATTGTTGGTTTTGTATATCAGCTTTTACTACGCCCATTATGGCATCCGGCAGGACTTCAAAAATTTGTTGATGAATTATTACATAGCATCAATCCTGTTTTAGTGATTATCTATTGGGTTTTATATGAAGACAAAAAAAATGTTCGTTATGCTCAATTTCTAAAATGGCTTATTTATCCGTTGGTATATCTTTTTTATATATTACTCAGAGGTGGTTTTTCGGGATTTTATCCCTACCCTTTTGTGAATGTTTTAAAAATAGGAATGACACAAACATTAATCAATTCGTTTTTTTTACTGCTGCTGTTTTCATTTGTATCAATAACATTTATTTTTGTAGGGAGATTAAAAAAATAATCACTTCAACAATTGCATCAATCTTTCCAATTCCTGTTTTGTATTAAATGCATGTAATACAATTCTCAACCTTTCTTTTCCTTTGGGAACAGTGGGATACAAAACTGCCCTTACATCAAATCCCTGCTGCTGCAATGTTTCAGCTAATTGCCTCACTGCAGTATTACCCGGAACAATTACACCTTGAATAGCAGTGGCAGAAACTAATTTTTCATATTTCAAATTTGCAGATTGAAATATTTGCACCAGTTCATTCAACTGTTTTCTCTCTTCCTGCATCAAAGGGAATAAATTGTAACTTTCTTTGATAGCTGCAACCGCATGCGGCGGTAATGCAGTTGAATACATTAAACTTCTTGCAAAATTGATGAGATGATCGCGTAAATTTCCGGAACCTAACACAGCAGCACCATGACAACCTATTGCTTTTCCAAATGTATGTACTCTGGCAAAAATATTATCTTGTAACTGTAATTGCTGTACCAATCCTTCACCACGTTCTCCGATGATTCCGGTAGCGTGTGCTTCATCAATAATTAAATGTGCATTGTATTTTTTACAAACAGCAATCAATTCTTTTAACGGACAAATATCACCATCCATGCTAAACACAGATTCTGTAACCACAAAAATATTTCTCCCGGCAGTTACGGGTGCATGTTGTAATTTTTTTTCCAAATCAATCAGATCATTATGAACAAAAGCAAATGACTGTGCAAAGGATAAGCGAATACCATCCCGAATAGAAGCATGCGCTAATGCATCATACATGATCAGATCATTTTTTTGCGGAACAGAAGATAATAATCCCAGGTTTGCATCATATCCTGAATTGAAAATCAATGCTGCATCACTTTGATGAAATTGCGCAATGATATTTTCTGTTTCTTCAATCAACGGATAATTTCCGGCAAGCAATCTTGAACCGGTGCTTCCCATTGGCCATTCACCGTTTACTATTGACAATTGACTTGCAATGCCCAAATAATCATTCGAACAAAAATCAATTTTGCCATCATTCAATTTTAATGAGCGAAAAGCATTTTGTTCTTTTCGTTCATTCAATTTCTTTTCTAAAAAATCATCCGCATACATTTTTCAAAACTAAAGTTTATCACGGATATTTGTTGCTGAATAAAAAGCGAAAGCACAAGAGTGCGACGCAACTGAAGCTGAACAATGATTGGAAGGCAGTAACATAAAAATAAACAATGGAACTCTCACAAGACACCAAAAATATTTTGGGCTTACAATTGCCAACTGATCCGCGTTGGGTTGATCTGGCAGCAATTAGTATTGAAGAAATATTGACCGATCATGCTTATTGTGAACAGAAAGCAGCAATGACCTGCATCTCTTACATTCAACGTTATTCCGATAAAGAAAAATTAGTGATAGAACTTGCACCAATTGTTACAGAAGAATGGGGGCATTTTCGTTTGGTTTTACATGAACTGCATAAAAGAAATTTACCCTTGGGCATTCAACGCAAAGATGAGTATGTAAATAAATTATTGGAATTTCAAAGAAAAGGCGGCAGGACTGAAGACCGATTTTTAGACCAACTATTAACGATGGCATTGATAGAAGCCAGAAGCTGTGAGCGTTTCAAGCGGTTGAGTGAAGGATTGAACGATGCATACATGCGTAATTTTTACAGAAGATTCATGGAAAGTGAAGCAGGGCATTATACATTATTTATTGAATTGGCAGAATATTATATTGATACAAAAAAAGTACGTGCCCGCTGGAATGACTGGTTGCATTATGAAGCCGGTATAATAAAACAATTAGCAATCAGGGGTGACAGAATACATTAACCCATTGATATACTAAAGGGGAAATAAAAAATATGTTATGAGAAAATCAGTGTTCATTCTATGTGTATCGCTTTTTATTTTAAAAAATATAAGTGCCCAGGGGCTACTGGCCAAACAGGAATCATCTGAACATTATTTTCCGGTAAAAGCAAATAACATTACAGCTATTATTGGTGCTTTTGAGAATGAAGTGGAATTATTGAAAACGAAAATCACCAATAAAAAAGAAACGGTGATTGAAGGTATTCGTTTTTATACCGGCACTTTAAATGGCAAACCGATTGTATTAACCAGGGTGGGCATTGGCAAAGTAAATGCAGCCATTACTTCTACATTATTATTAGAACATTTTCATCCGAAAGCCATATTGTTCACAGGTATTGCCGGTGCTATGAATCCGGATTTATTACCCGGAGATATTGTGGTTGCCAAACAGCTGGCATATCATGATTATGGAAGATTAAGTCCGAATGGTTTAGAAAAATGGGGCACATTGAATCCGTATAACTTTTCACGCAACCCGATTTATTTTCCTTGCGATTCTGCTTTAATTGCATTGGCGCAGGAAGCAGCACAAAAAACAGTATTGCAGAATATCAGTAAACATGCGCCGCAGATATTTTTCGGGACAATTATTACCGGGGATGTTTTTTTAGCCGATACCAAAAAGAACATAGCCTTAAGAAAAGAATTGAATGCAGATGCCACAGAAATGGAGGGTGCAGCCGTAGCACAGATTTGTTATCAGCAAAAAGTACCTTTTATAATTATCCGTTCATTATCTGATTCGGCAGATGACAGTGCAGCACTGGATTTCGTGAAGTATGGAAAATTAGCAGCAGAGAATTCTGCGCAATTGGTATTGGAGATTTTAGGCGTAATGAAATAAAGATTGTCAATGGTTCGAGAACCTCACCATTACATAGAACACCTGTCACACTGAGGCTCTCGAAGTGTGGTTTGATCATTCAGAAAAATACTCCAATTCTTTCTCAAAGTCCAAATAAGCATATTTCTCTTGCAATGATTTTGTTTTTATAAAATAAGAATACAAAAACTTCTTATGCTGCCCAGTATTCTCATTAAATGGTTTATGCTTAAACGCTAAATTAATTTCAGCAATTTCTTTCATCAATGCTCTGGTTTCTTCACTCATCAATGCATGTGTAAATTTATCCCACACATATTCTGTTGCGGCATAATTGGGATGTGCCAGGTCTTCTGCATAAAAACGATAATCACGCAAGTCATCGATCACCAATTCATACGCAGGAAAATATTTTAATTTAGGTAATGTTTCTATCAATCCATGAACCGCTTGTATCAATACCGCTTTGCTTCTGTTATTATTGATCAATCCTTCACGCAAATGCCTAACCGGACTGATGGTGAATATCACATTGATATCCGGATTGAATATTCCGAGTTGATCCAGCATCGTTCCTAATACCGCTTGTACTTGTCCGGCATTCATCAATCTTTTTTCAAACCAATCAGCCGGTGCTTTGTGATTATTGGCCGCCACCGTTCCCAATTGGGCATTAATGGCTTTCTCTGTTAAAGTATATACCCATGCCGAACCCAAAGTGATCAATAAATGACCGGCAGTTTTTAAAAACTGATGCGCATGATTAATGGACGAATTAATTTTTTGCAAAGCCTCTTCTGCACTAACACCTGAATAACGGCTATGATGTTGCCAACTATGCCATGATTCATTTAAACAAAAAAGATCATTGGCAGTGTATTCTTTTTTTTGAATGATATTGATGATCGCTTCTGCAACACTTACCGGATTAAATAAAATACCATTCGGGTTTTCCAATACAGAAAATTTATGCTTGTGTAACTTCTCTCCAATATTTTCTGTAAAGCAGGATCCTACCAACATTAATTTATGATGATGATTGATCTTTTCTTCAAAAGGTTTGATATCTAATTCAAAATGAAACTTCATAACACGAATTTCACGAATAAAAACGAATTAGCGAATGAATAGAAATAATTCGTGTAATTCAATTCTATTCGTGTAATCAGGAAAATATTTCAGATGCAATTAACAGGCTTTCAATCAACGCTTTCTGATTTAAATTTTGTAATAAATGATGTTGTTGAAAATAATGGATCATTAATTCAGAATCCATATTACCAACCAAATCATCCTGTGCCATCGGGCATCCGCCAATACCTTTCAATGCGCCGTCGAATCTTGTACAACCTGCAGCTACAGCAGCTTGCAGCTTCTCTTGCCAATTGTTTTTCGCAGCATGCAAATGAACACCAAATGTTGTTGTTGAGTATTTTGGAATTAATGCATTCAATGCATAGCCGATTTGGGAGGGAGTTGCAAGGCCCACTGTATCGGCCAAAGAAATAATATTGATTGCTCTTTTCACCATTTCTTCAGCCCAATGCAATAATATTTCATCATTGTACAAATCACCATAAGGATTACCAAACCCCATACTTAAATAAATCACCAATTGTTTTTTATTCTTGATACACAATTCCTGTATCTCTTCAACACGAATTAAACTTTCTTCAATGGTGCTATTGGTATTTCTTAATTGAAATGTTGGTGAAACAGAAAAAGGAAATCCGAGATAAGTGATTGCATCATACATAACCGCTTCTTCAGCACCTCGGGTATTTGCAACAATTGCCAATAGTTTTGTTCTGTCATCTGTAAACTTTAATCTTTCAATCACTTCTTTCGTATCTGCCATTTGCGGAATTGCTTTCGGCGAAACAAAACTTCCGAAATCAATGGTATCAAAACCAACTTTCAATAATGCATTGATGTATTTTATTTTTTGTTCAGTCGGAATAAAATGTTTCCAGCCCTGCATGGCATCACGCGGACATTCTATGAGTGATATTTTTTTTTGATTGACCATTGCCTATTGACCATTGCCTATTGACATTCTTTGCTTCATTGCTTCATACAAAATAATTCCGGTGGCAACAGACACATTGAATGAATCAAATTTGGCTGCCATCGGAATAGAAAAAAAATAATCTGCCGACTTTGCCAAATAAGGTTGCACACCTTTTCCTTCATCACCCATAATTACACAACATGGTGTTTGAAAATCGAGTTCAAATAATTTTTTATCGGCTCGCATTTCACTGGTAAACACCTGAATCCCGTTCAAATGCAATGTGTCGACAGCTTTCAATAAACTATTCACCCTGCAAATATTAATATGTTCCAATGCGCCGGCGCTGCTTTTCATGGCTTCTTCATTCAATGCACCCACACCTTTATCTGGAATGATGATGGCTTGCGCACCGCAACACAAAGCACTTCGTGCAATACCACCTATATTTCTGACATCTGTAATTCCATCTAACATTAAGAACAATGGTGTTTCTCCTTTAGATACCACAAAATCGATCACCTGTTGCAGATCCATATATTGTACCAGGGCAGCAAAAGCAACCACCCCCTGATGATTGGCCTTTGTTAAATAATTTAATTTTTCAACAGGGACTAATTGAACCGGGATATTGTATTCTTTCGATAAAGAACGAATAGCACTCACCACTTCACCATTTGCATTTTTTTGTAATAGAATTTTATCAATAGCTCTGCCTGATTGAATGGCTTCTACTAAAGGCTGTCTTCCAATAATCAATGAATTTTTTTGTATCGCCATCGTTTAATTTTAGCATGATAGTTTTCCCTGCAATAATAATACCTGTACTTTTCTCAATGCAATAATACTTAACGCATCTGTGATCTCTCCGTTATCAATCATTTCAAAAGCTGATTGCAAAGAAACCTTTTTAATTTTTAATTGCTCTGTTTCTTCCGGCGCAGCTTCGTGTTGTGTTAATTCAGTTGCTAAATAAAAAACACTGTACTCATCACTGACCGAATTAGATAAATGCGATGTGCCTAATACCTGCCAACGTGCTGCCTTCAACCCCGTTTCTTCCAATAATTCACGCTTGGCTCCCAGCAATGGGTTTTCATTTACAGGGCAACCGCCTTCCGGGATTTCCCAACTGTATTCATTAATGGTGAATCGAAACTGGCCAACTAAATAAGTGCGTAAATCTTTATCAATGGGCACAATACCAATGGCAGTATTTTTAAAATGTACTTTACCGTAAATACCTTCCCCGCCGCTTGGATTGATGACATTGTAATGCGTTAATGAAATATATTTATTCTCATACGCTAATTTTTCATCAATAATTTTCCATGGATTGATTTCTTCTTCTTGCATGATTCAAAAGTAAGCATAGATTTTTTGTTACCAACAGTTGAATAAATATCAGTCTTTACTTGCAGCCTTTCCTGAATTTATTTCCGGATCGCACACTTATACATGCTGTTCTTTGCTGAACTTTAATTCAAACTGATATCTAACCGTTAATAAAAAAACCTCTGCCAAAATGGTCAGAGGTTTTTATTTATCCGTTCAACAGATTATTTCAATCCAAATGCTTTTTTCACTTTGGCTACATAATCTAATTTCTCCCAGGTAAACAATTCTACTTTTACTGTTTTTACTTTACCGCTTGGCATTTTAAATTCTTTGGTAACCACTTCCGGTTTGCGGCCCATATGCCCGTAAGCTGCTGTTTCACTGTAAATAGGATTACGCAATTTTAAACGTTGCTCAATAAAATAAGGACGCATATCAAAAATGCTTTCTACCATTTTACCGATTTGTCCGTCTGTTAAATTTACTTTAGCAGTGCCATAAGTATTCACATTGATGGATGTTGGTTGTGCAACACCAATAGCATAAGAAACCTGCACCAATACTTCACTGGCAACGCCTGCTGCAACAAGGTTTTTAGCGATATGACGCGTTGCATAAGCAGCACTTCTATCTACTTTACTTGGATCTTT
>Ga0164297_10002095_pt1 | contig 20100 bp, 17 predicted proteins | sample GEODES058metaG_FD_113539 | JGI IMG/M metagenome (GOLD analysis project Ga0164297, IMG submission 113539) | Dystrophic lake water microbial communities from Trout Bog Lake, Wisconsin, USA - GEODES058 metaG | ecosystem: Environmental > Aquatic > Freshwater > Lake | place: USA: Trout Bog Lake... | reverse complement strand
CCGATGTCGTGCTAGTAAGTAGTTTGTTTGAAGGCTTTGGTGATGATGCAGTGACCAGCATAGGGCGTTTTGACCGTCAGACGCCTACTGCCGTTATTCTTTACGATTTGATTCCGCTTATCAATCCAGATGAGCACTTTTTAAGCAGCAAGCTACAACAGGCTTATTATCATCGCAAGATTGAATCATTAAAAAACAGTCAGTTATTGCTGGCAATTTCTGAGAGTGCGAGGCAAGAGGCGTTGACAGGATTGGACTTTGATCCGAACGCAGTAGTCAATATTTCTGGCGCCTATGATGATTCGTTTAAGGTCATCGAAGTTGCTGAGCAGGATAAAAATCAGTTGCTCAGACGTTTAGGCATTATCAAGCCTTTCGTGTTTTACACGGGCGGCGCGGATGATAGAAAAAATTTGCACCGCTTGATCCAAGCCTATGCGAGCTTACCGGCAGATTTACGCACTAAAAACCAACTTGTACTTGCCGGCAAAATGCCTCAAAGTCACGTCGACGCATTTACAAAAACTGCGACTAAATATGGACTAAGTAAAGACGAGCTTGTTTTTACGGGGTATGTCGAGGACGAGGACTTACTCAAACTCTATAACCTGTGCGATCTGTTTGTATTCCCTTCTTTGCACGAGGGTTTTGGTATTCCGCCTTTAGAGGCAATGTCATGTGGCGCACCAGTGATCGGCGCTCACGCAACGAGCTTACCCGAAGTTATTGGTTTGCCAGAGGCATTATTTGATCCTACTTCAGTTGAGTCGATTTCTGCCAAGCTCAGACAAGCGCTGACCGACAATGTATTCAGGGATCAGCTGAGAGCACACGGACTCAGTCATGCAAAAACTTTTACTTGGGACGCAGGCGCAAAGAAAGCGCTTGCCGCCTTAACAAGATTTAGTTCGAGCCATCAAAAGGCTCACGGCAGTGAAGTGTCCGTATCTCGGACAACGCTGTTCCAGCCGAAGAGAAAGAAGATTTTGATTTTAAAACTGGATCATTTAGGTGATTTTGTATTAGCTATTCCTGCGATAACAAGGTTAAAAGCGCGCTATCCATTCGCCCTGATTGATCTTGCTGTCGGAAGCTGGTCTGTTCCGCTAGCCGAAAGTTTGAATATTTTTAATAAAGTCGTTGCGTTTGATTACTTTAAAAAGAAATCATCTGAATCAGCTTCTGCGTCAGGACGTGCTGTAGACGATTTTGTGAAATGCCTAGATACCTCGTACGACTATGCCCTGGACTTGAGACGTCAGCCAGATACGCGTTTTATTTTGACGAAAGTGCCAGCAGAGCTGAAAGTTGGATATCAAACATTTGATCCGTATATAGATTCATCGCTTGATGTCGCACTGCCGGCTCATCCTGATTCGGTGTTTGAAGTCACTGCGTTAAATCAAACGCCAATCTCGGTGCAAATGCTCAGGCTTGTTGACGCATTGCCTCATGATGATAACGACTACGTGTCTTTCCCTCCGCTTGGGCAAAAGGTCGCGCCAAACGGCACACAAATAGCGATCTTCCCTCGTGCGGGTAACGACGTCAAAGAATGGAGCCGTGAGAATTACAGCGTGTTGATCGATTTGCTATTAAATCGGGCAGATGTCGACGCGATTAATGTTTATTTCGCCAACAATAAAGAAGCAGAAGATTATGGATTGAAGCGGCATTCTAAGCTGCGGGTGCATGCCGGTTTAGATTTTGTTTCTCTGACTGAGTCATTAGCGGAAAATGTTATCTGTATTGCCAATAATTCGTTTGGTGTGCATATCGGCGGCTATTTAGGGTTGCTGGTTATTGGTATTTATGGCGGCCATGAAACTGTCGCCGAATGGGCACCGGTTTTCAATAATGCCTACGTTATTCATCACCCAGTGCCTTGCTCACCGTGTCATATTGCCCATCGATCAGAATGTCCTCATTCATTGAAATGTCTGACTGGAATTGGCGTGGAAACGATTTATCAGAAAGTAGAAGAAGGCTTGAGTCAAATCTCTAAGAAAAGAGAAACCAACACCCATCACGATTCTGTAGTTCTGTCCGAACAAAAAGGTAGCAAAACACTCGTTCAAGATTTGATTCAGTCGCTTGCAGCGCTGAACTTAACCAGTCTGTCTTCAGTTGAAAAGTTAGGGCTATCTCAGGCACTCGCAAACAATCATAATGAGAGTGGACGCAAGCAGCTTTTTGTAGATATCTCCGAACTAGTTCAGCGAGATGCTAAGAGCGGGATACAGCGAGTGGTTCGCTCAGTATTGCGCGTTTTAATGGATCAGCCACCTGCTGATTATGTTGTTGTGCCTGTCTATGCGTCCATGGATAGTCAGGGTTATTTTGAGGCGTCTCGTTTTACTCAGACCTTTATTGGTAATAAAGCGCATGAAAATTTAGTAGATGAACCAATCGTATATCGTGCTGGTGACATTTTTCTCGGCCTAGACTTGCATCCGCATATTGTTTATGCACAAAAAGAAATGTTCACTCGGATGCGCAGCAGGGGGGTATCAGTGCAGTTTGTTGTGTTTGATCTACTTTGCGCAACAATGCCGCAGCACTTTGTGCCCGGATCGAAAGAGCCGTTTGTTAACTGGCTAAATGTCGTCGCGCAAAGTGACGGCGCGGTCTGCATCTCAAAAGCAGTCGCGGACGAATTGGGCGTTTGGATCAACGAGCAGGGTCTTAAGAATTCTCGAGGCTTCAAGATTCGACACTTTAATCTCGGAGCTGATATCAAGGCGTCTATGCCAACGGCAGGGATGTCAGATGCGGAAAAACAAGTTCTCTCGCAGCTAGCACATCAGGTTAATTTTTTAATGGTTGGCACACTTGAGCCCCGCAAAGGCCATGCGCAAGCCTTGGATGCGTTTGAACAGCTGTGGCAGTCCGGTAAAGACGTCAACTTGATTATTGTCGGTAAAAAAGGTTGGCTAATTGATGCGCTGGTTAAAAAATTACAGCAACATCAGCACGCCAATAAACACTTGTTCTGGTTGCAAGGCGTTAGCGATGAATTCCTCGAGCAAATTTATGCTGTGAGTAGTTGTCTCTTGGTGCCGTCCGAGGGCGAAGGTTTCGGTTTGCCGTTGATAGAAGCCGCAAACTATAAGTTACCTATGATCGCTAGAGATCTACCAGTATTTAAAGAAGTGGCAGGCGATCATGCCTACTATTTCAGTGGCACTGATGCTTACTCGTTAGCACAGGCGATTGAGGCTTGGACTTTACTCTATCAGGACAATAAGCATCCAGTGTCTGAGGGCATGCCGACATTGACTTGGCAACAAAGTACCCAGCAGCTTCTACAAGCACTCCTTAGTTAATGGATGATCTCGAAATGAGTAGCCTTTTTAATCAATTCCTTGTGCTGCACAAACAGTTGTTCGATCAAATTGATCAGCTAGAACCCAAACTCAATGAAGTCGCAGCGTCGGCCGCAGAAGTGCTCAAGCGCGGCGGCCGTTTATTTTTTTGTGGTAACGGAGGGTCTGCAGCCGATGCCCAGCACTTAGCTGCTGAATTAGTTGGCCGTCTAGTAGATGACAGAAAGGCTCTCAAAGCAATTGCCTTAACGACAGACTCATCGGCTTTGACCTGTATAGGTAATGATTTCGGTTACGACTACGTTTTTTCGAGACAGTTGGAAGGTTTGGCCAGCCCTGGCGATATGATTATTTTGATTACGACTTCGGGTAATTCCCAAAATCTGATTCTTGCTGCTCAGGCGGCAAGAGAGCTTGGAGTGATCAGCGTAGGTTTCTTAGGCAAGGGCGGTGGCAAAATTGCCCCTCTAGTCGATCATGCCTTGATCGTTCCCCCAAGCGATACCGCTCGAACCCAGGAAGCCCATATCTTTTTGGGACACAGTCTGTGTGCCCAGATCGAGGCGAATCTAGGGTTAGGTAATTGGTCGAGCTAGGTCACATGCCATCAGTGTCCTCTGCCTCCCCGCAAACATCAACTAGTCAGCGACAACTGGCTGAACCGTTGCAATATTTGCTATTGTTTGCGGTATTTGGTGTGGGTTTTTTTGGATATTTAATGCCCACTCTTGGGTGGGGAAAGATGATCCCGGGCGATCTGGGGGACGCTCGTTTTAATAGCGTCATCCTTGAGCATTTGTATCAATGGGTGACGGGCACTACCCCCAAACTATGGAGCCCACAGTTTTTTTACCCATTTGAGGGCGTGCTTGCCTTTAGCGACAATCACTTTGGCTCTGCTTTGCCCTATATCCTATCGCGACTGTTCGGTTTCACTCGCGAGCATGCTTTTCAAATCTGGTTTGGGGTGGGCACTTGCTTGAACTTTTGGGCCTGCTGGCGGGTACTAAAGCGACTTGGATTTTCGTTAGTTGGATCTGCTGCAGGGGCCTTTGTCTTTACCTTTGCTTTACCCGCGTTACATACTGAAGGCCATGCGCAGTTGGTATACCGGTTTTCTGTCCCCCTTGCTTTCGCCGCGTGGTATCAAATACTTAGGACTAGTCAGCTCCATTATTTATTTCAAACGGGCTTTTGGATAGCTATTCAGTTTCTATGCTCAATTTATGTCGGCATCTTTTTGATCTATTTACTCGTTGCAGCTACCGTAGCGTACATATTATTTTTCGTTAGTCAAAAGTTTGCGCCCAAGCTAGATCATCGTGCACAAAAGTCGAGTGAATTGCAAAACCCAGGGCTGGCTATCTCAAATACGTTTTCATGGTGTTTTTTTGCGTTCATTGCACTGTCTCTAGCTTTGCTCATGTTAATCAAATATCAGCAAGTTGCTGCTGACTATCAAATCATCAGAGCTTTGGTAGAGGTTAAGTCGATGTTGCCCCGTTTTGGTAGTTATCTACTGTCTGACAATTCGGGTTTAACAAGTTGGATTGGCGCCCAAGTTAGCGATGTTCCGATGCGGCCGGAGCAGCAAATGTTTTTCGGTCTAGGCGTCATCGCTATCGCATTGCTGGGATTGTGCGTGGCGATTCGAAGTGCGTCCAAACCCCTCAAGTCAGGTGATTTGGCCTCTATAAGCTTGATTGGCACAATAACCCTGATCATTCTTGTTTTAGCCACGGTGATTGTAGGTGAAAGCTCTTTTTACCTGAAACTGGTCAAGCTACCTGGTTTGAGCTCAATACGGGCGGTGTCAAGAATTGTTCTAGTCATGTTGCTTCCGGTGGGTTTGATGGTGGCGTTGGGTATCGACACCGTTGTGAATACTCGCTGGCCACAAGGGCTCAAAGCTATTGTTATCGTCGGGCTCTTGACTGGTTTAACCTTAGAAACCACGTATTACCGACACTACCATGCGCCGATTCTGGAGTCCTGGGGGGGGCGGCAGCGTAATCTTGAGGCGCTGTTCGATAACGAACCTTTGTTGGGCAACGACAGTATTTTGCTGGTCAATCAAGCGAGTCAAGACACTTTCTTTTTGACAGAAATCGACGCCATGATTTACGCCCAAGACCGACACCTGAAGACGTTAAATGGCTATTCTGGCAACACACCCCCCGGTTACACCTATCCAGACCCCTGTTTGCCACCCGATATGCGTGTTAACAGCTATTTCGCGTTCGTAGGCCCATCAGAGGCTAAACGTCAGCAAATACTTGATAACCTGCGTACAATTTCACCTCAGCCATGCTCAAAACCGACCGAATCCAAGTCGCTAACTGAGCAAAAATAATTCACAAGACCGAAATTATGAATATTCTTGTCGTTGGTGCGGGTTACGTTGGCCTGGTAACCGCTTCTTGCCTAGCAAACAAAACCAATCGGGTCGTCTGCGTTGATACAGACTCTAAAAAGCTCGCTAAATTAGCAGCTAGTCAAATACCGATTTATGAGCCTGGCCTTAAAGAGATCGTGGATGCGGCTGTTGCGAATGGCTCTTTATCTTTTGAATTAGGAATCAAGGCGGGCTTGGCTAAAATTGAGTCAGATCAGACCAACGAGCCAACATTAGTTTTCATCGCTGTGGGTACCCCACAGGGCGAAGATGGCTCAGCAGACCTTCGCTATGTGCTGGCTGCAGCAAAAGAGATTGGTCAGCATTTGACGCTGCCGGCAATTGTTATTAATAAGTCTACCGTACCGGTAGGGACTGCCGACTCAGTTAAAGGCGAAGTCGCTTGGCAGCTCTTTCAGCGTAAGTGCTTTATCGATTTCGATGTTGCAAGTAACCCGGAGTTTCTTAAAGAGGGTGCTGCGATTGATGACTTTTTTAAGCCTGATCGTATCGTTATTGGCACAGATAATGAGAAAACAAAAGAGAGCATGCTCAAGCTCTATCGTCCGTTTGTCGAGGACGACGGCCGCTTGCTAACAGTGGGTGTGAAAGAAGCTGAGCTCATCAAATACGCTTCAAATGCAATGCTGGCAACGAGAATCTCGTTTATGAACGAGATCGCTAATATTTGTGACCGTTATGGCATCGACGTTGAAGATGTTCGTCAAGGCGTAGGTATGGATAGTCGTATCGGACCTGCCTTCCTCAAGGCGGGATGTGGATATGGCGGTTCATGTTTTCCAAAAGATGTGCAAGCGTTAGTGCGTATCGCGCAAAGCGTAGGGGTGGAGCCTTTAGTATTAAATGGTGTTGAGTCCCGCAATAAGAAACAAAAACAATATTTGTTTGAACAAATTGTTACGCGCATGGGTAAAGACCTAACAGGGCGCAAAATTGCCGTATGGGGCTTGGCCTTCAAGCCCGAGACTGACGATATGCGGGAAGCTTCGTCAATCGATCTGATTCGTGCTTTGTGTCACGCGGGTGCTCAAGTTGTTGCACATGATCCAGTTGCAAAAGAAGTGGCCGAACAAATTTTTGCAGATCTCATCCGTAACGGACGTTTGTCTATCGTCGATAACTTAATGCAGGCAACTAGAGACGCTGATGCCCTCGCACTAGTTACTGAGTGGAAGGAATACAAAAATGTGGATTTCAACGCACTTAAATCATCATTGAAATCCGCTGTGGTGTTTGACGGTCGGAACCACCTCAACCCAAAAGAGATGAAGAAGCTCGGATTTCATTATGCAGGCGTCGGTCGTGTTTAATTTAGGCTAACAATAAAAAGATGAAAAAAATTCTAGTTACTGGTGGCGCAGGTTTTTTGGGATCTCATCTTTGTGATCGACTTGTTGCTCAAGGACATCAAGTTATTGCGCTTGATAGCTTCTTTACTGGCAATCGTAGAAATCTCGTTCAATTAGACGGCAAATCAAAGTTTGAAGTTATCGAACATGACGTAGTGAACCCCGTCCACATAGATGGCTTGGACGAAATTTATAATCTCGCTTGCCCAGCATCTCCAGTGCACTATCAGCACGATCCCATCCATACGATGAAGACGTCTGTGCTTGGCGCGCTTAACATGCTAGAGCTTGCCCGCAAGTCAAACGCCAAGATTTTCCAGGCCTCGACATCGGAAGTGTATGGCGATCCGATTGTTCACCCACAGCCCGAAGGCTATTGGGGGCACGTAAACCCAATCGGCATTCGGAGTTGCTATGACGAGGGCAAGCGCGCTGCAGAGACGTTATTTTTTGACTACCACCGCCAACACAAATTGCGCATTCGTGTAGTCAGGATATTTAATACCTATGGCCCACGTATGGCGGCTGATGATGGTCGCGTCGTCAGTAACTTCATTGTGCAAGCACTCAAAGGTCAGGATCTAACTGTATATGGTGAGGGTTCGCAAACCCGCAGTTTCTGCTATGCGGATGATTTGGTTGAAGGTTTTATTCGCTTGATGAATGCAGACGATACTGTGATTGGTCCCGTCAACATCGGTAATCCTGGCGAATTCACTATGTTGGAACTAGCGGAACGTGTACTGCGTTTAACTGGCTCTAAGAGCAAACTGATTCATTTGCCTCTACCCGAAGATGATCCCAAACAGCGACGTCCAGATATTGCAAAAGCGAAGGAGTTTCTTGGTTGGACTCCAACCGTTGCTCTGGAAGAAGGCTTAGCTCGCACGATCTCGTATTTTAAAACGGTAGTTTGATACCTATCAATCACATGACCACTTTCAATACTGATCAAACGTTTGCTGTTGTTATGCCGGTATATGAGGACCGTGAGGCTTCAACGCGTTTGTTTCAAGAGTTGCATCGTGAGTATGGTGATAAGGCATACCTGGTTGTTGTTGATGACGGTTCGGTAAGGGCGCCTGTGCAAGTCGATGCGATCGAAGCTGCGGGCTTGAAAGGTGTTGTCATCGCACTGAAGCGTAATGTGGGGCACCAAAGGGCAATTGCTATTGGCTTAAGTTACGTGGCGGATAAACTGGCTGACGTGGCCTTTACCGTCGTCATGGATTCTGACGGCGAAGATACACCCGCGTCGATTCGTGAGTTGGTGCAGCCTCTACAGTCGCCAGATGTAGACGTTGTTGTTGCACATCGTAAAAGCCGGATAGAGACGTTTCGATTTAAAGCGTTTTATGTGGTTTACAAAAATTTCTTTAAGCTTTTGACGGGACGAAAGATAAGTTTTGGTAACTACATGGCATTAAAGCCTAACGCTGTAAGGCGCTTGGCTGTGATGCAAGAGCTTTGGACCCATGTCGCGGGATGCACACTTGCGTCAAAATTACGAATCATGTCTCAGCCTATCGACCGAGGCCCTCGCTACGCAGGCCAAAGCAAAATGAATTTTGTTGGTTTAGCGTTGCATGGTTTTAAGGCGTTGATGGTATTTGCGGAAGACGTCTTGGTGAGAGTGGGTATAGCGTGTGCACTAGTGGCAGTATTGTCTGTGTTGGTGAGCTTTGTGGCAATTGCTTTGAAGTTAATGGGTTTCGCGACGCCTGGATGGTTTTCAGTTGCAATAGGCATACTTATGCTTGTCTTTATGCAGACTGGAGCCTTAACCCTAATGACACTTATGCTTACGGGCATTGTCCGAAGCGGTACTACTAATCCCGTAGACTACCTGAGCTTAGTCGATATCGTGACTCATGCTAAATAAACTGGATCGCAATTTCATCACGACCTTAATTCAGCCTGCAAAGTTTATTGTTAACGGCGTGGTTGCAACTGGCGTGCATTTTAGTGTGTTAACTGTTTGTCTGAAGATACTCCTTTGGAAATCAGCAGGACTTTCCAATATGACAGCCTCGGTATTTGGTATCACATCCTCTTTTTTGGGAAATCGTTATTTTGTATTCCACAATTCAGACGAACCTCTAAACAAACAGATTTCAAGATTTATAACTCTATCGGTAACGCTCGCGGCAATACATGGTTTTGTTATGCATATCTCGACAGACGTTTATCAGACTGATTACCGCCTTAGTTTTTTGTTTGCGACAGTCATACAGACAATACTGAGTTTTCTTGGCAACAAAATCATGGTGTTCAAAGTATGAAATACCTAAAACTTATTATCGCCACTGTTTTTTATGTCGCTTTGCTATTAGCGACTTATTATGTTCACATCACCTACTTCAAGGTGAATGTCGTTTTTTACAGTTCGATGATGGATGCAGTTATTGCTACGGCGATTGGCATCACTGCGTTACTAGTAATTAAGTGGTTGCGTTCATTTACGGTTTTTGAATACCTTCAGATTGCGTGTATCTGGTTGTTGTTAGGCTATTCATTCGCAATTTCAGTGCCTACAGTGATAGATCGGTCTTTATCTTTCTATATTCTTGAGAAATTGCAACAACGGGGTGGTGGGATTAAGTTTGATTCTTTCGATCAAGTTTTTACGAAAGAATATGTCAACGAGCATAGATTAGTAGATGTGCGACTGACAGAGCAACAGGAGTCAGGAACAATTGTGATCAAGGATGGATGTGTCAAGCTAACGGATTGGGGCAGCACAATAGCGACAGGCAGTCGGTTCTTCAGATCTCATTTTTTACCTAAACAGCGTCTGTTAATGGGCCAGTACTCTGACGCCTTGACCGATCCATTTCGCTATAGCAACACCCAAATTGACTATACTTGTCAATAGGTCAATTATGCTCAGAGCGACTGCTGAGACTTAATAGGTGGTAATAGAGTCAATTTGAATCCCCAGGCGCCGGCTATCGTCATTTATCCCCAAATTTCTGGGAATGAAACAACGCGGTAGCCGCAAAGTTATCTTTTTGCCAAGATTCGCTTCATGAGCAACCTCAGCGACATCATCAGGTATGTCGACTGAAAAACTCCGAAGTCCCGACGGCATCAAACTAACGAGTTTGGATAAAACAATTTTTTCCTGGACGTTGCGGACGCTTATCTCAATATCGAACGGCCCGCCTTCAAGCAAAATTTGATCTCGCCGCAGATTAAATGTGACTCGTTTGGTTTTCTCGTCGATAGGGATATCAAGAACTCCTGCAGTCCAGCCGTCTCGATCGAGAGGCCGCTTCTTAAAACATTGTGTATCAACGGTAAAGGGGAAAGATGCGCTTGCTTTGTACAGTTCTCTTATTGAGCCGCCTAACGTAAATGCGAAGCACAATCCGAATGCTGCCATAAACAACGGTTCATTAAGCCAAGGAGTCTTGACAACTTTACTGACCGGAGCTGTGGCAGCTTTCTCGCTAGTCAACGAAGTGACTGATGCATATAAAAGTCCCAGCATCACTGCAGCTACCATCAAGTTTTCCCTGACTAGTAATGAATGTGCAAAAACATTACCAATCAAAATTGCGATTAACGCTAACCCACCGGGAATCAATCGATGTTTGTCTTGTGTTTTAAAAAGTGGGTAAAGCAACATCACTAAAAACACTAAGCCACCAACGATACCAGTCTCCACCAGCGTTTGAAGGAAATAGTTGTGCCCATTTTCACCATTTTGTTGAATACTTAAAAAATATGAGCCTGTTAAATCGTAATTTGCGGCCTGTCTGTAATACTCACTCTGACCCATCCCGAAAAACGGAAACAAAGAAAACATTTTCAAACCAGCGAGATAGACCTCTGGTCGATATGAAAGCTTTAGGTTGAACGCCTCAAGGTCGTTAACGCCGATCCATTGCAATCCTTTACTAATCAGTTTGATCCAGGGCTCTTGAAAAAAAAGTCCACATAATAAAAATATTGTAAGTAGCGTAATTGAACTTATCGCTATTTTTTGAAAATATTTGCTATGCCTAAAAACCCAAATAATGGTTAGGAGCAATAACGCGAGTATGGCTAGTAAAAAAGTCGTTTTAGATTTGCTCAGAAACATTGCCCACCAAGTCAAAGGTACGACGGTTAGTGCAATAGCCCAACGCGATACAGTTTTTTTCAACGCATAGATGTAGCCAAATAACCCGATTGCGCCAATTAGCATTTGGCCAGCAAAGGCATGTATGTCGTCTTGAAAGCCAAGTGCCATAAATCCGAAATGCTCTGATCGGAACAGCCGTTGGATTTCTGTAAAACCGATAGCGAAAAATGATTGTCGTATTCCTACGATTGCAGCAATAATGAGTCCAACCATCAGTGGTAAAAAAATATAATGTTCACGGTTCGTTAGCCTATTCAAGATGGGTATTAAAACTGCAATAAGAGAAAAGGCGCAACCGTAGGCTATCCAGTCGAATAACGGTCGATAATCGTCGTGCCATCCTAACGAACGAAGGTGCAATAAGTTGTATAGCAGAGTTGGCCCACTAAATGTTGAAGATGTTTGGGTAAGATTTCGCGATATTGCCACGCCTACCGATAGTGTTATCACGGTGAAAGCGAGGCCTACAGGCCAAGGCATTTTTACTAAATCGCGTAGTTTATTGCCTCGCCATGACCCATTTAATAATGCACCTAGGCAAAAGCCCGCAACAAGGTCTAAACCCGAGTTGTGAATGCCTAAAATTCGTCCGTAACCAAAATATTGCTGAATTTGCCAAGCGAGCGCAGGTTGTAGAGGAAGGGCAAACATTAGGCCCATAAGACCTGTGCGGATACTGATAGCGGTTAACAATGTGGTAAAAACCAAACATAGTGCCGAAGTTGTAATCCTGTACCTAGCATCGAGATGGGTTAATGGCCCGTATTGATTTAGGATCACCAACACGACAACAACGCTGCCGAGCACTATGCCAGAACGAGAAAGAAAACGTTCACTCAACTTAAAAAATGGCGGCAAAGGATTTGTCATCTGATTTTTGACGATCGATATTACTCACTAAAAATGATAGCTTCCGCTAATTTTGGTGCCTTTCGATCTTTGTCAGTCAAAATTGGTGCAGTATTTTTTGGCCATTCAATGCCGACACTTGGATCATTCCACGCTAGACATCTTTCTGCATCTTGAGAGTAGTAGTCTGTTGTTTTATACATAAAGTCGGCAATGTCGCTTAGCACCATGAAACCATGCGCAAATCCGGGAGGGATCCATATTTGCCGTTTATTGTGCTCGCTTATTTGCGTACCGAACCACTGCCCAAACTGCGGATGCCCTCGTCTTAGATTGACAGAAACGTCAAACACTTCACCGCGCGTTACTCTAACTAATTTTCCTTGCGCTTGTGTAACTTGATAGTGTAAGCCTCTTACGACGCCTTTTTGACTCTGGCTGTGATTATCTTGAACAAAGGTCGCGTTTAAACCTGTTGCTTCCAAGAAGTCACGATGATTAAAACTCTCTAAAAAGAAACCGCGCTCGTCTCCAAACACTTTGGGTTCAAGAATCAGCACGCCCGATAACGTGGTTTGAGTGACGGTATATGGCAATGAAAGCTCCGCTTAAAGGTAAACACTCGGCGAATTAATCAAACTGTATAAATACTTACCATAGTTTGTTTTTGCTAAAGGATGGGCCAAGCGCGATAGTTGCTCAGCAGAAATCCACTTTTTTCGGTAGGCAATCTCTTCTGGACACGAGACTTGCAAGCCTTGGCGCTTTTGCAAGGTTGCAATAAAACTGGAGGCTTCTAGCAGGCTATCGTGCGTGCCAGTATCCAACCAAGCAAATCCGCGCCCCATGATTTCAACTTCCAGTTGGTTCATATCCAAGTAGAGCTGATTGATGTCGGTAATCTCCAACTCCCCTCTGTCACTAGGCTTAATGCTTTTGGCCAAATGACAGACCTGATCGTCGTAGAAATACAGACCCGTAACTGCATAATTGCTCTTCGGCTTTAGGGGCTTTTCTTGAATGCTTAATGCTTTAAATTTTGAATTAAACTCTATGACTCCGTATCGCTCAGGATCAGGAACATGGTAGGCAAATATCGTTGCGTGGGAGAGTTTTTGGCTGGCTCGTTCGAGGCTCTTAGCCAGATCATGACCATAAAAAATATTGTCACCTAGCACCAGGGTACTGGGGTGTCCGTCAATGAAAGCCTCACCCAGGATAAAAGCTTGCGCTAGACCGTCAGGCCTGGGTTGCGTGATGTATTCGATTTGCATGCCCCATTGTGAGCCGTCATCAAGTAACGCCTGAAATCTTGGTATGTCGTCTGGCGTGGATATCACTAGTACCTCTCTGATGCCAGCTAACATTAGAGTGGATAGAGGGTAATAAATCATGGGCTTATCATAAACCGGCATCAGTTGTTTAGACAGTGCCTTCGTGGCTGGGTAAAGCCTGGTTCCAAAGCCACCAGCGAGAATTAAGCCCTTTCTGTTTTTCTTCATTGATTAATTTACCAAGCAGGGGCACATGGGGATGGGTTTTCGTTGAGTTGCCTTGGAGGCGCCTTGAATCAGTCGGTTGATTTTCATTAAAACGGGATTATAGTCTGGGCAAATCGAATGTATAGATTATCGCCTATGCTGGAACAGCCAAACGATCTAGTTGATTCAGATGAAATTTATTTATTTTTATAAGGGCCTTAAGTGATATACATACACAAGATCTTGCCGTACTTTTTGTCGCCGCTGCTACTGGCGTTGGGCATGATTCTAGTTGGCCTTATCACCAGAAAGCGCAGTTGGGTTGTTATCGCTGCGATTTTTTTATACGTAGCAAGTATGCCGCTTGTATCCACGCCGCTGATGCAGATGATTGAGGGGAGTACTACCAAACTATCGCCTCAGGATACACCGAGCGCTGATGCGATCGTTGTACTAGGAGGGATGATCGATTGGATAAGATCGAGTCAAGGAGTTGTCCCTGAATGGGGTGATCCGGATCGTTTTTGGGACGGTGTTGAACTCGTAAAGGCCGGACGAGCCCCAATTCTTGTGTTTACTGGTGGTAAATTACCTTGGCAGTTAGGCGATGAGACTGAGGGTGACGTACTCAAGCATTATGCTCAGCTTTTGCAGGTACCAGGAGAAAAGATCTGGGTTACCGAAAAAGTTGAAAACACAGCAGATGAAGCTAAAGCTGTCGCAAAAATGCTTGAATCCACAAAACGAAAAATTATCCTAGTGACTTCAGCTTTCCACATGAATCGCGCCAAGGGGCTTTTTAATCGCGAGGGTTTTCAAGTGTTTGCTTACCCTGTTGATTTCAAGGGCGGAGGAGTAAATTTGAGCACGGCGTTTTTGCCTAGCCCCAATGCGCTTAGCGTAACAGATCTCTGCATTCGAGAAATGGTTGGCAGATTGTATTATCAACTTCGAAGCTATTTGAATTAATACTATGCCTGCGCTTGCTATTGTCCTAATTATTTTTAACCGACCTCGTCATACAAAAGAGTCGTTCGCAGCTATTCGAGAACAAAGACCATCAAAGCTTTTTATCGTTGCTGATGGTCCGCGTCCTGATCGTCTAGATGACATTCAGAAATGTCAAGAAGTCAGAAAAATCGTTAATGATATTGATTGGCCTTGTGAGGTACATCGCAATTATGCTGATCAAAACATGGGTCTTAAACGACGAGTATCAAGTGGTTTAAATTGGGTGTTTGATCAAGTTGAGTCTGCAGTTATCCTTGAGGATGATTGTGTGCCTCACCCTGACTTCTTTGCTTATTGCCAGAACCTTTTGGAGCGTTATAAGAACGACGAACGAATTTGGGTCGTGACTGGTAATAATTTTCAGCACGGTAAGCGACGAGGTGATGCTTCATACTATTTTTCTAAGTTTGGTCATTGTTGGGGCTGGGCGAGTTGGAGTCGGGCTTGGAAGCATTTCGATGGGGATTTGACGTTTTGGCCTGACTGGAAAAGTAGCCCTGACTGGGAAAAGAAAATGCCTGACCCGGTTGAGCGGGTTTATTGGATAGACATTCTTGATCGCGTGCATGCTGGTAAAATTAATTCTTGGGCATATCCTTGGTTAGCAACGCTTTGGTTTCATGGGGCGCTGACCGCGATTCCTCAGGTTAATTTGGTGACTAATATTGGTGTAGGGCCTGAGGGCACCCATACTATTGCCATCGAGGATGAGCCGGGGATACCTGTCAAACCGCTTGGATTAATTATTCATCCAACAGAGATTAGGCAGGATTTGGCAGCTGATCAATATTTTTTCGATCATGATCTAGGCGGGCTCAATCAGAAGTTTCCGCGCAAGTATCTTGCTTTCCCCAGGCGAATTAAGAATAAACTTGTCAGGATTTTTAAAGGTTTACCTTGAGTAATTGCCAAGCAATTGTTGTTCCGCTCTACAAAGCAGAGTTAACTCCAACTGAGCAGTTCTCGCTGGAGCGAACTTTGTCATTGCTTTATGACCACGATATTTTTTTGGTCGGACCTTTGCGATTGGAAACGTACTTTCTGCGTTTATCAGAGCGTTATGGCAGTAAGCTTAAAATAAAGCTGTTTGCAGATATTTTTTTTGAGAACATCGCTGGCTACAACAAACTGCTCATGTCAGAGCGGTTTTACGCGCCCTTTGAGACGTATCCCTACATGCTGCTTGTCCAAACAGATGCACTAGTGCTTAAGGACGAACTGTCAACGTGGTGTGAGCTAGGCTATTCCTACATCGGTGCCCCAATGTTCAAAGGATTTACTGCACCTCGGGAGCCGCTTGAGTTGTTTTGTGTCGGCAATGGGGGGTTTTCTCTACGAAAAATTGCTGATTTTTTAAGAGTTTTACGCCGCCCACATTTTTTTCGTAACAAATTAATGGAGGATTGGCAAGGCACCTGGATATCGAACTGGTATCGCTATATGAAAGATTACTGGTCTTTTTCATACCTGAATACACAGCTCAATATTTGGATTAATGAAGATATTTTTTGGGGGTTATTCGTCCCGGCGCGCTGTGATTTTTTTAGAGTGCCTGGGCTTGATATTGCTTGCAAGTTTGCATTTGAAACTGCTGTAGAGCAATTGTATGCCCGCAATAATCGGCAGATTCCTTTCGGCTGCCATGCCTGGGAGCGTTACGATCGTGATCGCTGGATTAGTATCTTTGAAACGCATCAAATCCAGTTTAAATAAAGAGAAATTCATACATATCAAAGGGTTATTGCTCAAATCACAAGAAGTTTTTGGTAAAGACCGTGATATGATTGCTGCTCTTAATTAGAAGCTTTCACGAATAGAGGTGCCTCAGATCCTCTCTTGCTTTTAGCCTGTATAACGAGTCTAAATAACTGTGTTTTTTGTCATTCCCCATATTGCGCTCGCTGCTGCGGGTTTTGCCTCATTCGTTATCTGTTTGGGAATTCTTTGGACAACTCATTTACATGGCGTTCATACTCTTGATTCAGATGCCGGTATTCAAAAGGTACATGCAGAACCAACCCCTCGAATAGGTGGTGTTGCTATTTTGGCAGGCTGCTGGATTGGATGGTATTTTGCTCCGTCTGATATTGCCGCGATGCTTTTCCCAATATTACTAGCGGCTCTCCCTGCCTTCTTTGCTGGCGTAGCGGAGGATATTGTCAAGCGAGGCCGCGTAACAGAGCGTTTATTGGCCACGTGTGCCAGTGGTGTGTTAGCGTGGTGGCTGACTGGTGACAGTCTGGTTCGAGTCGGAATTGGTGGTGTTGATTGGTTATTAACGATCACGCCTGTTTCTGTGCTCTTTACTGCGTTTGCGGTTGGAGGTGTCGCCAACGCCATTAACATTATCGATGGACTTAACGGATTGGCGGCTAGCACTGTTTTGATTTGTTTATCTGGTTTAGGGTTGCTTGCTTTTTTAGGCGGCGATGCGGAGATGGCTAAAATCTGTTTTATTTTTGGCGGAGCTACCTTTGGTTTCCTGATAGTCAATTATCCTTCTGGCAAAATTTTTTTGGGCGACGGTGGAGCCTATTTACTTGGTTTTCTATTAGGCTGGATCGCCGTAATGACCGCGGTTCGTAATCCTGGCATGTCTCCATGGGCGCCTCTTTTGGTTTGCGGATATCCCATTCTCGAGGTTTTATTTTCCATGGCTCGGCGCACAGCACGCACGTTAAAGCTTGGTCATCCAGATCGTTTGCATTTGCATAGTTTGGTGTGGTCTCGTGTCGCGCGTAAATTGTTCAGCGGTGCATCGGCAATTAAACAAAATTCCATTGTCATGCCAATGATGCTTGGTTACACACTTGTTCCTGTTGTTCTGTCAATATGGCTCCGCAAAAGTACCTTCGCGCTAGTACTGGCTTTTGTATTTAGCGCATTGCTTTATGCAGTTATCTATGCGCGTTTAATACACTTTCGTTGGGTTATCCCTAGGCTACGTTTGAGCAAACGCATTCAAAATAGAAGTGATGAAAACTAACGAGTTTGACACTGACTTATGCGATCCATTTTTTTTAACGAACTAATCAAGCAGTGTATCAAGCAAAAACGCCCTATGTCTTTTGGAAAATTGGGGGCAGTCGAAACCGATTGTATTTCTAACAGTCAAGCCCGACGGCAGACTATTTGGGGTGATAATCTAGGTGTTAATGCGGGGGTGTTTCCGCTGAAAGAACGAATTGTCACAAAATGGATAAAAGAATATCTAAACTCAATTCGCGCATTGGATGGTTGTGTCGAGTGGTGGCACGGTAAAGATACTGCGTTAATGTCGAAATACAATCCAACACGGCTTATTGCCAATGATATTGACGATTTGCTGCCCTTTAGCTTGGGTAAGGAGGCTTGGCACTACAGCTTGGCAGACAAGACGGTTTTAATTGTTCACCCTATGGTTGAAACGATTGAAGCACAAGCTGCTCGTTACAGTTCTATTTGGCCTGGAGCAACTGTCAAGAAGATTATTTGTGTTAGATCATTTTATCCTCCATGGTTAGTGGACTCACATCCGTTTGCAACGTATTTTGATTGTTTAAAAGCATTAAAGAAACAAATCTCAAAACAACAATTTGATTTTGCGGTGGTCGGAGCCGGTGCATATTCCCTTCCTTTATTGAAATTCATTAAGGAAATGGGAATTCCTTGTGTCCATCTTGGAGGTCAAACGCAATTATTATTCGGCATTCGAGGTTTGCGTTGGGAGACTGAATACGACCAAGCTTGGAGGCATGCAAATGGATACAACAATTCTGAATTTTGGGTAAAACCCTTTCCTTCCGATATTCCTTCCAATAAAAATTTGGTTGAAAATGGTTGCTATTGGTGATGCTAAGTGTGAGTTGTCGCGATTTGACCTGCTCAATTAGTCGAATTTAAGCCAAATGGGAGGACTGAAATTTTGACGAGAAAAAATATGTCTAGAATATACGTTGCAGGACACCGAGGAATGGTCGGCTCAGCAATCGTACGCCAATTAATTGCTAAAGGACATGATCCGGATGCCATTATTGGTCGTACGCATGCAGAGTTAGACTTAACTGATCAAGCAGCAGTACGGGCCTTTTTTGCTGCTGAAAAACCCGATCAAGTTTATTTGGCTGCTGCAAAGGTTGGAGGTATCCATGCAAACAACACATATCCTGCAGAGTTTATCTATGATAACTTGATGGTGCAGGCCAATGTTATTGATGCGGCCTTCCGTAATGGTGTTAAAAAACTCTTGTTTTTAGGTAGTAGTTGTATCTACCCGAAGCTCGCGATCCAACCCATGGCGGAAAATGCGCTACTTACTGGCTTTTTAGAGCCCACAAATGAACCTTACGCCGTCGCTAAAATTGCCGGTATCAAAATTTGCGAAAGTTACAATAGACAGTATCAAAAAGAACATGGCGTTGACTACCGGTCAGTTATGCCCACCAATCTTTATGGCCCGGGTGACAACTATCATCCTGAAAACTCACATGTTATTCCTGCTTTGATCAGACGTTTTCACGAGGCTAAGTTGGCCGATGCGCCGACAGTCTCTATTTGGGGCTCAGGTAAGCCTTATCGTGAATTTTTGTTCGTTGATGATATGGCCTCGGCGAGCGTACATGTCATGAATATTGATAAGAGCACTTATGACCAACATACAAGTCCAATGCAGAGTCATATTAATGTCGGGTACGGGTCTGACATCACGATTTTAGAGCTAGCGCACGCAGTTGGCTCAGCGGTTGGTTATGGCGGTGAAATCGTATTTGATACTTCCAAGCCCGATGGCGCACCTAGAAAACTGATGGATAGCAGTTTACTCAAACGACTGGGGTGGCAAGCGCAAGTTGATATTGAAACGGGTTTAAAAATCGCCTACGCTGATTTCTTAGCAAACGTTCGCTGAGGCAAAACAGTGGGTATTTTTTCGGGTGTCGTTGAGCCGTTTACGAGGCTTTACAAGATACTGCCCTCGGTCAGTAGGCGAGGTCTAACCTGTGTCGTTTTCATTAGTTTGGTTGCATCGCTTTTCGAGACGGCGAGTGTGGCATCTATTTTGCCTTTTATGGCAATTGTGATGGATCCAGCGATCTTGACCAAGTATCACTGGCTAGACAGCCTCTTGCAGCAGGTTGGAATTCTAGGCCAACAGGCGGCGATTATTGCTTCAGGCGCACTGACTGTAGCTGTGCTTGCGATTGGTAACGTCGTGACGGCCGGTAACTTGTGGGTACAAACACGGTACCTTGCGTCCGTGCGCCGACATCTGTCGATTGAGCTCTTCTCCGGCTATCTCTCTTTACCCTACTCTTTCCACATTCAGCGCGACACAAGTTCACTCGGGCGAGTTTTGGGTGGTGATGTCGAGTCTGCCGTAGGCGGCTTTCTTGCTTCCTTACTTGGTGTCATTTCTAAAGGTTTGAGCGGTTTGGTATTAGTTGCTCTAATTGTTGCAGTCGATCCCCTGGTTGCGGTGGGTACGGTGGTCGTGTTGGGCTGCGGTTATATGCTCGTTTATCGATTTATTCGAGTTAGACAGGTTTGGTTAGGTGCAAAAATG
>Ga0164297_10002093_pt1 | contig 20125 bp, 18 predicted proteins | sample GEODES058metaG_FD_113539 | JGI IMG/M metagenome (GOLD analysis project Ga0164297, IMG submission 113539) | Dystrophic lake water microbial communities from Trout Bog Lake, Wisconsin, USA - GEODES058 metaG | ecosystem: Environmental > Aquatic > Freshwater > Lake | place: USA: Trout Bog Lake... | reverse complement strand
TCGCTGTCTGAATCGACGGCCTGACCATGATAGGCGGACATGGCGAAACTGGTAGACGCAAGGGACTTAAAATCCCTCGGTAGTAATACTGTGCGGGTTCGACTCCCGCTGTCCGCACCATCTATTGATTGAGGTCTTGAGCGAATTTTGTCGAAAATCCTGCGTTCTCTTGATGATCTAATCGGATATGGGCTCGTGCCTGAAACCGATCGGGAGAAGCTCGCGCCGGTTGCCGAGCACTACGCCATCGGCCTGACGGAAGCGATGGCGCGGTTGATCGATCCAAACGACCCGGATGACCCGATCGCAAAACAGTTTTTACCCGATGCGCGCGAACTGGATGTTTTACCCAACGAGCTCGCCGACCCAATCGGGGACGATGTGCACAGCCCCGTTGAGGGCATTGTGCATCGCTATCCGGACCGGGCGCTTTTGAAGCTCGTCCATATTTGCCCGGTCTATTGCCGCTTTTGCTTCCGCCGCGAGAGTGTCGGACCCGATAAAGGCGAGATGCTGTCCGAGGCCGCCCTTGATCGGGCCTTTTCCTATTTGTCTGCCCATCCGGAGATTTGGGAAGTGGTAATTACGGGCGGCGATCCGCTTATTCTCTCGCCCCGTCGTTTAAAAGTGATTGGCGACCGCTTATCCGCGATCCCCCATATCAAGATTATCCGCTGGCATACGCGCGTTCCCGTTGTCATGCCTGAAACGGTAACAGCTGAACTGGCAAAGGCGCTCAAGCCTGCGGGCAAGACAGTTTGGCTAGCAGTCCATGCCAATCACGTCCACGAGCTTACGACGGAGGCTCGCCAAGCCCTTGAAAGGCTCTCAGGGGCCGGAATTCACCTGATCAGTCAGACAGTGTTGTTGAACGGCGTCAATAATGATGTGGCAACTCTTGTCGATCTCATGCGAGGCTTTGTTGAGGTGGGCGTGAAGCCCTATTATCTGCACCATGGCGATCTGGCGCCGGGTACGGCCCATTGGCGGACGTCTTTGGTCGAGGGCAAATCCCTGATCGATCAGCTGCGCGGGCGGCTTTCAGGCCTCGCTCAGCCCACTTACGTCATCGATCTTCCGGGCGGGCACGGCAAAGTGCCTATTGCGCCGCTTTCGTGTGAAATCGAAGGAGAGGGCTGGCGCATCACCGACTGGCAAGGTTATACGCATCATTACCCATCGGGTACGGAATAGGTTTGACAGGGTAGCGGAGCGATGGCTGTGCAACAGAGTATCGAGAATAAAGCGAAAGCGCCCGAGCTTTCCATTATCGTTCCCGTTTTTAACGAAGCGGCAAATATTGCTCCGCTTGTTCAATTGGTCGAAGCCGCTTTTGAAGACGATTCTTGGGAGCTGATTTTTGTCGATGATAATTCGCCCGACGGAACCGCTGAACGGGTAAAGACCATCGCCGCGAAAGATCCGCGCGTGCGCTGTATCAGGCGCGTTAGTCGCCGAGGCCTATCGGGCGCCTCTATCGAGGGAATGCTATCATCCAGTGCGCGTTATGTTGCGGTGATGGATGGTGACCTCCAGCATGATGAGCGTGTTCTGGTGCGCATGTTGGCGCTTATTCGTGCGCAGGGCGTAGATCTTGTGATCGCCACACGTGAGCGTGAAGGCGCAGCGATTACAGGCTTAAGCGGACAGCGCAGTTTGGTCAGTGATTTTGGACGTTTTCTTTCGCGTCTTGTCATCAAAGCGGATGTAAAAGATCCAATGAGCGGCTTCTTTATGATCCGCCGTGAAATTGTTGAACAAGCGGCTCCTAAGCTTGCGACCGAGGGTTTTAAAATTTTGGCGGATATATTGGCCACCTCCGATAAACCGCTTAGCATTCGTGAAACACCTTACGTGTTCCGCGAAAGACAACATGGCGAAAGCAAGCTCGATGCGCGGGTCGCTTTCGACTATTTAGGATTTTTGCTCCACCATCTAACAGGCCGCTTGGTACCCGTGCGATTTTTCCTATTCGGTCTCGTGGGTGCCTCGGGTGTCGTCGTACATCTTCTGTCGCTTAAATTTATGCTAGCGAGCTTTCCAAGCTACGGTTTTGATGTTTCGCAGACAGCAGCAACCTTCATCGCGATGATGAGTAATTTCCTTCTGAACAATGGCCTCACCTATCGCGATCGCCGCATTACCGGCTGGGCTTTGGTGCCGGGCTTTTTGTTGTTTGCTGCAAGTTGTAGCATTGGCGTTGTGGCCAATGTAGGCTTGGCCCGTCTGATTTTCTCAGAGGGGCAGGAGTGGTGGGTTGCTGGTCTTGCCGGAGCCCTTACGGGCGCCGTGTTTAATTATGTCACAAGCAGCATCCTGGTGTGGCGTAAAAAGGCTTAAATCCCTCAACCGAAATGTTCAGCAGATACCAATTTCCACTGCTTTTGCAGAGCGGGATCACTATCACCGGATAACAACTCGCCCTCGTTCATGACGGGATAAAGCTCGGCAAAATTCATCGTTTGCGTTGGGCTAATCCGGCGATGCAATTGAGATGCACGAATTTCCGAAGGATGCATGAGGCCTGATGCACCAATCACTTCGGCCAGCGCGTGCAAGGTATTTTTGTGGAAATTGGCAACACGCTCCGCTTTGTCTGGTACGATCAAGGCGCGTTGTCTAAGCTTGTCTTGCGTTGCAACACCAACAGGGCATTGATCCGTGTGACAGCTTTGCGATTGAATACAGCCAATCGCAAACATGAAGCCGCGTGCAGCATTGCACCAATCAGCCCCAAGCGCCATGACGCGTACCATATCAAAAGCGGACGTGACCTTGCCTGCAGCACCTATTTTAATTTTATCACGTAGTCCTAAACCGATGAGGGTTGAATGAACAAAACTCAAACCATCACGCAAGGGCATACCGATATGATCGGTAAATTCGAGAGGGGCAGCACCTGTGCCACCTTCAGCACCATCAACCACAATAAAATCAGGCGTTACGCCTGTTTCAATCATCGCTTTGGTGATGCTTAGGAATTCATTTTTATCACCGATACAAAGCTTGAAGCCAACCGGTTTGCCATGCGAAAGTTCACGCAATTGAGTGATGAAATTCATCAATCCAATTGGGTTTGAAAAAGCCGGATGCGAGGCGGGCGAAACACAATCTTCACCGATTTGAACGCCGCGTGCTTCGGCAATTTCCGCTGTTACTTTCGCGCCCGGTAAGACGCCGCCATGGCCCGGCTTTGCGCCTTGGCTCAATTTGATTTCAATCATTTTGATCTGCGGATCTTTGGCTTGGGCCGCAAATTTTTCAGCAGAAAAACTACCATCCGGATTGCGGCAGCCGAAATAGCCGGAGCCCAATTCCCAAATCAAATCGCCACCAAATTCGCGGTGATGAACAGATATACTTCCTTCACCCGTATCATGTGCAAAGCCACCAATTTTAGCACCTTTATTGAGTGCCTTAATCGCATTGGCACTTAATGCACCAAAGCTCATGGCCGAGATGTTGAAGACGGATGCCGCATAAGGCTGTTGACAATCCGGACCACCGATTTTTACGCGGAACGTATCAGGGTCAGGATGTTTCGGCGAGAGCGAATGGGCAAGCCATTCAAAGCCGGGTTGATAGACATCTAAGATCGTACCAAAGGGACGCTTATCCAGTTGAACTTTGGCGCGTTGGTAGACGATGGATCGCTTGTTGCGGCTAAAGGGCGTTCCATCCGTATCGCTTTCAATGAAATATTGGCGCATTTCTTTGCGCGTGCTTTCAAGGAAAAATCGCACAAGACCGATAACCGGATAGTTTCTTAAAATACTGTGCTTTGTCTGCACGACATTATAAACGCCGATTGCGGACAAGGAGCCAAAAAGCCAAAAGCCAATCGCAAAGAGTGGGTGCAATGGGTAGACCAATAAACACGCAATGGCCGCGAGGGTTACCAACGCAAAAGTCGTATACCGAACCATACCCATACTCCCGATTGTAAATTTACCCCATCGTGTCCGTTTTGCGGCAAAGCGCAAGCTTAATAATGGAATATGGACTATAATTATTGCTTCGTGATGTCAGTCGATGACAAAATCACTCGGCTTCCAATCAGGCTGCGGATATTGCGGATCCATCTGACGCAATGTTTCACAAACAATACCCGCTATGGCCGCATTGCGTGCCCATTTATGATCGGATGGAATAATGTGCCACGGTGCATAGGATGGCGAGCATCGTTCCAGCATGATTTCGTATGCGTGGATATAGTCTTTCCAGTCCCGCCGATCATCCAGATCCGCTGCTTGAAACTTCCAACGTTTATCCGGGTGATCGAGGCGTTCTTGCAAACGCTTTCCCTGTTCACTCTTTGATATATGCAGCATGAATTTAAGGATAATCGTTCCGTTTTCGACCAGCATTTTTTCAAACGCATTGATTTGCTCATAGCGGTTTTCAATTTCAGTATGGGGTGCAAGCTTGCGTACTTTGGCAATCAACACATCCTCATAATGAGACCTGTTAAAAATCCCGATCGTGCCTTTGCGCGGCGCTGCGATATGGGCGCGCCAAAGATAGTCATGCATAAGCTCTTCGCCGCAGGGCTTGCGAAAGGGCTGCACAGTCACGCCCATAGGTCCCGTGGCATTAAAGACGCCACGAACCGTTCCATCTTTACCACTTGTGTCCATGCCTTGCAGGATAACGAGGAGGCTACGGTTGCCTTCGGCATAAAGCCGATCTTGTAACACGTTGATCTCTTCAATGGTGGTTGCGAGATAGGCGCGTGCGGCATCTGCATCACCAAGGGTACTTGTTTCCTTCGGGTCGATTAAATTGAGATCGACTTTGGTATTCGGCTTGATCCGATAGGCATGGGACTTGTCATGTTCGAGCGTCATAGTATTGGGCCTTTAATGTGCTTGATGACGATGCCTTGTTTTACGAATAGCGCCAATCATAGATCCAGGAATAATGTTCGGCCAAATTCATGCGTGCCATGGTCAAATCACGGCCGATCGAGAGCGGCCATCGCATGTGGTAAATATCGCCGTTCCGCCGAGCCGCTGCTTGTATTTTTGTGCTCCTCTGCTTTCTAAGGTCGGCATAGGCGGCAAAGGCCGTGATTGGGTTTCCACGATCTTTTGAAAGCTCGGCGCTCAGAACATGGGCGTCTTCAATAGCCAATGCGCCACCTTGCGCGAGAAAAGGTAGAACGGGATGGGCGGCATCGCCTGACAGCACCACACGGTTGTCCATCCATTGGCTGCGAGGTGGGCGATCAAAGAGGGACCATATGGTCCATTCTTGTGCGGCTTTAATGGCGCGAACGGCATCGGGATGCCAAGACGAGAAGCGCTTTTGAAGGACCGAAGGCTCTCCCGCTCGCGACCAGCCGGGCTGATTATCAGGATCTGATGTGACGGCCACAAGATTGATAAACTCACCACGGCGAATGGGATAATGGACAAGATGGGCGCCCGACCCAAGCCATAGACCTGTTTCATCTGAGGCTAAATCAGTTGGCCAATCTTTGCGGGCGACAAGGCCACGCCAGGCAATATGGCGATGAAATTCCGGTTTTGACATGTCGCCCATCAGGCGCGCGACATTGGACCAAATTCCGTCCGCACCGATCAGTGCTTTTCCTGTCACGCTTTCGCTCGCCGATTGGGAATCGCAACGGATCGTGACAGATGAGGCAGAATTATCTTCAATCTCAGCGACCGTCCTGCCGAAGGCCAAGCGGATATGATCGCTGCCACGCACGGCATCCAGTAAAATCGTTTGAAGGTCCGCGCGATGGATCGTCCAATAGGGCGCGCCATATTGGCCTCGCATGGCTTCGCCAAGCGGCATGCGGCCTAAAACTTTGCCAGACTTTGCGGAACGAACGGTCAGCCTTTGCGGTTCGGCAACCACTTTCGCCAAAGCCGGACCAAGGCCTAGGTCAATCAGGATACGGGAGGCGTTTGGGGAGAGCTGGATGCCAGCGCCCACTTCATCGATCCGCGTTCTCTGTTCGATTAAGATGGTGGGTTGCCCGATGCGGGCAAGCGCAAGCGCTGTGGTAAGCCCACCTATCCCGCCACCCGCAATCAAAATGGGATTGTCGGGCATTTAGCGCCTCCAATCAGGCAGCTTTGTGCGCCTCGAAAACGCAATCGGCCGGATCAGCTGCGCCATGCAGTGAGGTGTCCAATTTGTAAAGCGTTGAGCAATAAGGACAGACCACTTCCGAATCGGAGCCCATATCGAGAAAAATGTGAGGATGATCGAAGGGAGGGCTCGCACCAACGCACATGAATTTATGCGCGCCGATCCGAATGGAAGGAACGCCTGAATCATTCTTGAAATAGGGAATTGCGTGGTCGGCCATTGAATCGCTCTCAATCCTTAAGATGGATGGGGGTTAGCATACTCTTTTGCAGCGCGCTATGCCAGTGCATAACCAAGTTAGGTGGGCATACTTGCAGGGGATAGGGCAGCCTTCTAAGCTCCTGCTAGCCCCAAAATTTTGAGAGCGTGTTTATGCAGTTGTTTCATTCCGATGGCGTTCAATTGGCCTTTATTGATCTGATGCCAGAGCAAATGACGGCCGGGACGATCGTGCTAGTCCATGGTTTTGCCTCCTCGCATCGCATCAATTGGGTAGATACGTCTTGGACGAAGCGGCTTGTCGAGGCGGGGTTCCGCGTCATTGCGCTCGATAATCGGGGGCACGGCAAGAGCGAGAAACTCTATGAGTCCGAGGCCTATACGCCCATGATCATGGCGCAGGACGTCATCGCTTTGCTGGATCATCTAGGCGTCCAGCAAGCCGATATTATGGGGTATTCCATGGGCGCAAGGATCACGGCCGTTTTGGCCTGCCATTATCCGGAGCGCGTTCGATCCGCGCTTTTAGGCGGACTTGGCATCCATCTTGTCGAAGGCAACGGACTTCCGCCCGGTATTGCCGAAGCGCTTGAGGCCCCTTCATTGGATGATGTTGAAGGCCCCGTCCCCCGGATGTTTCGCGCCTTTGCGGATCGGACGGGCAGCGATCGGCGCGCGCTGGCCGCCTGTATGCGGGGATCACGGCAGGGCGTAACGCGTGCAGAAGTACAAGGCATTAAAGTACCGGTACACATTGCTGTCGGCACGAAAGATGACATCGCAGGAGATCCACACGCTTTGGCAGCTCTCATTCCCGGCGCGATGGCGTTTGATATTGATGGGCGGGACCATAATCTCGCCGTTGGGGACCGTACCCATAAAGACGCCGTTATGGGTTTTTTAAGCCAGCGAGCCTGAGCTTTGACTTTGCGCGATTGCAAAGAAACTTCGAAAACTTCGGGCGATAAGCTTGCCAAACTGCGCATGGCTTCCTAGCTATTAGGCGCGATAAAGCTGGTCGGTTTCAGCTTGGGGGACCTAAAATGGGCATGACTGCGAAATTGCCATTGGCAGGCGTGGAAGTTGAAGCATCGATTGATCCGCTTTGGATCCAAATTCGCAGTGAGGCTGCCGATATTTTGGCATCCGATGGTGATCTCGGTTCCTTCGTGCGGCAAAATGTAATCGATCAGCCCTCTTTTGATGCCGCCGTCATCGCCCGTCTTGCCGCGCGTCTCGATCACGCAGATTTGCCACGTGACCGGATTTACGAGATATTCTCATCGCTTGCCGCGTCAGATCCCGCCATTGGTCAAGGATTCCGTGCCGATTTGATTGCCGTTGCAGATCGTGATCCGGCCTGCACGCGGATGATTGAGCCATTGTTGTATTTCAAGGGCTTCCATGCGCTTCAAACGCATCGCATGGCCTTTGCGCTCAATCGGATGGGCCGCCGCGATATAGCGCTTTATCTTCAAAGCCGTTCGTCCGAAATTTTCCAGACGGATATCAATCCGGAAGCGCAGATCGGTTTCGGCGTGTTTCTCGATCACGCTACGGGATTGGTGGTGGGGCAGACGGCGGTTGTCGAGGACAATGTGTCGATCCTGCAAGGCGTAACCTTGGGCGGAACAGGGAAGGCCACAGGCGATCGTCACCCCAAGATTCGCCAAGGCGTCTTGATCGGTGCCGGAGCCAAGATTCTTGGCAATATCGAAATCGGTCAATGCGCCCGCATTGCCGCCGGATCGGTTGTTCTCAAAGATGTTCCGCGAAACGTTACAGTAGCCGGTGTGCCCGCCAAAATTGTTGGTGAATCAGGCTGTGCGGAGCCCGCGCGCACAATGGACCAAATCCTCGCTGATAAGGCCAATCTGTAAATTGCATCTCAAAAAGGTTGCAGTCGCGCCCATGGCATGGCATCGGGTTGCCACCCGATGATCGGGATAGAACAACCATGGCAGGATCTCGATGGACAAGGCCGAACTCCTAAAACTACAAACCTATTTTCGCCGCCTGTTTGGCAATGCCAATATCAAGGTCGTTGCCCGTCCTAAGAAGACGGATTCGGCGGAGGTAATGATTGGCGACGAATTCATCGGCATTATTTCGCTCGATATCGAAGATGGTGATCGCTCCTTTGCTTTCACAATGTCGATCCTCGATATTGATCTTGAAGATATCGATTAATGGATTGTCGGAGGCTGCACGCTAATGGCAATCTATCAGCTTGATGGCGTAAGCCCCGAATTGCCGGCACCGGACCGATATTTTATCGCGCCCGATGCCCATGTTATCGGCAAGTGCAAACTCGGCGACGAAGTTGGCGTCTGGTTCGGCGCCGTCTTACGCGGTGATAATGAAACGATCTCCATCGGCGACCGTAGCAATATTCAAGAAGGCGCTATGCTTCACACCGATATGGGATTTCCTTTATCGGTTGGGGCTGATTGCACCATAGGGCATCACGCAATTTTGCACGGTTGCACCATTGGTGAGGCTTCGCTGATCGGAATGGGCGCCACCATTTTAAACGGTGCCAAAATAGGGCGCTATTGCCTCGTTGGTGCCAATGCGTTGGTAACCGAAGGCAAGGAATTTCCGGATTATTCCCTGATCGTCGGATCGCCAGCAAAGGCCATTCGCACATTGGATGAAACGTCTGCAGCGCGGCTAAAAGAGTCGGCGCAAAATTACGTCGCCAATTGGCGGCGTTTTGCTAAAGGCCTTCAGAAAATCGGATAGTCGCCGCGGGCTCGCATAAGCTCAGCTTATTTTTGTGCCGTGGCTGTCATGAGCGGAGCGGTTGGTCCACCAAGCCTTACCCAATGATTTGGGTTGTCTTGGGCCTGTTGCTTGACGAAGCCATAGCCCGTTGCTTCCCATGCCAGAACCCGGTCCGTCCGATTATCGAGCTCGAAATCGCCATTGCTGGTTCGAACCGTCAAAATCGCGTGTCCAAAGCCATTCTCGTCGGTAACAACCGTCATCAACAAGGCTTGACGAGGCAATCCTGCATTGATGAGCTGCTTACGTTTTTCAAGCGCAAAATCTTCGCAATCGCCTGCACCTGACGTTGGATATTCCCAACGCTCTGGAACGCCATAGACTTCTTGATCCGAGGCTTCATGGATCGAGGCATTGACGCCCGTATTAATGTCTTGAATGAGTTTCCAACGCTCCGTAGTCAGCGAAATCGAGACAATCGGGGAATCGGATAAATTGCATTCATCGGCATGACGGGAACAAAAATCCGTCCATCCCCAAGGAGCCTTTGCTTCCGATATCGCAAGCGCCATGGTTGTCGGCTTTGGAAGGGAGACGCGCGTTTCTTTCACCTGGGAGCTCGCAAGAGCCGGCCCGGTGATTAAGGCACTGCACAGAACAAGCTTTGCGAGTAAATGCAAAATGGTTCCCTTCAATTCTTAATAAAGGGTTAAACACTTACGGCGCTGAGAACAAGTAAATCCTTTCGAAAAGGTTAATTTGGGCAGGGTAGGCAAATGGCTTAGATCATGAGATCGTAAGCTTAACGGGGAGGATCGATATGAGTGGTGAAGTTAAAAAGCGTGTCCTTATAACGGCCGGAGCATCTGGCATCGGGCTCGCAATGGCTAAAGCCTTTGCCGATGAGGGTGCCAATATTTGGGTCACGGATATTGATGCCAGTGCGCTCAAAGCGGTCGATCCATCGTGGCGCTCAAGCAAGATCGACGCTTCTTCCGAGCCTGAAATGGTGGCGCTGTTTAATGACATCAAAAGCGAATGGGGTGGGCTCGATGTTTTGTGTGCCAATGCGGGCATTGCCGGGCCAACCGCTTTGATCGAGGATATGCCGCTAGAAGGATGGCGCCAATGCGTGGCTGTAAACTTAGAGGGCGCGTTTCTGGCCGCTAAATTGACGGCGCCTCTCATGAAGGCGCAACGAAGCGGCTGCATGATTTTTACATCATCGACCGCAGGTCTTTATGGCTACCCCAATCGCTCGCCATATTCAGCGGCCAAATGGGGGATTATCGGGCTCATGAAAACGGTTGCGATGGAGCTTGGCCCCTTTGGCATTCGCGCCAATGCCATTTGTCCAGGCTCCGTTGAAGGGCCACGCATGGAGCGAGTGCTAGCGAAAGAAGCCGCCTTAAAAGGTACAACCCGTGACGCGATTTATGAGGGCTACGCGTCTGGTACATCCATGCGTACTTTCGTCGAAGCGGGGGATGTCGCCGCTATGGCGCGTTTCCTTGCAGGCGAGGGTGGCCGTTACGTTTCAGGACAAGCCATTGCTGTCGATGGCCATACAGAAAACCCAGACCCGAAGGTCTAGGTTTTTTTCATGTAATCGGCTTAGCCGAGCCGGCGGCTGATATGGGCTAGGACTGTGTAAACACGACCTTCCGGAGAGGCCAAGATGGAACGCGTAATCGCACCATCTTGGTCAGAGCTAGTTAAGTCACGCAGAACGGTTTCGAATTTATTGGCATAGGCCTCAAGGCTCGCGCGGAAGCGCTCATCCTTGGCATGAAGCGTTGTTAATTCTTCAAAGCGGCGTTGGCCCTCAAGCGTATAAATGGACCGAGAGAATGCGGTCGGTTCACCTTTGAGATAGCTATTCCAAAGGCGGGCAACGGAGTTTTCGTCAACGAGCTTTGAAATGTCGCTCAAGAGCGCAGATATTGGCTCTTTCGGTGCTTCGATCTTCGGCTCTTCGATCATCGCTTGAGCTCGCGGCGTGACAATGGATTTTGCTGGCTCCGCTTCTTCACGCGCTTTGCCTTCATCGCGCGACGCACGATCTAAAAGATCCGACAGCCATCCTGCACGTTGGTTTTTATCAACGGAGGCAGCCGCTGGCTTTGCTTCTTGGCGAAGATTAATTTCTGGCACCGCAGGTGTCGGTTGCGGCATGTCGCGGACGGGTAGAGAAGGCGTTTTGACTTCCGCTACAATAGGTTCAACAGGCGCGGCTGCTGTTGGCTGAACCGGTGCGACATAGACAGGTTCTTGTCGCGGTGCGACTGGTGCAGGCGCAGGTGCAGGTGCAGGCGCAGGTGCAGGCGCAGCAGGAGAAGTCGAAACGGGCAACGGTTTGGCCACATCGGTTGCTCGTCCAGCCGATACCAAGATGTTCGACAACTCGCTCAAGGCGCGGGATTGATCGCCAATTGCTCGGCGTAAGCTTGCGCCTTGCTCTTGTGCTTCGCGCGGCAGATTGACGAGGCTGTTCGCAATTTCATCGCGCGTATTTTCGATCTCGCGTGCGATTTGAACGGTCGTCGCCTTAACGTCTTTCGCCGTCTCATCAAACTTCTGGATTAGTTTCGAAAGGACATCACCCATTTCGGCAACAGTTGCAGCCGTTACACCGCGCACGGTTTCAAGTGTGCGATCCTTTTCGCTGTCAGCTTCAAGGCGAACAGCGGCAAACTGGTCACGCAGAGCTTGGCCGGCCTTGGCCGACGTGTCGTTCATCAGCGAATTAATCGCTGTCGTTCTATTTTCGACGACTTCGAGCGCTTCGGCCATTTTGGATGCGAAACTATCAGCAACATTTTGGACGTCACTAATCCGTGAATTAAGACCAGCGGTGAGCGCTTCAATGTTTTCACGGCGGGTCGCCAAATCGATCCCGAGGCGTTGCTCGACTTGTGTGAGCATACCCGTTGCCGATTCAAGCATATCGACATGCTCGCGTGTGACAGAGGATACAGCGCGTGTCCGCTCATCCAGCATGTCGATGAGCGCACGGGTTTCGCCGACGCCCGCACCGGTGACGTAACGCATGGCTTCGATCTGCTCCATCAGGAGCTTGGTGGATTCCATTGCATCATCGCGGATGATCGAGCCGGCATGGGAGAGGCCAACGATACGGTCCGCAAGAGTGCCTTCCAGTTTAACGATGGCCTCATTGGCAGAACCAACGACCGTTTGAACAATCTGGCTTGCATCTGCCAATTTTTGCAAGGTTACAATCGTTTCCGATTGAATTTGCGATGTTGCATCGATCAGCGAGCGTGAAGCTGTTTGACCGACTTCGGTGATTGTTTGGGTTACGTTTGTCGCGTGAGAGCGCAAGTTATCGATGAGGCCAGTGCCGTGTGTATCAAGCGCTGTCGAAAGCTTGCCAATGACACTATCGAGCGTCGTGGAAATGGCTTCGGTCTGGCCTTTCAGCGTTTCGCCGAAGTGATCGCTTTGGGTGCCGATGACCGTACCGATGGTTTCGAGGCGCGAGACGATATTGTCTTCAAAGTGACGAACCTGTCCGTCAAGCGTGCCTGCAATTTCCAGCGCGCGTTCACCAAGGATTTCGTTGATTTCCGTTGCACGAACCGCAAGCGTTTGTGTCACGCGTTCGGCGCGTTCCGTCATAACGCGACCGAGATCCTCGGTCTTGGCTTCAATGGTTGCACCAATGGCGGAATTGCTGATCGATAGAGTGTTTTCGATATCAGCCGCTCTGTCGGCCATTGCATCAACCAACGCGGTAGTGCGCTGCGCGATACCTTGATCAACACGGGCAAACATCGCGTCGATGCCTTCGGCAACGGCAATGCTCTTCAAGCGTGAATTTTCCTCAATGGCGGTAAGCTGATGCTCAATAATGCCTGCTGCATTCTTGGCCTGTTCCGACAAGCGGTCAGAAAGCGCTTTGCCTTCTGTTGAGAACAGATGGGCGACTTCACCAAGCCGTGCTTCGATGGTGGAGGTGAACTGTGTCGTATTTTTCTCGATCCGTTCGGCCAATACGCTGCCATTCGTTTCGAGCACATGTTCAAGCTTTGTAAGATTATCGGTAATGGCGACATTGATGTCACTGCTGCGGTCCAGAATATTGGTCTGGAAGTCCGACAAGCGGCGATAAAGCGTTTCGCTGAGCGCGCCACCCTTAACGATAACGGTCTTTTCAAAGGATTCGATCTGACCCGATAGGGTAGAGTTGATCCGTGCGCCACCTTGGTCAAGGGTCGCCGTGATTTCGCCGAGATAGCTTGAAAGATTCCGGTCAAGGGTCGTTGCGCCATCGCGGATGGTTGCTTCGAGAGAAGCCACACGGCTTCCAATCGATTGGTCGATCCGAGTGGCATAGCCTGCAAGATTGGATTCAATATGCTCGACATTCCGTGAGAGGCTTGTTTCAAGCAAGTTGGCGCCAGTCATAAACGAAGCCGAAACGGCCGCGACCCGTTCACCAATCATGCCGGTGAAGGTTTCGCTGGCGTTCGTAATCTTCGACTCAAGTGTCGTAACATGGTCGGAAAGGGCTTGTTCAATTGCGTCAGACCGGCGACCCATGGTTTCGTCAACCGCCTGTGCGCCCAATTCGAGCGTCTTCGAAAGCGCTTCAACCCGATTATGAAGGGTTGCATCAATCGCTTTTCCAGTGTCGGCAAGGCCAAGTTCAATACGGCTAAGATGTCCGCCGAGACGTGCATCAATATCGGTCGTAGCGCGTCCCAGATTGGTCTCGATACGGTCGGCGTGAATGCCGAGCTTGTTGTCGAGCCGTTCGCTGAGCGTTTGCAGGTTTGTCTCAATCCGGTTGATGTGGCCGTTGAGCTTATTGTCGATTGAAGTGCCGCCATCTGAGAGGCTGCCGTCAATGCGTGTAAGATGCATGGAAAGGCTTGAGTCAAGCTTTTGTGATGCGCCTTCGACGGTCGATTGGATGGCTGATGAACGCTCGGCAAGGACGCTGCTGAGACGGTTTGTTTCAGACGATAATTCGTCAATCAGACCACCAGCGGCTTCCGTCATACGCGAGCGGATTGTTTCTGCTTCGCGGCTGAAATCATCTCTTAAACGCTCCGCATGGGTCGTCACGGTGCTCGAAATATCACCCAAGCCTTCTGCGAATACCGCACGGGACTCGGATAGCTTTTCATCCATGATGATGGAGAGGCGGGTTGCCGTATCATCGAAGGTGCGCTCAATGGCTTCCGACTGGCGGGACAATGCGCTTCGAATTTCTTCGCCGGAACTCAGAATATTAGCGGCAAAGGTCGATGAACCGTCGGCGATTTTTGATCCGGCCTTTTCGGCTGAAACTTCAATGGCTTGAACCATATCTTCAGCGCGCGACACGAGTTCTGTCGTCAGCTGCGTGCCGGTCGAGCTTAATTTATCGGCTACCGCATCGGCTTTATTGGAAAGCGTGGTGACAATGTTTTCGCCGATATTGGTCAGGCGACCCGTGATCGAGTCATTGGCATTACCTAAATTCCGTAGGAGATCGTCACCCTTATCCGTCAAGATGCTGATCAATGACTCGCCGGTGCGACCAAGCGTTGTCGCAATGCTGCCGGTTTTTGAATCAATCGCAAACGCAACCTTCTGACCGGCATCTTCGACGAGTGAAGTAATCCGGTTCATCGCCGTGTCGATTTCACGACCGAGATGCTCATGCGTTGTCAGGATGGATGAGCGAATTTGGTCGGCATTGGTCGAAATCGCATCACGCTGGAGCGCAAGCTCATCGATCAAAGCACGAATACGAATTTCATTTTGTCCATAGGCGCGCTCAAGTGTCGCGATTTCATTGTGCACCATGGTTTCAAGTTCGCTGGCACGCGCAACCGCGCGTTCCATGCCATCACCCATGGCAGCCACTTCACGGCGCACGACTTGTGACAGGCTGACAACGGCTTCAGCGCTCGAACCTTCCGGTTCTGCAAGGCGCATGGCCACTTGCGCCATGGATTGCGCGACCACTTGCATTTCACGCGCACGGACCGAGGCGAAAGCAAGGGCGAAGAAAACAATAATCGGAAGCGCGCTGGCAAAGGCCAAATAGGGAAGTACGGTCTTGATGCCTTGGCTGAATAGCCCTGTCCCTGCTACCGAGACCAAGTCGACGGTCGCCCAAAAAGCATAACCTGCAAAGGCAAGCCAAACGACAGAAGCTACGGCTGCGACAATATAAGCGCGACGAGAAGACTGGGCCTGCAGGGCATGAAGAATTTCACCAACCGCACGGCGGTCATCATTGGCTGGCTGGCCGGGTAGGGATCGAGGGCCGTCGTCCGAGCGTGAACGTTCGACTGGCGGACGTTCCCTGCGCGCGGGCGTATCGGAGCTTCGCGCTGGTGTCGTCGTTTCGCTGGATCCGGCTTCGGTCCGAGGCATACGCATTTTTGAGGTTGCCGATCCATCGGTCAGCGTGTCCTCCGTGGCATCGGCGGCCGAGCCATTAATGGAGAGATTAAGCGCCTCTTCAATTGCCGAGAGGGCCGCTTCTGCCGAATCCGAAACTTTTTTCTGCGTAGCCATTCTATGCCTCAGTGTTTCCGGTTTGCCCCGGATAGGAACCGATCATCGGACATTTTATCAATCGTGGGCCTAAAAGAATACCCGCCGCCTCAGGAGAATGAAAACAGCGTTAACGGGAAAGTTACCCTATCGTAAAATAGCCCAACCTGCGACATTTTCGTCAAAGAATGAGGCGTTTTTTAGTTTACCCCTCGTCAAAATACGGCCACTCCAGTATTAAATCTCGAATGCGGGGTGAAAAGCGATCCGTTTTATAACGAGGGTTCAATGACGAAGCTACAATTTGTCGATTTTGGTGGCACGGCGCGGGTAGTTGAGGCGCCTGTAGGCTCTACCGTGATGGAAGCGGCTATTAAAAACGCGGTTCCAGGGATTGAAGCCGAATGCGGCGGCGCCTGCGCCTGCGCCACGTGCCATGTGTATATCGATGACGCCTGGCAGGCGATTGTGGGTCCCCCAACCTCAATGGAAGAGGATATGCTGGATTTTGCCTATGATGTGCGGCCAAATTCCCGCCTTTCGTGCCAGATTAAGGTGACAGATCAACTCGATGGTCTGATTGTGCACACACCAGAACGCCAAGCTTAATACCGCCTTTTTAGAAAAGATTGGGACGATCATGTCTGACGTAATCAAGACCGATGCGCTCATCGTCGGGGCAGGACCTGTTGGCCTGTTTGCCGTTTTCGAGCTTGGTTTGTTGGATATTAAGTCGCATTTGGTCGATATTTTGCCTAAAATTGGCGGTCAATGCGCCGAACTTTACCCGGAAAAGCCGATTTATGACATTCCGGGCTTTCCATCGGTCACCGGGCAGGGCTTGATCGATAATCTGATGAAGCAGATCGAACCCTTTCATCCCGAGTTCCATCTGTCGGAAATGGTCGCATCGGTGGAAAGCATTGGTACGGATACGGCGCCGCTGTTTCGTGTTACGACCGATGCTGCCACCCAATTTGAGACAAAATCGCTGATTATTGCCGCTGGTGGTGGCTCGTTTCAGCCTAAAAAGCCACCTATTCCGGAAATTGATACCTATGAGGAAAAAAGCGTCTTCTATGCCGTTCGCCGGATGGAAGATCTCCGAGGTCGGGATGTCTTGATCGTCGGTGGCGGCGACTCCGCCCTGGATTGGACGCTCAATCTTCAGCCAATTGCGCGCCGCGTCACGTTGATGCACCGCCGCGACGAATTTAGGGCCGCGCCTCATAGTGTTGAACAAATGCGGTCTTTGGTCGCAGAGGGCAAAATGGATCTGCGGATCGGCCAAGTCACCGGCCTGCGGGGTGATCATGGACTTTTATCCTCGGCGCTTTGCCGCGGAACCGATAATGCCGAGTTTGAAATCAGCTGCAACGCCATGCTGCCGTTTTTCGGGCTAACCATGAAATTGGGACCGATTGCGAATTGGGGGCTATCGCTGTCTGAAAATCTGGTGCCGGTCGATACCGAGAAATTCGAAACCTCGACGCCGGGCATTTTTGCGATTGGCGATATCAATACCTATCCCGGCAAGCTGAAGCTGATCCTTTCGGGCTTTCATGAGGGCGCTTTGGCGGCCCAGCGGGTCTACCGCTATGTGTACCCCGATAAGCGTTTGACGTTCCAATACACAACATCATCCTCCAGCCTGCAAAAGAAGCTTGGGGTTGAAGGCTGATTGGGCATCCGCCTTTATGATCCAGATCAAGGCAGGTGAGGGGTAATCCGTCCATAGTCAGGCTGTCGCTTTTGCTGCGGCATCATGGCTAATGGAGGATGAGGTATGTTTTCTTCAATTGTTGTTCCGGTTGATCTTTCAGAAATCGATATTGCCCAACCCGCCCTTGATCGCGCCGTCGCGCTCGCGGCCATGACCAATGCGTCGATCCACCTCGTTTATGTGCGATCGATCCTGCCCGTCACTTTTATGGAATATGTCCCGCCTTCTTTTGACGAAGAGCAGCAGGAGGATTGTGAAAAGCGGATGAAGGAATTGGTGGCCAAACTTCCTTTGGCTGATAAGTCAAAGGTCACAACCGCCGTTCGTATGGGGTCTGTCTATAACGAGGTGCTAGCCGAGGCGGAAAATGCAAAGGCCGACTTGATCGTCGTCGGATCGCATCGTCCGGCGATGTCGACTTATTTACTGGGCTCCAATGCAACCACTATTGTTCGCCACGCACCGTGTTCGGTTATGGTCGTTCGCACGCCGGAAAAGAAGAATTAACGATCTTTTTGACGGTCGATGACGTGATATTCGACGTCAATAGAGGTAACATTCGCCTCGCGCGCGGCCTGTCGCAAGGCCCGCCGGATCCGCCATTGAAGGAAAAGCGCACCCGCTACGATAAAGGGCGTGAGAACCAATAGGATACTCGCGCTCAACAAAAATATGCCGATACCCAAGGCGCCTGCGACGAAAGCCACCAAAAGCATGGCCCATCCGGGGATTTTCGTAACCTGGAAGGTGTTAGACGTGCGCTGAGAAAAGGGGTCTGCCATGGATAGAGCCATTCTTGATCAGTGACGAAAAGACGCTTGAGGGAACATGGCCCTTCAAGCCTGCTATTTCAACAGGGTGTGGAACGAATGGAACCCGACTTGTGGCTTGTTCGCCATTGGCCTAGCTTGAGACCATGCGTCGTTTGATTTTATTTCGCCACGGAAAAGCGGTTCCCCATGATGCGGCTCCTGATTTTGATCGGGGACTGACCGCGCGTGGTATGCGCGATAGCGTCGGCGTTGGCACTTACCTTGCGGCCGAACATATTCATCCGGACATGGCGCTTGTCTCGCCTGCTTTGCGCACTAAAATGACGTGGGATGAGGCAAAGGGTGCTTTAGGCGATATCGACGTCCGCTATGATAAAGCCCTGTATCTTGCCTCATCCGATCTCGTGCTACGACAATTGCAAGCCGTTCCTGATCGCGTGCTAACGCTCGTCCTTGTCGGCCATAATCCCTCACTGCATGATCTCGCACAGGAGCTTATAGGGTATGGCGACCGTTATGCTTTGGCACGCTTGCGGGAGCACTTGCCAACGGCGGGCATTGTTATCCTAGATTGCGACATTGATCATTGGTCTGATCTTGCGGTGCGCTCCGCGCGTCTTGAGCGCTTTCGAACACCCGAACGCGATCAAGACGATTAGAGCTAGGCATTTATTGCCGCTAAATGGTGCAATTTTGCCGGGTCGCTAAATTGCGATCGAATTTTATCACGTAAATACAATATCTTTATGGTGGCATGTCGCTTGCGTTGCCCCATTCGAACCTGTTGCCGCCTTGCAAGCCGCAGCAGCATCGTTGGCATACGCATTGGAGCATGAAATGGGCATTTTTGGAGCAATGCAAACGGCAGTTTCGGGCATGTCGGCGCAGGCCTTTGCGCTCGAAAACATATCTGGAAATATCGCAAACTCGCAGACCATTGGGTATAAGCAGATCGATACGAGTTTTGAAGATATGATCCCGGATTTGAGCCTAAGCGCGCGAATAACCGGTGGCGTTAATGCAAGCTCTTTGGCAACGAACGCGGTTGCGGGTGCCTTTAAATCGACCGGCATAAACTCCAATATCGCTTTGTCCGGCGACGGTTATTTCGCCACCAGCCAAAAAGCCACAACGACATCGGGAGCCGCATCTTTTACGTCAGCACCCTATTTTACACGCCGTGGCGATTTTGCGCTCGATAAAAACAAAAACCTCGTAAACGGTGCCGGCTATTATCTCATGGGTTACACCGTTGATCCAGTTTCAGGTATGGCCAATTCAGGGGTTCCAACGACCATTCAATTGCCGACAGGCGATATGCCGCCTAAAGCGACGTCGACCATTACCTATCAAGGTAATTTACCGACGACGCCTTCCAATCCAGCCGACACGGCCAGTGCGTTGACGGCAGGCGTAGCGGCCAATCCAACTGCCGCTCCGCCGGTCGTCGCTACAACCTATTCAGCCAATAACGAAAGTACACTGCTGAATGCTTCGATTGCTGGTGGTTCGGTCACGGTTTACGACGCGAAAGGAACCCCCGCTACGCTACAAACGCGGTGGGTAAAGAACGCTTCCAACACCTATGATCTCTATTATGAGAATGATAGCAAAGCGACGGGAACAAATCCGAAATGGACATTTTTACAAAATTTTCAATTTGATAGCAGCGGTACGATGACGGTTCCAGCAACGCCGAAGGTTGCAATCACGGGGCTGTCGATTGATGGCACGTCATTTGGATCAGTAACGGTCGACTTTACAGGGATGTCGCAATATGGCGATACGTCCGGTCAGTTTAGAACCACGAATATAGCACAAGATGGCTATTCATCCGCATCGTTGACTGACGTGAATTTTGGCGACAAAGGCCGCGTCTATGCGCAATATTCTAACGGTTTACAGCAGCCTGTCGCCGATATTGCCGTTGCAAAGTTTAATGGTGGGCAGGCACTCAAGCGCCTAGACGGTGGCGTCTATCAGCAATCGGACCAATCTGGTGATCCTATTTATGGCGCTGGAGATTCCAACATTCTGGTTGGTGGTCTTGAGGCTTCCAATG
>Ga0164297_10002092_pt1 | contig 20127 bp, 41 predicted proteins | sample GEODES058metaG_FD_113539 | JGI IMG/M metagenome (GOLD analysis project Ga0164297, IMG submission 113539) | Dystrophic lake water microbial communities from Trout Bog Lake, Wisconsin, USA - GEODES058 metaG | ecosystem: Environmental > Aquatic > Freshwater > Lake | place: USA: Trout Bog Lake... | reverse complement strand
GATATTCTCTTACAATCCCAATCCCATCTCTTTCAGGTGCAACCATTGGAACAGGAAGCAACCTTGAAATTATGTTTCAGTTCAACAATATTACAAGCGGAACAAACATTGACCTTTGGGGCGTGCAGTTAGAAGCAGGTTCAGTCGCAACACCATTCACAACTGCTACTGGCACACTTCAGGGGGAGTTAGCCGCTTGCCAGAGGTATTACTTCCGCAGAACTGCTGCTAATCAATACTATATGGTTGCAAATTCTGGTTCCGCAATAAGCGCAACAATTGCTGGTGCATATATTCAACCACCAGTTCCAATGAGAACAATTCCAACAGTAATTGATGCTTCAAATTTATCATTTGTTAAATATGATGAATCGGTTGCTGCTTCTTTATCTAGTTTTGTTCTAAATGGTTCTAGAACGACAGAATCACAAATATACGTTTACGCTACGGCATCAGGTCTTACGGCTGGTTGGTTTGGAACTTGGGCAGCGCAATCAGGTGGCGGTTATCTAGGATTTGGAGCAGAGTTATAATGGATACAATAAATATAATTAAAGATCGTGATGGAAATGATTTTGTTATTATCTTTCACAATGATGGTTCTGAAACAGGTATGTCAAAAGCAACTTACGATGCCCAACAGGCTGCAAGCACACTCCCATCCAACTCTTCTACACCAGCAAGCGATACCTTAACTAACACAAATGCCGAAGCAACTACCGAAGCAACTGAATAATGCTTCTGTTTTTCATTAGTTTTGCGCTAGGCATAGGCGTAGGATACATACACGGCAAACATAGTCAGGAGTAACGATGGCAACGCAATACCGCTATCTGCTCGCTGACGTTCTGACCAACTCGATTATTGCCGAGTTATCTCTCACCAACGTCAATTTCACGCAACAGATCAACGCGGCTGGAACTATGACCAGCGAGATTCTTTTGTCGGGCGTGAACTCTGCCGCGCTGAACGTATTGCCTTCAACAATTCCCGGTCGCAACGCTATCTATGTCGATCGTAACGGCGTTCTTGTATGGGGCGGCATTATTTGGCAACGCGAATGGGATTCCAACTCACAACTATTGAAGCTTACAGCGCGTGAGTTTGAGTCTTACTTTGAGCGCCGGAGAATTACCACCACCACTCCTTTCACGGGAGTAGAGCAATTCACAATCGTTGAAAACCTCATTACTCAGGCTCAGGCTAAACCCTACGGAAACATCGGGGTCATTGTCCCTAACTCAACCTCAGCCACAACTGCCGTTATAACCAATGCCGTAGCAAGCGGAAGCACGATTACCTACACGACTTCCACGACTAATTATTTTCAAAGCGCGCAACAGATTACAGTCACCGGAATTAAATCGACTGGCAACCCTACGGGTGCGGCTGGAACAGGATTCAACCAAACTGGCTCTGCGAGCATTATCTCCTCGACCCAATTCTCCCTGCCAGTTACCTTGACGGATACCTACACATCGGGCGGTAGCGCGGTCAATCAGGGCGTCATTATCGGTCAACAGATTTACTATTCGTATGAATTGAAAACGTATTTCTCAGCAATCTCTGATCTAGCGAAGTCGAACACAGGTTTCGATTTCAACATTAAAGTTGCCTATGATGGCGATGGAAACCCCACAAAAACACTTCAACTAGGGTATCCGCGCTTAGGCAACACCTATTCAGCAACATCAGCCAGCGTACCTGTCTTTACTTTGCCGGCAGGAAACATCGTTCAATACAACTACAAAGAGGATGGCTCTAAAGCCGTCAACTCCCTCTATGCGACTGGTGCAGGTTCTAACGAGGGCAAGCTTGTAGTTTCGTACCAAGACACAACCAAAACTTCTACCGGTTGGCCTTTATTGGAAGATGCTGTGAACTACTCCAACATCACCGACCCTGTATGGCTAACGGGTATTGCGACAGGTCAGACACTCGCCGCCTCTTACCCACCGCAAACAATTCAAGTCGTAGCGCCGCCTTTCCTCGACCCTGTATTTGGAACGTATAACCTCGGAGATCAGGCTCGCCTCGTCATCACGGATAATTTCTACCCGAATGAGTTTGACGGCAACTATCGTATTATTGGCATCAACGTCACTCCGGGCGAAAATAACGCCGGAGAGCGCGTTACCTTGACCTTGACCACAACCACGAACTGAGGCACAAATGCCATACGTCAATCAACCTAACCAGTTAAAAGACATCATCGGCGGTTTAGATGACCGGCTGAAAAAAGTCGAAGTAGGTGGGCGTTTCACAATTCCTGTCGTTGCGACAGACCCAACCTACCCCCGTCACGGAGACGCTTGGATCAACTCGACAACAAACGTTCTGAAAGTCGTGGATAGTCTTGGTAATATTAGGGTAGTAAGTTGGACATAACCTCATAACCGTAAAGGCGCAAACATGTTCTGGAATAACGCGAATACAGTCACGAACGCTATCTGGGCATTTCTCGAAAGCATCATAATTATAGGAGCGCCAATCTTCTGGATAAATAAAAAGTTTAACAAGATGGACAAGCGGTTAGACAAGATCGAATACCAAATGTACGAAAATGGTGGCGGTTCAATCAAAGACCAACTCAATCGTCAAGATGCCGCGTTACACGAATTACAATTAAACCAAGCGATCATCAAAACAAAATTGGATATCTAAGTGGATGCGCACGATCAAGCCATCACGAACTCCTATGTCGTTCACTATCCGGCGCACGAGCCGCGTGAAAGCGACCCAAACTACAAAGATTTCAACGCCTTTAGACGAAAGACCGCCGCAACTGCAAAGTGCAGTATTGGAGACCATCGCTCAGATTTTACGGACTGTGCCGGAGGATTAGAACTTCATCACGCGCACATTGAGTTTTCTCTGCAAAATGGTGTAGATTTAAAATGGCTAGAGGCAGATTATCCCGGTGTATCCAACCCAGAGGAAGTTGGTGCATGGGTAGAATCAGCCGCTAACTTAATTTGGCTCTGCGAGAAGCATCATCGAGGTGTAGGGGGAATACATCACGCTTCTGCTTCGGACTTTGAAGCCGAAAAGTACGTCAAAAACCTAATCGGGAAGAAGGACAAAGATGGCAAAGATCAAACTGTCAGCGACACAAAAAGCGCTGATTGAACACTATGCCTACGGCGTTGTAGCCGCAGGATACGCAACTTTCCAAACAGGGCATCGCACCGCTAAAGACGTCGTAGTCGGCGCTCTTGTAGGCGGTCTGCTTGTACCTCTATTGGCTAAGGTCAATCCAAAGAGTTTGATAAACACCATCTCTAAGGACACCGGCGCACCTGCACCTCTCGTGGCGGCTGCTGTGGACACGGCAATTGCTGACGCGAACAAGGTCGTAAAGGCAACTACAACTAAATAACGCAAGCTTCGCAAAGCCCTCGACAGGAGAAGGTCGGGGGTTTTTGCATTTCGATAGGATATGAGCATGGCTAACGCACTCGACATCGTCACGACCGCTCAGAAGCAGGTCGGGTTCTACGGTGGTGCAACCGATGCCAACCCTTACGGCACTTGGTACGGAATACCCGATGAGCCTTGGTGCGCAATGTTTGTTTCATGGGTATTCGCGCAAAACAATCTCTCAAATCTTGTTTCAGCTCAAACCGCCAAAGGATTCTCGTACTGTCCTGTCGGACTTACGTGGTTTCAACAAAAGAAGGCAGTTGTCGATAAATACTTTGGTCAGCCCGGAGACCTTGTGTTCTACTCTTTCGCTGGCAACGGCATCGCCGATCACGTGGAGATTATTGTCGCGGCTTCCAAAGACGGCATTACGACAATCGGCGGCAACACGACCCCCGATCACATAACAAATGCATCGCAACAAGACGGACACGGGGTTTATCTACGCCACCGCCCATATCTTTACGTCCTCGCGATCGTTAGACCTGCCTACGAGAACCCGGTCAAACCAACAGTTTCAACGGGAACGAACAAGACAGTTGCGGCGGGGGTAGCAGGAGCGACGGCACTAGCCGGTGGCGGGGTAGCGGCTACACATAGTGGTACCGCTCCAGTACCAACGAAAAGCGCAACGACATTTACCGCTCCGGCGTGGGCGGCTACGGACTTTCCGCTCAAAGCAAAGACACCGCAAGAACTGGCAGTTGAGACAGCGCTATACAAGGCTGGATTGCTGGCTGGAGCGGGTCAGAACTCGGCATGGTCGCCTACTGACGTGGCGGCTGTAAAAACCTTTCAGAAAGCGCAAGGAGCGCCGCAAACGGGTACTGTAGACAAAAGCACCTACGAGTCTCTAATGAAGAAGCTTCCATGATACGAATACCGATAACCAACCCTAAAGCGATCACCCTCGGTAGCGTGGGATTTATGACGGCGTGGGCTAGTAGCGGATACGCGATGGACTCGCATCACCTCATCCTTGCCGCCGGTTCTGCGCTCGCCGGCAGTTCTGTGCCTCACAACCCCACCAGCAGTCCTAACGTTCAGCCGGAATCTCACATAGTCACGCCATACGTCAATAACGTGGAATGACAAAGGTGTTTCTTTCATAGATTTATCGACACGTTTATTGGTACGCTTCTTTCATGGGGCTATCAGAGGCAATCAAACAGCACGAAGTCAAGATCAATCCAAAGTGCGCTATAGGGCAACTTGTGGACGTCCTTCCTGAAGAAGATAAAAAAACTCTTTTGGAAGCAATTAAAAACGGCGTAGCAACGCACACTCTCGTTCTTGCTCTCCGTCAAGAAGGCTACAAAACCAGCGATAACAACTTCAATCTTCACCGACAGGGGAATTGCAAATGCCCAAAAACCGCGTAGACGAAGTATTAGAAGAACGTCAAAGTATTTACGGCGATGCCGAAACCAACTTCACAAAGGTTGGACAGATTTGGGGAACGCTCTTGCAAAGAGAGGCAATTCCTTCTTGGCAGGTTGCGCTACTGCTCGATGCGTATAAAACAGTCCGGTGTTTTGCTAATCCCATTTGGGAAGATTCTTGGGATGACAAAATGGGTTACACAATTCACGGGCGCAAAATAGCGATGGATGCGCAAGAGTGAGCCTCAAAGATTCGCTAGACAATTTGCCGGAAGGTATTGAGTCTGTCGAAGTAAAAGAACTACGCACAGCGTTGATGCGTTTGCAAAAGAAGCTTATCCAATCGAAGCAACGCGTAGACGATCTCGTAGAAGCAACGCATAACGCCGCTTACGGAGCGCAACTCACTATGGGCGCAATTTCGCCTGTGCCAGCACCAAAGATTTTATCTGTTAAAGGTAAGCCGGAAGTCGCGTTGTGGCACATGACAGACTGGCAAGGCGCAAAGAAAACACCTTCATACAACTCCGACATCATGCGCGATCGCGTTCTGCAATTTGCGGAGAAGGCAGTAAAGATCACCGAAATACAACGCAAAGATCACCCAGTCGATGATGTTGTGATTATGTTTGGCGGTGACATGGTAGAAGGTCTATTCAACTTCCCGTCACAAGCTTTTGAGATCGATGCAACGCTATTCGAGCAATACGTCAATGTCTCTCGGTTGTGCGTTGATGTCGTGCGCTACGCACTAGCAAACTATAAAAAAGTCACAGTAGTGCCGGAATGGGGAAATCATGGTCGTATTGGGTCTAAGCGCGATAACGTACCTCGCTCTGATAATTTTGATCGCATGTGTTATGAATTGGCTCGACAACTCTTAGCCGGCGAAAAAAGATTATCGTGGCAGGAATGTCCTGAAGATATCCAGCGAGTAGAAATTGGGAACTATCGTGCATTACTCATACACGGAGACGAAGTCGGTCGCAATGGATTCGCTAGTCCGGGAGCCATCGTTCAGCACGCCAACCGCTGGCGTTCAGGTTCGTACAACTGGGAATTCCGTGACGTATACATTGGTCACTACCATACCCACGCAGAATGGGCGATGGCGAATGGGTTGGGCGCGGTCTATCAAACAGGCTCTACTGAAAGTGAAAACAGGTACGCATCGGTAAATCTTGCCGCGAGCGCAACACCATCGCAACGGCTTCATTTTGTCGATCCCGTTAAAGGCAGAGTAACTGCGGCATACAAGGTTTGGCTGGACTAATGACAACAATTGTTGCGGTACAAAAAGATGACGGCGTGTATTTTGGCGCTGATTCTCTAGTCACTTCTACGCGTAAATACAATCATCCAAACATGGTTAAAATCAGCGAGCGCAACAATTACATTATCGCCGGTGCGGGGTTATCAAGCTTCTGCGATGTCGCACAGCACATTTGGGAACCGCCAACACCTACAGTCAAAGATAAAAAAGACCTTTACCATTTTGTTATCTCGAAAGTCATTCCGTCAATGAAAGAATCTTTCAAGGCGAATGATCTCAAACTGGAATCCGAAAAAGAGGAAGATACTCGTTTCGCATTTCTGATAGCGGTTTGCGGAGAAGTTTTCGACATCGCTGACGATTTCGCGGTCAGTATGTCCTCGTCAGGATTTTACGGAGTTGGGTCAGGTTCAAGTCTCGCTATTGGCGCGTTGGAAGCCGGAGCGACCATCAAAGGCGCGTTGCAGATCGCAAGTAAGCACGACCCGTACACCTCTGAGCCGTTCTTATTTTTGCAACAGTTGAAATCTCAATCTTCCTCGAAATCTTCTAAGTCGATAGCGACAGCCTCACCGATCACCGGCTGAGTAATGTCGATGCCCTGCTTCTTGGCGGCTTCGATACCGCTTTGGAATAACTGCTGAGTTCGGTTCACTACATCGTCAATTTGGTCGGGATACTTGAGTTCAGACTCAACCATCACGGCTAGGCTCCACAGACTTATTTGGACTCGAATCATGGGTCTATCTTGCCATACGACTCGTAGGCAGGGTGCTTGCTTTTTGTAATCCGATCAGGCAGGATTACGGGCAACCGGCACGAGAAGTGCCCCCAAACAAAGGCGGTATAGCATGGCTCAGTTCGATTTAGAAAACTACGAGACAGTTGAATTACGTCTCCGCAGGTTGTATACAGCTTATCCAAACGCAAGAGTATTCACTGATTTAATTCATCAAGATGAGCGCAGATTTATTGTAAAAGCTTTTATCTTCTTGCGTTATGAAGATCAAACACCAATTGCAACTGGTTTCGCTGAAGAAATTGTCGGCGTTGGAATGGTCAATAAAACCAGCGCTCTAGAGAACTGCGAGACCTCGGCAATTGGACGCGCCATCAGCAACTCGGTGCTATGCCTAGATGCCCCAGTCGGCGCTCGCCCATCACAAGAAGAAATGAAGAAGGTTGAGCGTTACAAGGCTGAGCCTCGCAAACCAGTCACTACGACCAAGCCAACTGAGGCGCAAATCCAAAAGGTGCGCGATCTATTGACCGAAGTGCCAGTCCTCAGCAGTAAAACAGAGGCTACAAACTTCTGGAACGCAAACAAGGAATACCTAGACATCCGTGTCGATGGCACAACACTCAAAGATGCTTTGCTCTCACAAGTTGAGCACATCAAATGAGCACCGCCGAGCAACTAGCAGAACGCGGTATGCAACTGGCTCTTGACGCTAAGCAGGAATGGAGCCAAACGGCAGACGAATGGTTGGAAGAATTGCCAGCCGGCACACGCTTCACATCTGAGGACTTGACTTATTCCATCGGTTATCCCAACTCTTGGAATCCCGGACTTAATGCCAACAATGCCGTTGGCGCAAAAATCCGTACATGGGCGCAAGCAGGTTTGATCGCTCGAAGCAGTTTCGCAAAGACCAGTCGCACGGCATCACACGGGCGTTTAATAGCAGAATGGACAAAAGAATAATGTCGGATAAGCAAAAAAAGTTTGAACCAGCAGTCGGCTGGATGCTCTCTATTCACCATCAGTCAGAGTATGTGCGCGTTTTCGCTGAGGCGCTTGGCTTAGATGCCGTCGAGTTAGGCAAGACACTAGAGAGGGTTGGACTGCGTTTAGAGCCAGACCCATTCGATTTCTCTGCTGATGCTTGGAAGCTTATCGACATCAAGAAGCGTGAGGCGGGCAAAAATGTTCAAGAATAAAAGCACGAAGGAGAACCTGCGAATCACAACGGCGTTCTTGCTCTACAAGATCGCGGAACTCAATGTCGATATCCAAAAGCTTCGCGCCGATCTCGAAGAACTAAAGAAAACGGAGTATGAGCATGGCGAATAATGTCGTAACTCCGCAACAAGTCGAAGCACGTTTGTACGAATTGTCGAAAGAACTTGACGATGTGCAAAAGTATTCGGAGCAGGTTGAGAAGTCGTATTTTGAGACCAAAGCGGCGTATGAAATTGCCTTAGCAAAAACACGGCTGAAGTATGCGTCAGTCTCGTCACCAAACGGCAAGAACTACACCATGCAAGAGCGCGAGGATTTAGCGTTGATCGAAAACGAGGAATTGCATTTCCAGATGGCTTCGATTGACGCGACTGTTCGCTCGGTTCGCGGCAACATCTCACGCATTAGCAAGCAGGTGGACATCGCTCGGTCTATTGGTACATCAGTGCGTACCAGTTTGGAGTTGTAGGTGGAAGAAGATCGATACGTACTCACGCCAAAAGGCGAGAGCGCATTACAGCAATCTGTATTTCAAGCTTACGTAGATGGATACATGAAGAAGAATCCGGGAATGACGAGAGAGACGGCTGTTGCCGAATTGACTCAGGATCTAGCGAGAGCGAGGGCAGAGAGTAATGTCGAATGACATCGCAAAAATGCTGTCTACTGCACTCAACGGCTGGGATAAAAGCCGCGATAGATCGAATCAGGTCGAGATCGGTCCATCGTCTATTGGGGGATGCCGTAGAAAAGTTTGGCATTCTATCAACCAGACACCGGAGACTAATCACGACACGGAAGGTCTCGCGGCTATCCTCGGCACGTTTATTCACGCCGGCATCAGCGAAGCCATCAAACGCGAAGATCCATTCGGTGACAATTTCCTCATCGAGCAGGAGTTTACGCACGAAGGCATGAAAGGACACGTTGACCTATTTATCAAAGATCAGGGTTTGGTCGTGGACTGGAAAACAACCACGAAGAAGAACCTGCGTTACTTTCCATCAGAACAACAACGTATGCAGGTGCAGATTTATGGGTGGCTACTAGAGAACAACGGCTATCCCGTCAATGAAGTGTCTCTCGTAGTTATTCCGCGTGACGGACAGATGGGCGAGATACGCGCTCATGTAGAAGCTTACGATCAAACAATTGCTAAAGCAGGTATCGCGTGGCTTGCTGAAGTGCGCGCATCTGAAGAAGCACCAGCGCCGGAAAAGTATGCCTCGTATTGCGCTTTGTATTGCGAGTTTTTCGATCCAACAGGAGAGGTCGGATGCCAAAGTATTCAGAAGTAAATTGGGATAAGGCGGCTTGCCGTGATGTAGGTTCGACAGATGTGTTCTACGCGTGGGAAGAGAGCAGAGCCGTCAAGAAGCTTATGAACGTCGACACATTTAGAAATATTTGTGCTCCATGTCCTATTTGGCGAGACTGCATCGAATACGCGTTGGAGCATGAGACCTACGGCGTGTGGGGTGGCATGACGGGAGAAGAACGTCAGGCGCTCCGGCTCGGTCGCTTCAATTCCATCGTTGCGCAGATCATGACCGATTTTGAGTTGCGAGGGATAACTCCCGAAGAAATCATTGAGATCACTACGGCTTACGAGAAGAAGTTCGCCGGTCAAAGCACTTATCGCTCACGGACTTTGCAAGTGATCGAAAGGCGTAGGGCGATTTCTTTATGAGCATAGTACGTTCACCTCGACCCGATAATCACTACACGATTGTTGCGAACGAAGTGGTAAGAGACTCTCGCCTGTCCTATCGGGCGAGAGGTATCTTGCTGGAGATTCTCTCCCGACCCGACAACTGGAAGATATCCGCAGAAATCCTTGCTCGCTCGTCAAAAGAGGGGCGAGGGGCAATTCTGACCTGCCTGACCGAACTACGGGATTTGGGCTACATCGTCACGACACGCATCAGGCACGACAACGGGCAATTCGAGACGATCAGCACAGTCTATGACCAGCCAACCGGAGTGCGAAAACCGGATTCCGGTTTACCGACTTCCGGTAACCCGACTTCTTTAGAAGAACCTATTAAGGAATTACCTATAAGAAAAAAGAAAGAAGTCGCGTTTGAGGAGTTTTGGACTAACTACCCACGCAAGGTTGCCAAAGGCGCTGCTAGAAAAGCTTGGGACAAGATAGCCTCGACAGAATACGAATCGGTGATAGCCGGCGCTGAGAGATTCGCCAAAGACCCGAACCGCGATGAGACGTTCACGCCCCACCCTGCCACTTGGCTCAATTCGGAGCGTTGGACAGACGAACCCCTACCCCCTAGAAAGCCGTTAAACGCCCCTAGGAGCCTCGATCTTACGCCGACCGCAACACCGCCTCGATTCAACAGTTCTGAACTCCCTAGAGGAGTGCCTATGCCGGATTCAATCAAAGAAATCCTGAAACGCGTATGAGTACATTTATCATGCGCCAAATGGATGCACATGAAATCGCTATGGCGATTTGGGAGAAGGCAGAGCAAGACCGGATCGCCGCTCAAAACTCAGTGGTGAAAACGAAAAAGCCTCGCAAACCTCGAATGGAAAAGCCAAAGTTAGTTTTCAAGACTACTTTGCAAATCCGCGCTGAACAGGAAGCGGCAGAACTCCGGCGCTCAATGCGTGAAAGCGCAAAAACAGTTTCAGCCGAAGATGAGGAAAATGCGGCAATTTCTGAACTGCTGGCGAAGCTTCTAGAAGATGCAGCAGTCTCGCATCCCGAATCCATTACCCACCTCATGTGGGATGGCGAATTACCCCGAAAGACGAAACGCCAAACCAGCGAATTACGAGAGGATTATGACTCTTGGAAACCGCGCTGGGAAGGTACGGAATGAGTTGTAATTTTATCCTGTAAGCATTACAATTTATGTGTCTAGCCTCACAGAGAGGGGGTGAAACATGACCCTTTATCCAGTCCAGCCGGAGCAAGTCCAAATCGGTGACACAGTTCTACTTGGCAACTCACAATACACAGTCAAGGCTATAGAGACCGATTACAACCGCGCATACGATCTATACGCGATCAACGATTCCGGTTCTATTCACGAAGTAATCACAGACTCCATTACCCTAGTTCGGTGATTGAGTTTCGCGCCGATGGCGTACCAGTACCGCAAGGCTCCATGAAGGTTATCAATGGACGCGTTTTGCACTCGCAGGGGTCTGCCCTTGCCGTTTGGCGATCAACAGTCGCTTTTGCCGCGAAGATAGCCGGCGCCAAAGTTACCGATGAGCCTGTCGAAATGACGATGGTATTTATCATGCCTAAACCCAAAACAGTCAAGCGCGATCTGCCTACTGTACCGCCAGACCTCGACAAGCTTGTAAGAGGGGTACTCGATGCCCTTACTCACGTGTGCTACTCAGACGATGCGCAAGTAGTGAGTATCAACGCTCATAAAGTTTACGGGGCTACTCCAGGAGTAGAAGTACGCCTTACTCAAAAATATTTTTAATTATTACTGGCGAGGCGTAGTCAAAATGTAATTCGTCAGGCAGAATTAAGGCACTCGGTCGGAAAGACCCCCAAGTGCTAGGAATGAATATGAAATACAAATGTTTCAACTGTGGCAAAAGCTTCGAGAAGCAATATCAAATGCTTCTTCACTACGATTTTCACAAAGGCGAGCCAGTCGTTCGTGAGGCTGGTTGCATCTGCGGTGCTAGTTACGATATCCGCGCTGGCAAGTGTTTTGATTGCGGTCATGTTCACTCAACAGGTTGGGTGGTTGCATAATGCGTTGCGAAGAATGCGGTTGGCAGTCAATGACTAAGAAATTTCATTCGACAGTTCCGGAAATCGGTTATTCAACTCTCGTTATATTCGAGTGCCCTGAATGCGAATACACCTTTATGCAGGTGGCATAAATGGCTACTTGCGCATGGTGCGGATCAAAAGGCGGATTCGCAAACCAACTTATCTGCTATCCCGAAGGGTTATATGAGTGCTCATGGTGCTCTATGAAAATTGCATTGGAGAACAGCAAATGATTGAGACAAGAGTTTTCAAAGACGAAAATGAAGATGAATACCTCGTCACTATTTTTGATGGCGAAACAGTACGACTATCAATTCGACCAAAAGGCGTTCGTACTTGGGGCGCTCCACTAACTATCACCCGTACCGAAAGGATCGAAGCAGAATGAGAATGGAAAAGAAGTTTATTCGCCGCCGCCGAGTTGTGGCATTTGTAGTCGTTGGTATCCCGTTATTGCTATTAGCGTTCTACGTAGTTAATCACATTTGGTGGACAGGCACCGGTTATTGCTGGGGTAGTTCAGTTAAGTGTTTGGGGATTTAAGTGAGCGCGCAACCTGATATCAACAAGCTTGTGACGATCATCGCAGATTCAGTCAGCGAACTCGATGAAGAAGAAAATGATGGCGTTTGCGAAGATTGTCAAAACGGCGATTGCCAACTAATTGCTCATTCTTTCGATGACATAGATGAACGCAGAGGTCGCTAATGGCTAAATACGAATACGAGTGCGAACTCGATGGAATAAAAGAAGAACAGTTCCCAATAGGTACAGCGCCGGAGACTATCCCTTGCGGAATCTGCGGTGACAAAATGAAACGCAACTACAACAGTTTCGGACTTGTGTTCCGAGGCACAGGATGGGGGAAAGACGCATAATGGAATACGAGGGTTGGAAGAACTACGCGACTTGGAATGTGTCGCTATGGATAAACAAGGACTACGCACTTTATCAAGCCGCAGTTGAGTTTATGCAAGACTACAAAGGCAAAATGCCATACAAGCAATTTGTTATGGATTCAGGACTATCGGCACAGCGCACCCCGGACAAAGTCATGTGGTACAGCGCACAACTGGACTATCGAGAGCTTAATAACATGATGTGGGAACTAGCACCGGAAGGAGCGCGCAATGTCCAAGAAAAAAGAACTAAAAAGAATTCAGAAGTATTGTGAAAAAGCGGCTATCAACTTATTAAATGCCAGCGACTCAAACGACCCGCGACTAATCTGGGCGATCTTGCGCAACGTGAGCGAGACAGTTTATGGCTACGAGTCTGCGGCTGAAGAACTATGGTGCAACGAATGACCCACGATGAATTGCTAGCCAAGATTCAATTCTCGCGTAACGATTTCAATTATGTAACACCGCATAATGCCCTTCGCGCAGTAGTGGAATTGCATAAATCAAACTACGGATTGTGCAAGGCTTGTACGACCTTAACAGTTCATGTTGCCTATCCCTGCCCTACTATCCAAACCATTGAGAAGGAGTTGGGATGACCATAATCGAAGTCTGTCAAGAGCTTGATTGCGACTTTCGGATCATCCACGAGATACCTACAGACAGATACAGCGAAATTGGCGCTCGCTCGACTATCTTCAAAGCACCGCCTAACAATTTGATGTGGGAACACGAAAACCAACACCGACTAATGAAAGAGACTCAAAATGAAAAAATGCGCTTATCAAATCCACGTAGTTGAGTACAAGACAGCAACCAGCGAGCCGGAAGAATGGGATTTCCACTACAACACGGCGATCGATGCCGTACAAGCTTGGCACAAGTTCAGAGATGTGAATGGGCAATACAAGCGAGTATGCACGTTTCACGGAGCCGCAGGAGACATGGATGTCAAGATTTTTAATGCATAGGTAGTCAAATGGTGTCCTTTCATCGCCAAAGAACGGTCAAGACCCCTAACTCATTCGGGAGAGCCGTATCTGCTACCCCACCTGACCGCCGGTTCACAGGCTGGCGGTTTAGGTCTAAACTTACTTACCAGTATCCGCTATCGCTCTACAAAGGAGAACGAAAAATGGATGATTCATTCGTAACTCGGTGCCGTTCTTGCGGCGTTCAACTATGGGTGGCAACAGTCTGCTCCTACTGCTCTTTAAGGAGTAAGGTCAAAGAATAAAGATTTGGCGCAAGATCCTTGTAACAGCCATTTTGGTTGGGTCTTGCCAGTCGGTCGGAGCGCAAGCCGCATTTGCGCCTAAAGACTTCGTAATGCAACCCAAAACGTATGCAAAGTATGTAGTTCTAGGCGAGTGGCACAGTATCCGGCAAGATTCCTGTCTCAATGAATTATGGACACTAGAAAGCCATTGGAATCCAAAAGCTTCTAATCCGCACTCTACGGCGTTCGGTATTCCGCAATTTCTTGATCAAACTTGGGTGGACTATCACTACCCAGTTCGACCTAAATCTGCCTTGACTCAGATTACAGCCGGACTAGACTATATCTCTGCTCGTTACGGCAACCCTTGTACGGCACTAAAGCACGAAAAGCGGAAAGGTTGGTACTGATGGCTATTGACGCAAAGATTGTTCAGAAGGTAGTAAGTCGTGCCAACGGCTACTGCGAGACTTGTGGCGGTAACGCGCATGAGAGCATGGCACTTCACCATCGCAAGCTTAAATCACGCGGCGGTGAAGATAGCGTGACTAACCTGATTTGGATACATCACGGGTGCCACAACTTAAACACAAACAGTATTCACCTGAACCCTGCGGAAGCAGAGCGCAAAGGATGGATGGTTGGGTCTTGGCAAGAACCGGCAGAAACGCCATTTGTTCAGCCTGACGGCTCAATCGTATTACTCAACGAAGATGGAACTATCCATCACTTAGGGGGCAAAGATGGCGAAGAATAGACTCACAATACAGGGGCGTATAGGCAAAGACCCTGAACTCAAAGCAGTCGGAGATGAAGCAGTTGCTGAGTTTTCATTAGCGTTTACACCTTGGTCAAAATCCAAAGGCGAGGGTGAGACAATTTGGTTCGATGTAAGCTTCTGGAACAAGAACGCAGACGCGGTTATGGACTTTTACCGCAAAGGCGATCTGGTCGAGGTCGAGGGCGTATTCGGCTACAAGCGGCATGTCAAAGACGGCGTAGAGAAGATTTATTTATCTATCTTGGGTCAAAGCATTTCTGAGGTCAAAATCAGCAAGAAGGCAAAGACTGACGAGGTAGCGCCTTGGTAACAGCCGACAATGGCGAGGAATTATGGGCAACTGATGAGGTTGCCCAGTTTCTTAACATTACAATAAACAACCTACGGCAAATCCAGCACCGAGGTCAGTTGGAGTGGAAAAAAAGAGTTTGGCGCTCAGTCTATTACTCTGCCAATGAGGTTCGCGCCTTCAAAGAACTGCGAGAAAACAAAAAGCGTGGGTAACCTACTCCTGTGCAAACAGAAGAAGCGACCGTCGAGGAAATCGATGAGGCTATGGTATGGATACAGTCCTTGCTGGCTGACCCACGCCTAATCCCACGCCGCCGAAATATCTTGCTTGGAGAACTAGACTCGCTGTTAGATGCTCGATTGGAACTAAGCGAAAAGGAACAGTAAAGTAATCTCATGGAAATCGAAGAAATCGCTCTTACGGCAATTAAGCCTTATGCAAAGAACCCACGCAAAGGCAACGTAGATTTAATCGCTGAATCGTTGGAAGCTTACGGGCAATACAAACCGATTACTGTGAACCTACGTAACAATGAAATCCTAGCCGGCAACCATACGTATGCCGCCGCACAAAAACTCGGTTGGGAAACTATCGCCGTCACATACGTCAATGTAGATGAAGCGACAGCCGCGAAGATTGTAGCGATCGATAACAAGACATCTGACTCTGGTGAATACGACACCGAGAAGCTTCTAGAACTATTGGGAGATTTGCCTGATCTTACTGCTACCGGCTACGCGCAAGATGATGTAGACAGTTTGCTCGCACTACTTGATGAGCAAGCGACACCTAACCTCGGAGCAGATATTCACCTCGCACCTAAAATTGGTGAAACAGGATTAAGCAACGTCAATGTCGGTACCTCATTAGGCGAATACGCCGAACGCTACAACGCGAAGCAAACTCGTATGTTGATGGCAGATTACGAGAACACTCTTTACGTATGGCTTATCGAGAAGTTAAGCGATTACCGCCAACGTCACGGACTCACAACAAACGCTGACGCGATCGTCAAACTGGTTGAAGATATTTACAACGAGAAGGCTCCAAGAGAATGAACCTAGCCGATCTTCCAATTATTAAAATCAAGCGAGTAATGTCGGAAGAAGAATCCAGCGAACTCGTAGGCACAATGGTGGAGAACCTCGAAGCCAACTGTAACGAAGCCGGTATTTATGTAGACGAAGACACAGACGAGATTATCCTCGCTTACTTCCCGATGGAAGAAGAAGTCAATCTCCTACGCAGGTCTGTATTGAACATCAAGTACGGAAGCACAAAGCGCCAGAGCCTCGGTATTGAAAACCTCTCACGTACTTTCGGAATGGCACCGCGCAAGGTCTTTCAGCGTAGAGAGTCCTGCCGCCCAACAACTCTCGCCGGAGAGCAACCCAACGAACACGCAGTTCTTATTGCGTTTGCAGAGAAGTTTGCCAAAATGTTCAAGGAGTTTGCTCCTGATGTCTACGAACACGATGTAGAAGCACTCAAAGAAGCCGGACTAGAAAACGAATGGCGCATGACCGATGATGCTCTATGGACATCCGGCGTTGTAAATAAATCTTCAACCCTGCCTTACCACAGAGACGGATTCAACTTTGCCACATGGTCGGCGATGCCAGTTATTCGCCGCGACATGAAAGGCGGCTACCTCAATTTCCCTGCCTATAACATCACTTGCTCTTGCCGTGATGGATGGGTGCTGTTTTTTGCTGGATACAAGTACGTGCATGGAGTAACACCTATGACGCCGGTGAAAAAAGATGCTTACCGCTACTCAATCGTGTATTACGCGCTACGTGGCATGAAAGATTGCTTCACCTATGCAGTAGAAACTGCTCGCGGTGGCGAGAACCGAACCAAACGTGAAGAACAGATGGTCAAGGTACTCAAAGGCGAAGCAGAGTCGCAGGTTAAAGGTTGAAGGTTGGCTACCGGCGTGTATCGGGCAAACTACCTCTAACCGACAATGAAGCCGGAGCGAGAGGTACGTGGCTAGAAAAGCGCAGAGGTCTTATCGCAAGCTTGGAAGAACGAGGACATACTTTCTCGTACTTGACCGACCCAACGCCTAATAGCCAAGAGGCAGGTTACGCAAAAGCTTCTAACTACCATTGCGACCTGCTCATGCTGGAGTTCGGCGGCAATAACCTCATGTTCAACAAAAAGGCATGGGAAGAGACATTTGCCATCATCAAGCAACACAAGGGCAAGATCGTATTCCTGAACGATGACCCGGATCTGCCGTTCTTATGGAAAGAACTGCCAGATGAAGATTGGTCTCGCTGGACTATCGCGGCTAACGCAGTCAATACTGATGCAGTACGTAAGCGCCTGAACGTACCAACGGCGGCAAAGGTCATAGACATCCCGTTCCATGCTGTATTGCGACAACGCGAGTTCGCAGACGGCATCAACACAACGGCTATCTATTACGGCAGACCTAACGGCAGAAGCAAAGTCCTAGCGCCATTCCTTTCTAGCGGAATTGTGACTATCGCCGGTAAGCAAGAAGAATGGGGCAACGAAATTGTCGTTCCAGCGCCGGAGCAGAAAAATCGCTCAGAGTTCTACCGCCAATGGAGAGCCTGTCTAGCAATTTATGACGGCAAACACGCCGATACAGGTTGGCGTACAGGTCGCGCTTACCACGCTCTACTCGCAGGAATACCCGTAGCCGCTCCACGTGGCAATAGGGGTCTTGCTTGGGCATTTCCGGCAGATTACCCTAACGAACTGGCTCAACTCCTCAGAATGGACAAGAACCAGCGAGAAGAACTACACGCACAGCAGGTAATCGCGGCAACAGGAGATATAGAGACTGCTTACATCGCTCTAGGCTTATGATCGGTTACGACATTGACGGAGTATTAGCTTCTAAGCCGACCCCTAGCGACAAGAAGTGGGGAAGGATGAACGGCGCAGAGCGTAAAGCCCACAAAGAGAACCTACTTCACCAATACGACAACGCCAAAGCCCTACTCATTCCGACAGAACCTTTTTACGCCATAAGCGCTCGTAAAGACGAACCTCTCGTAAGAGGGATAACTACTCATTGGCTCAAAGAGAGATATGGCGATTTAGTGCTTGGGGTTGCCCTACTGCCCATGAGCAGGTCTATCGAGAACGTAGTGAAGTTCAAGAACGCGGCTATTGAGAATTATCAGATTACAAGATTTACCGAGGACAACAAGAAGATACTCAAAGGTCTGCACGAGAACGCTTGCCCTGCTGAACTCTACTTTTGGGAAGAAGGCATGAGCGCGCCAGTTGCATTTCCTATTTCCTGAGATACGCTACACACATGACAGGAAAAATGGCTATGCCTGAGCCAGAAATGGTAGAGCGTGACCTTAAAATAATCGCCCTACGCAATACCGGCGCTACATGGGAAGCCATAGGACAGGCACTCGGTTACGCCGGCGCTAGTGGTGCTTACAAGGCATACCAGCGCTTACAGGCTCGCAGAGTTCACCCGAAGATAGACGAACATAGGGAAATCGAATTATCTTTTTTAGACTCGCTGTTGCACCAGTTGTTCTTCAACGAGGAAGGCAAGCCAAAAGCCAAACTCTCGCTGAGGGAGATGGACAGGGCGTTAGCGATCCACGACCGCAAGGCAAAAATACTAGGACTGAACGCACCGGAGAAATTACAGACAGAGGTGATTACTTACGATGGAAACACCCTTGCTGAACATACCCAGCGAATCATTGAGCTTGTACGATCATCTCGCAGCACGACGAGCGCTTTGGGCGGCAACCTTGGCGAGACCGGAGCAACTGCCTGATGACGCTGATTGGAGTACTTGGCTTTACTTGGCTGGGCGTGGCGCTGGTAAGACGCGCACTGCGGCTGAGTGGATTGCGTGGGAAGCAAGCAGACACGATGCAACGCGCTGGGCAATTATCGCGCCAACCTTTGGTGACGTCAGAGACGTCTGCGCGGAAGGTGAATCAGGGGTTATCCCTATCCTACGTCAGTATGGAAATCTCGATTACTACAATAGAAGTACGGGGCTAATCCGGCTAAAAAACGGCTCGCGTATCAAGCTTTTCTCCGCAGATGAGCCTGATCGCCTACGCGGTCCACAACATCATGGAGCATGGTGCGATGAGTTGGCGGCTTGGCGTTATCCGGAGACATGGGATCAGTTGCAGTTCGGTATGCGCTTAGGACAGCATCCTCGCGTAGTAGTTACCACCACGCCTAAGAATGTATCTATTATCAGAACGCTATCCAAGCGTACAGACGGCACAGTCAAGATCGTTCGCGGTTCAACCTTCGATAACGCCGCTAACCTCGCTCCACAAGCACTCATAGAATTACAAGCGCGCTATGCCGGTACTCGCTTAGGTAGGCAGGAGTTGTTCGGCGAACTTTTGGAAGATTCCGAAGGAGCGCTCTGGACTAGAAGCTTGATCGAAGATGCAAGAGTTACTGAAGCGCCAGCGTGCTACCGCATAGTCGTGGCGATTGACCCTGCTGTGACAAGTGGCGAGGATGCAGACATGACCGGAATAGTTGTAGCCGGCGCAACGCCTGATGGACATTACTGGGTGCTGGAAGATGCCACGATGAAAGGCACTCCTGACGCTTGGGCGCGTAAAGCGGTGGAGTTGTATCGCAAATGGAAGGCTGATCGTGTTATCGCGGAAACCAACAATGGTGGCGATCTTGTATTGGAAGTGTTGAAGCAGGTAGACAGCACAGTCGCATTACGCAAGGTCACAGCATCTCGCGGTAAGCAAGTACGCGCTGAACCTGTATCGGCATTAAGCGAGCAGAAGCGACTGCACATGGTTGGCGCGTTTCCTGAATTGGAAGATCAACTCGTTACATGGGAACCGGATAGCAAAGAATCACCAGACCGCATGGACGCGATGGTGTGGGCGATTACAGATTTGATGGCTGGAAGCGTTGCGATGAAGTCGTTAGCGGCACTCGCAGACTTTTGCCAGAACTGTCGCTTACCACTTCTACGCGGTACTAGAGTGTGTCCACGTTGCAATACCGCTATTATTACACCAGCCTGAATTACAAGGGGCATTAAACAAGGAGCAAGCACATGGGTCTATTCGACCGCTTAGCCAAAGCAGTAGCCGATCAAATAGTAAAGGCTCCGG
>Ga0164297_10002090_pt1 | contig 20134 bp, 11 predicted proteins | sample GEODES058metaG_FD_113539 | JGI IMG/M metagenome (GOLD analysis project Ga0164297, IMG submission 113539) | Dystrophic lake water microbial communities from Trout Bog Lake, Wisconsin, USA - GEODES058 metaG | ecosystem: Environmental > Aquatic > Freshwater > Lake | place: USA: Trout Bog Lake... | reverse complement strand
TTCTTGGTTTTTGGCAAACGCGCCCAAGCCAGCCAACCAAATTTGCTGGGCAGATTCTTTCATTTGGTCGCTCAAGTGACCTGGGTCGAATTCAAATTTTTTGTTTGACATGTTGTTCTTTCGGGCGCAATGGATGGCCTTTGTAAGGAAAAGAGTTTGTGAAAAGATGGATGTGTCTCTTCAAACCGAATGACTTCACTCTAATGAGCTTTGCGTGCATTGGTTAGAGTTTGGGCTCTAAAACATTCTCAAGATTCTATACAAGCTCATAAGTTCAAAAAACTTGACCACACTCTGAATATGAAAACCAATTTCTCTTAGGCATGGATAGCACAGTATCATTGGTGTTCTTTACTGCCATTTTAATTTCTGCTCTTCAATGCGACCCTTGTTCAACCGCTCAAGCTGGCTAGACTCTGCCTTTGCCTTTGTCAGGTTGCTCTGGCAACTGGGGGTCAGAGACATACAAACCCGCTACAAGGGCTCTGTTCTTGGCATGTTGTGGGCGCTCATCACCCCTTTGCTCACGGTTGCCTTGTACACATTCTTGTTTTCTGTTGTGTTTCACTCCCAGTGGGGAGAAAACATGAGCAACCCTGCACTCAAAGCAGCACAGGTATCTCCAGCTGACTCACAAGGATCAAGTCACGGTCAATACGCCTTGGTCTTGTTTGCAGGTTTGATCCTCTATTCGTTTTTGGCAGATGTGATGTCCCGGGCCACGTCCATTGTGGTGGGCCAATCCAATTTGGTTAAAAAAGTGGTGTTCCCTTTGCATGTATTACCCGCAGTGGTGGTTTTTTCCGCGCTCTTTCAGTTGCTCGTGAGTTCACTGCTATTGGTTGCTTGTTTGCTTTGGGCTGGAGAATGGAATTTATCAGATGTGGTCCACATGTCTTGGTTGAGCCTGCCTTTGGTGCTCTTGCCTTTGGTTTTTTGGGGCTTGGGTTTGTCTTGGTTGTTGGCCTCTCTTGGCGTTTATTTAAGGGATTTAAGCCAAGTCATGGGATGGGTCGTCACGGCCCTCATGTTTTCGGCTCCCATCCTCTACCCCATTGCGAACATTGCAAAACCCTTTCAGGTTTGGCTTTATTTGAACCCTTTGACTTGGGTGGTAGAGACTTGGCGCCATGTGATGTATTGGGGCGTTTGGCCCAATTGGAGTCAATGGACTATGGCCTTGGGTGTGGGTTTGGTGTTCGCGGCTTTTGGAGCTTGGGTGTTTGAGAGATTGAAAAAGGGGTTTGCCGATGTGCTCTGATCGAATCGCACGTTCGCCCCACTCAGAGCGTTCAACACCCTGGGCCATCGATGTGCAGACGGTGAGCAAACGCTATTTGCTCTTCAAAACACCCAAGGACCGACTCAAAGAGTTCATTCTTCCCAAAGTTCATCGTTTTATTCCTTGGATCGGGCTATCCACTTATGCCAAAACATTTTGGTCATTGAGGGATGTGTCGCTTCAACTGGCCCATGGCGAGGTTCTGGGGATCATTGGAGTGAACGGTGCAGGAAAGTCCTCTCTTTTGCAACTCATTTGTGGCGTGTTGGAGCCAAGCTTTGGGCAAGTGAAGGTCAACGGTCGAATTGCGGCACTTTTGGAGTTGGGTGCAGGATTCAACCCGGAGTTCAGTGGACGAGAAAACATCACCTTGAACGCCACGTTGCTTGGTTTGAGCGCCAAAGAAATCAAAGACAAAACGCCTGAGATCATTGCATTTTCAGGTATCGAAGAGTTCATCGATCAACCGGTCAAGACTTATTCGAGCGGTATGTATGTTCGACTTGCTTTTGCCATCGCAACCAGTGTGGACCCTGATATTTTGGTCATTGATGAGGCCTTGTCAGTTGGAGACGGTGCATTTGCGAGAAAGTCTTTCGATCGAATCATGGATTTGAAGTCCAAGGGCGTGACCATTTTGTTTTGCTCTCACAGCATTTACCAAGTGGAGGCTCTCTGTGAAAAGGCCATTTGGTTGAACAAAGGTGAGGTGCAAGCGTTTGGACAAGCCAGAGAAGTTGCACAGGCCTACAACCAATTTTTGGATCAATTGGCACAAGGCTCATCGGTCGTGAAAGGCTCAACTGATATTTCATCTCCAGTTGACCAGTTTGTGTCTCCTGCTTGGCAAAATTCAAAGGTGGAGACCTCCGTTGTTGAAGAAGGTTTTCAATCTGGGGATCTTACGGCCCATGAAAGTCAGCACACAGCAAGGCTCAAAAGCATTGACCTGAGCGTTGGTGGAGTATCAATCCGGCCTTCTGGCGTGCTTCAAAGCTTGGAGTCGGATTTGGCCATTCATGTGAAATTCAAAGCGGGCTTGAATTTACCCAGTCCCAATGTGGGTGTGGTGATCTCAGACGCCTTGGGCAAAGCCATCACGAGTTGCTCCAATTTTTACGACCAAGTTTCGTTGGTGAGGGATGCTGATGGCTTGGGAGAGCTCACCTTGGTGTTTCCCAAAATTCAGCTCTTGAGAGGGCGCTACATCTTGCAAGTGTATTTGCTCTGTGAGCGCGCCATTCACATCTACGACTCAGCCCTATGGGGTGAGTTTGAGGTCATTCAAAAAGGATTGGAATTGGGCGTCGTCTCAATCAACCGTCGCTGGGAAATTCAAACGATGGTCAATTGAAGAAATTCAAAGGACTCATTCCCAGTAATTGGCTTTTTAACTTTGTTTCAGCGATCACCGTGTGAATTTGGATTTGAGCTTTTTCAAAAAATTCCAGCAGCGGCGACAAAAATAATACAAGGAACTCAATTGGGGTGAGCGAATGAGCCAATTTTTGAGTTTCTTTTTGTCAACGCTCACGACATATAAATCATCTGCCAACTCTTTGGCCATTTCCACAAACTCCATGGGGTTTGTTTGAAACATCAATTGGCGGTGTTTTTCACAAGCGATTGCATAATGATCGTCTAAAACTTGTTGCCTCTCTACGGCCTCTTGAGGAATGGCAGGAACCCGGTACAAGGAGGTTACTTTGTGGACCATTTGAAAATCATGGTCAAGCGCAAAACGCACCCACAAGTTCCAATCCTCCAAGTTGTCCAGCTCAGGATCAAAACCACCCAGCTGCTCAAAGAGCTCTCTCTTGAAGAGTACGGTTTGAATGGGCATGAAGTTGTGGTGCATCAAGAGTGCGCGGCTAAAGGGTTGGCGAAAGACAAGGTCATGCCTGAGTTCTTGATAGACCCAAGGCTCCAAGCTTACAACGGCTGTTTGTACTTCAAAACCAAGCGCATAAACAGCAGCCAACGGTCTTTTGCGTGATTGGGTTTGACCCTTGAGCAGTTCTTGAACCAATACTTCGACGTGGTCTGCGTAGAGCAAGTCATCGTCATCCAAAAAGCACAGGAATTGGCCTTTCGAGAGTGCCATGGCTTCGTTGCCAGCCAAACAACGGCCCATTTTCGGGAGGGGCTTGAACTGAACGGATTCCAGCCCAATCAGTAGACCTTTTGAGCGCAATTCGTTCAAAACGATTTGCGCGTTGTCTCCACCGTCTTGGACGACCACCAGATCGATCCTTGGGTAGGTCTGGTGTGTGACCGATAAAACTGCTTCACGAAGCCGAGAGCCTCGGGTGGAAGTTGTTCGAACCAAAATGCTCACCAAAGGCTGAAGTTCTTCGGCCACGATTGGCTCAAGCGGATAAAAAGCCCCTTCGCGGGTGAATTCGTAATCCCACATTCGAAATGGGAAAGTAATCTTTGAGCTTTTACGGGTGCTTAAAAAATATGGAGCTCGCCAAATGAGCTTTAAAGAGTGGGTCAAGACGCCAAAGCGTTGCCCAGGAAATTGGCTGGGCATGAGGAGAAGGCTTGCGAACATCAAAAAGCCTTGCAAAATCTCTTTTGCACTGCCGTATCGGCAACGCAAGAGCACATTGCCAAGCGTGCTTCCAAAAAATTGCAATGGCTTGACTTGGTGGCTTTGTTCGTAGGTGAAATGCCAAACGGTGGACTTCGGAGCATACTTCAACGTCCAACCGTGGTCTCTGAGTCGAAAGGACAAGTCGACGTCCTCGGTGTACATGAAAATCCGCGGATCGTACCCTTTGACCGATCTAAACGCTTGGGATCTGAACAAGACGCAGGCACTGGAGCTCCAAGCGGTTTCTAAGGTGGCCGGGTGGTAATGTTTGGGGTGCTCATAGGGCTTTTGGCGGCACTCCCAAGAGGCGACCTTTGGGTCATCGTTTGTGGCTTGAGCCAACAAATTCACCAAGGTGTTGTCTTCGAATTCCAAATCCACATTGCTCACCCAAAACCACTCGCTTTGAGCGTGCGCGAAGAAGTTGTGATTGTGAGCTTGTCCATATCCCACGTTGGGTCCACGGTCCAAATGAATGCATGCAAAAGAAGATCCATGAAGATTGATGACAGATTGAATGACATGGCACGTGGAATCGCTTGAGCCGTTGTCACGAATCAACACTCGAATTCGATCACAAGGATGGTTTTGGGAGAGCAAACTTTTGAAAAAAGGCTCAATCCAACGCTCAGAATTAAAGGTCACCAAGGACAAGTCAACCATTGGGACGGTCGTGCTTGAAGACAAAGCTGCTGCTTTTTCGGGATTGATAGTGTGAACAGTAGCTTGGCTCATGGAGTCATCCGATGCTCGGATGTTGGTGTTGAATGAAATAATTAAGGTCTTAAGAATTATTCCACATCTTGAGCCTTGTTTTATTGAAGGTCGCCAGTTGACGGTCGATTGCAAATTGCCTAACTGCACAAACGGGAATCCACTTTTGTAGGATTGTTTTTGAAAACTTGGGCCTATGGGCTAGCCATTGATTAGGGTTTTCAAGCTATCATTGTTGAGCCTTATTTCCATCTCGCGTCTCCTCGAAAGACCCTGTCTCATGGATTACTTTAGCCCCATGGATTCCTCTTCCAATTTGAACCTCTCAACAGCAAAACCAATTGCAATTTGTGTGGTTTTGGGTGATTTTAAGTCTGAGATTTTTGAATTAAGGTCAATGAACCCCGCGGCTGAACAACATTCTTTTGAAACTGCTCGAGATGAGCACGCATATGGAGTTTGGCAGAAAAACATTTTGAAGGGTTTGAGGTCGAGTCTCGATTCATCAGATGTCAAATGGCATGTGGCCCAGTGGAATGACAGCAGTGGTCTGAAATTGGATTCAATGGACGATCCAAAATGCTTGAAGCGTTGCGTTGATGTGGTGATTGCGATCAATGTTTTCTCAAGCATCCATGTCTTGGCGGCGACCACGGCGATGGAGAGAATGCTAAAGCCTGGTGGAAATCTTCTCGTTTTGAACGATTCAGGGTCTATTCAAGCTTCAGTGGAAAATGCAGCATTGGGTTTGAGCGCAGAGAGACTTTTCATTGAAAACATCAAGGCCTTGGCCATGCGGCAAGGCTTTGCTCTGGATCTAGAAAGCTTGCGCAAAACAGATGATGACGATTGGGGCTCGGAGGCTCTAATGGCTGTCAATTCTCTACATCGCCGGGACTTGATCCGGGTCATTGTTCAAAGTGTAAGTTCCTGCTGGGAGCTTTTTCGACAATCTGGTCGAACGACTGGTGTTGAAGATGGGAAGGTCCTGCTGCTGTCTTGGACGCTTGTGAACAAGGGTTCTGATTCTCTTGGGTTTTTGAAGTCAAAAGATTTGATGGGCTACGAAGCCTTGTTCAAGGAATGTTTTGAAATTGAGACGACACCAGGTTTGTGGGATTACAAATTTGGTGAAGGAAGGGGTTTTTCTTTAGGACTCTTTCGAGGTCTAGAGCCGGAAAAATCCCCCAAATTGATTGCACACTATGCTGGACTCAAGCGCGAAGTTCTCTTCTTTGGCAAACCAGAAGTGGCCATTCAAGTGGGTGACGTGATGGTCGACACCAGGTACATCAAATCCTTGTCCAGGAAGGGTCCCTTTTTCTTCATCACAAGCACTTTCTTGGAGCATCACATTGGGTACGGACGCGATGCATTGCTCGGATTTGGTTTTCCCAACGAAAAGCACCTCACCATCGCAAAACTTTTAGGGTTTTATGATGAGGTGGATCGTTTTGTTGAACTTTCTTGGAGGGCGAAAGCTGGTCGTTTGCCTTTTTGGTACAAAGCCGTTGAATTGAATCAGGAGAACTTTTCCCAATACAGCTCTCACATCGATCGTTTGTGGGGAGAGATGGCGAAAAAGCTCAACACATTCATTGTGGGTGTGAGAAATTCACAGTACATCAAAAGACGATTTTTTGAGCGTCCAGGTAAGACATACCGTTTGATCCTGATTTTGAATTCAATCTCCCATCGGGCAGTTGGGTTGCTTGTTTTCAATTCGGGTGATGAGAAGCATGACTGCATGGATTTGGTCGCTGATCCTAGTGACATTGCGACTTTGGTTGGAATTGCAAGGCAAATGGCCAACTCAACCGTTCAACAGGTATTTTCATTTCGGATCACTCTAGGGGCTTTGCCTTGGTTTAAAAAAACAGGATTCGAATTGAAAGACCTCTCCATATCCATTCCTGCCAACACTTGGACCCAAGGGCCAAGTGTTGAAGTGCTGAAGTCCAAGTGGTGGCTCAGTGCGGGCGATATGGACTTTGTTTAAAGTTCTAAAAGTCTGTTTTGATCCTCAAACCAATTCATCTCTAAAGGCGCGTTCGTCTTAAACGCGATTCAAATAAGGATCAACTGAATAGACCCATCACTTACAATTCATACTTGGCCATCAAATGATGATTGATAAACCAGTTGAAATCTGCGCATCGATCAGCTCACTCAAAGAGGTCTAATCGTTTTCGATTTCAATCCCTATTTGCCTCAGCCTCATAGAGTTGGATCATTGAAGCTCTTTAAACTGTTTTTGCTCAGATGTTTTTTAGAATTTCTCTTTTAGGCTCTATAAGATGAGAGAAACATTCACAGAATCGAGATAATTTCAACGCATGGAAAACTGGTTCGTACCGCACTTCGACTCAACGTTGCCCGCATCAAAGCGTGCTTTGGTTTTGGCTCCCCATCCCGATGACGAGGTATTTGGTTGTGCTGGAGCGAGCCTTGCATTGATCCAACAAGGTGCAACTGTTCAAAGCGTTGTGTTCACCAATGGATGTGGTGAAAAGACAGGGGATGAAAAACTCAAGTATCTTGAACAAAGAGAGCGTGAAAGCCGTGAGGCTGCAAACATTCTCGGTTGCAGGGAGCCTGAGTTTTTGAGGTTTGAAGATCGTGCATTGGGTCAAGTCAATGATTTGAAGGATTTGATCAAGCAAATGTTGATGAATCACCAACCCGATGTGGTTTTTGCGCCCTCTTTGTGGGAGATACACCCAGATCACAGAGCTTTGTCTTGGGGTATTTTGAATACTTTGGTTGAATGCTTTGAAGAGTCATCACTAAACATCACTTTGTTCCAATACGAGGTAGGGTCTGCTTTGGTTCCAAACTTCATTTTGGACATCACACCCTGGATGAGCGGAAAAGATGATGCTGTGAAAGCTTTCCATTCTCAACTGAGTCTTCGCAATTACGAGGGTTGTATCCGAGCATTGAATCAATACCGCACGCTCACCTTGAAACCCGAAGCATTAAGGGCAGAGGCTTTCATTCGTTTGAAGTCTAGCGAAATCGCTCAATGGTTGAGTCGACTCAGCAAGGATGGCTCGCCCAACCCTCAGTTTCAGTCTGATTTGGCCATCGTGGCGGCTGACCTTCAGGTCAATGAATTGAGAAAAGACATTAACCGATACCATGAAGAGTTGAACCATTTGAGTTCCATGGTGCATCAACTCCGCATGGATTCGGACACATTGAGAAGCGATCTCGATGCTAACAAGCATGCCCTTGATGATCACAAACTGGCACTCCAAATCAAAAGAGCCGAACTGAATCAAACTCAATTGGATTTGGCCCATTACAAGAACCTCTTCAACACAATTGAACAAAGTCGATCTTGGAAAATCACTCGCCCTTTGCGTGTTTTGGGCCAAGCCATGAAAAAAGCAAAGCAAACAATTCTTCGCTTTTGAATTCCAACTTCATGGCTGCCTGGTTCTGAAAAGCCTTAAGACCAAACTGCAATTTCGAGGCTTTTCGCAAACTCGATCTCAATCCTTCCTTTTTGAGTCCAGGCTCCAGTCACCCGCCCCTTGGGCGGCAAGGATCAACAAGCCACCGATCACTGCTATGTTTTTGAAGAAAAGCAATTGCGCAACAAAGGCTTGATCAGCTGGAGCCGCCCAATAGTTGTGAAAGAAAAATGTGGCAACCAAGGTGAATACCGCAAGCACGATGGATGCGATGCGGGTTTGATAGCCCGCCAACAAACACAAACTACCCAATATCTCAACCAACAATGCAAGCACTGTTGCAAGCTCTGGAGCGGGTAGCCCAACAGAGTTGATGTAACCGACTGTGCCTGCAAAGCCTGTGATCTTGCCAATCCCTGCTGGCAAGAAGAGCAAAACAAATAAAACGCGTCCAATGAAAGAGAGCGCACTTGAGAGATTCTTAGACATGATGAATTCCTTTAGATAAAACAAGTTATTAAAAATTTGGCGACTCTGACTGGGTTTTAACTAGGTTTATTATGAGCAAAGGCACACCCCGTTGAAATTGAAACCTCAGCCGTGAAGCTAAGAGTGACTGTATTGAATAAATAAGAATGGATAAAGGGGTCAAAATGAGATTGATTGTCTTGTTTTAAAAAACAATCGATCTTTGCGCCTTCAACTACTTTTTAATGAAAGAGCCAGAGTTATAAAGGCACTTTGAAGCAGAAGTAGCGCGAATTCAGAGTTGTTCTTGAGCGCCTTGAGAGATTGCTTGCAGGACTTGTACGTTCAAGATCAATAAATCATTGCCTTGTCGCTCGACCAAGGCTTTGGTTTGAAGCAGTTGAAAGACGCGCGTCACTGTTTCTCTAGAGGCGTTGATCATGATGGCCAATTCTTGATGGGTTGGCATCATGGCGATTTTGGCCGTTGGAGAGCTGTTTGCTTTCACTTGTGACATGACCCACAGCTGTGCGCAAACCTTTTGCAGTGGGTTGGCCAAACCAATGATGCGTCGTTGCTCTGCAGCTTGTCTGAGCTTGTGGGCAAGTTTCAAGGTGAGGGACTCTGCCATTGCTGGCATCGTGGTCATCAAAGGACGGATGATGTGCCTGGGCACAAAGACCACCACGGACTTAACGAGCGCAATAACGGTCTCAGGGTGAGCTTGGTTGTCAAGTACGCCAAGTTCACCGAAAAAATCTCCTGGATCTGCGAAGTAACACCCCACTTCTTTGCCATCCATGGTGAAATCTACACCTTGCAGACGACCTTCGAAGAGAAACATGAGGTGCTGGGGTTGAGACCCCTTGGAGAACACAATCTCTCTCTTGTTGAAGCTTTTGAGTTCGCTGGTTTTAGAAAGCTCTGCCAAAGTCACCTTCGGTAAGGTGGCCAATAAGGGGAACTGTTGCAAGATGTCAACAGAAACGGTCATGCTTTAATCAAACTCGGAGAGCAAAAAATATCGATCTTCCTTGAGGCGGGGCTAAAAAATCAATTAATTCATAAGCTTAATAGAATATCATGAATTAATGTCTTAGGAAACGGTGTCGAATCCTTTTTGTACCTTGTGTGATGGCAAGCACATTAAAAAGCTTTGCTTTTTGGTTTAATCACGATCATGTCACCCCTAAAAGCGTTTAATTTTCGCAAATTCTCCTTCCATGCCCTGGCTTTGACGGCTATATTGGGTTGGAGTGTTTTCGCGGGCGAATCACTTTGGGCCCAAAACGTTTCAAACCCAACTGCACCCATGACTCAAGGCACGGGTGCATTGAGTACACAAACCTCCATCGGGAGTGTTACCTTCGTGATTGGTCGTGCCTCGGTTGAGAGATCTGGTGAGAGCGTTTCTCTGGCTGCAGGAAGTGAATTGAAGGTTGGTGACCTCCTCTTGACGCCTGCCAATGGTCACGTTCACATTAAATTTGTGGATGGTGCACTGGTGAGTTTGCGTCCTTCGTCAAGCCTCAAAATTGTCGAATATCGTTATGACCCACAAAATCCAGCAGGCTCTCAAGTGCGATTTGAGCTGGAACAAGGTGTGGTCAGGGCCATTTCTGGGAAAGCGGCCGAATCTGCAAAAGATAAATTCAGGCTGAACACCCCTTTGGCGGCCATTGGTGTGAAAGGGACCGACTTTGTTGTGGAGGCAAGTGGTTCAAGAGTCAACGCCATCGTGAACCAAGGAGCCATCATACTGGCTCCATTTGACGCGCTTTGCAGTGCCCAAGGTCTTGGGCCTTGTTCAACTTTGGCTGCTAGAGAGTTGTCTGCTCTTTCTAAGGGCATGGCCATCACCTACAGCTCTAACATGCCCTCACCCGTTCTTTTGCCAACGGGTCAATTAAAGGGCAGTGAATTGCTCAATTTGGTCTCTCCCATAAGTTCTTCTGTGGGTGCTTCCTTGGCTGGAAGTACCAACATTTCAGTTGCAGCTGAGGGGACGAATGCAGCTGTTAACACGAGTCGAGTCCAGCAAAGCCAAGTGGACGGGAAGGCCTACGCCGAAGTCAACCAAATTTTAGGATCTGCTGCAGCTCAAAACACTTTGGTGTGGGGTCGTTGGGGAGGTGCAACGCCTCAAGATAATCTAACAATTCCCTTTGTGAACGCATTGCAGGGCAGGTCTGTGACGGTAGGAGACGGTGGCTTTTTCTTGTTCAGAACAGAAAACAACGTCCCCAACTTGCTCTCTGTTCAACAAGGCAATTTGAATTTTGCACTTCAAGGAAGTCAGGCCTATTTCTTAGATGTGGGCAACAACATGCACGCGGCTTCAGTGACATCTGGTTCTTTAGGGATTAATTTTTCGAGCTTGAACTTCAACACCACTTTGAATGTCACTTCCACTCCATCCGGAAGTACCAGCCCAATCGCTCAATCCCTGCAGTCCTCTGGCCAAATCAATCCCAGCACTGGAATCTTTTTATCCTCTTCACTTTATTCATCCACGCCACAAGGAGCCATTGCACCTTCGACCGTTGCTGGAGCTGTTTCATTGGATACTCGACAAGCCGGCTATATATTCACCCTCCCTAGTGCTTTGGGTCAGTTCAAGGGGGCAACCCTTTGGGGGCGTTGATGAGTCATGTTCAGTAGCACGCATACCAACCATCAAAAAGGGGCCCCACGGGTCTCGGGTCTGAGTGCATTCATGCTTTGGGGGGCCCAGCACCCAATGGCATTCAAGGGCTTTGCTGTTTTCGTCGGTCTAATGTTGAGTGGTTTGTTGGCCTATTTTGCGCCATCGGTCTTTGACATGGTAGATGAGAGAAGCGATTCCCTCACCTGGAGTTTCTCAAAGACCAGTCCCGAGAGACGTGTGGTGGTGGTCGACATCGATGAAAAAAGCGTTCAAGCTCTTGGTGCGTGGCCGTGGAGTCGTGAGACCATGGCCAAGTTGGTGAGCTCTTTGAACGATTACGGTGTGGGCTTGAAGCTCTTTGACATCGTGATGCCAGAGGGCAAGGACGGTGACGCAGCATTGCGACTCGCTTTGAAGAGCGGAGCACCCTCCATTGGAGGACAAATTTTCTCGATCGATCCCAACGTCTTGGTCAAATCAGGGTCTCTTTCGGGGGCCTTTGGTGGGTCTGGTCCCTGTGCGGCTTCGACACCGATGGCTTATGGATTCATTGGCAATGAGAGTGCCATTGCCCAAAGCTTTGCTCTGACTGGACACCTGACACCTGTGATTGATTCTGACGGGGCAGTCAGAAAGGTGCCCGCATGGGTTTGTTTTGAGGGACAAAGTTATCCAGCCTTGTCAGTTGCAGCCATGATGCAGCTCGGACAATTTGAATCGGGCCCACAAACTCACTTGGCAAGCTCATTTCCTTGGTGGGTCAAAGGCAAGGGCCTTGGTGAAGCGCCTTGGACCTTGAAATTCAAGAATTTGCCGGACTTTTCTCTGCCCATCAACGAGAGGGGTCAGATTCGAGTGTCTTATCGCACCCCCAGAAACCAATTTGTGTCCCTGTCTGCTGTGGATGTCATTGAGCACCGCGCCCCAAAGGAGATGCTCTCCGGAGTTTGGGCACTTGTGGGTTCGACCGCATTTGGTGCAGGTGACGCGATTCCAACACCTCACGGTGGGGCAGAAGGGGGCTTGGAGGTTCATGCTCAACTGATTGCTGCCGCTTTGGATGATGCAACCCCCTTTACCCCGATTGGAAGCTCAGCGCTCGAGTTGGGATTGGTTGCGCTCGGTGTGATCATGCTCTTGTCCTTGAGTGTTTTTGCAAGACCCGTAACCACCACTCAAGGTGCGGCGCTGCCCTCTACTTGGCACCAACGTGAATGGGCGGTCTTTACCTTGCCTCTTTTGGGTGTATTTCTGGTCCTTGCCTGTTATGGAGTTCATGCTTGGGGCCTGTTGTCCTTGAACTATTGGTGGCATTGGTCTTGGTCTGCCAGTGCACTGGCGCTGTCGGCGTTGATGTTGGCCTCTGCCGACCTGGCTCAATTGAGATGGCAGCGTACAAGGCTCTTTGAAAACCTCTCGAGCTATCTTTCTGGCTCCGCCGCCGAGGATGTTGCACTGAGTGAGTCGACCGATGTGGTCACGGGTCGTCAGTTGCCTGTGACTGTGATGAGCATCAATTTGCGCAATTTTGATCGTTTTTGTGCTTCCCAAGAGGCTGCCTTGAGCGCACGTTTGCTGCATGACTATTTGAGTTTGTTGAATGAGGTTGTGAAAAAGGCAGGCGGTGAATTGGAGCACGTTCAAGGGGCCGAGGTCTTGGCCGTTTGGCGTGAAAGCCCCCATGTGACCCAAGGCTCAGAGCATTCTGGCGTTGATCCGGATTCCTTGCTGAGTGTCACCCAAATACTGTGGAGACACAGTCAGGCCTGGCTCAAATCTTGGAGTGAAGAGCATAAGTTGGAAGTCGCTCCATCCTCGCTCGATGATTTCAGTGATTTGATGGGCAATGCCGAAGACCCCATTCGCCTAGGAGCTGAGTTGGAGCTGGAAATCGGGTTGGAGCAAGGTGTTGCTCTGATTGGCTCTGTTGGACCCAAAGAGCGACGTGTCTACACGGTCTTGGGTGAACCGGTGCAAGTGGCACAGTCTCTACGCTCCATGTGCTCTGAGCTGGGGTATCCAGTTTTACTCGGACCCGTTTTTGGGACTCACTTTGGTGTACAGCCCTCAAAAGAGTGGAGTCCTCAGGATTCTTTTCGAGCGCAAAAGAAAGCAAACTTCAAATCCGTATCCTTGCAATCATCTGGCTCTCAAAATGGCTCCAAGTTGACTCAGGTGGTGCACATGACCCCAGTGAGATTGGGAGAGTTTTTGCTACCCGGCACTTTGCAAGCCAAGTTGGTCTTTGCCATGCCGGTTGAATTCAATGTCAATCGACTCCATTTGGTTGACACCATCTCTTTGAATCAGCAGGTGGCTTGATACGGCCAAGTCGGTGGCTGCGTGCCCTTGTTTCTTTATGCCTTTAGGTTCTTGGGCTCAGGCGCCTCTCTAAAGGGCTTTGGAACAATTAGAATGCTCAGGTATCAGGGTTGATCTCAGTTGCATTTTGCTCCTTAAACAGACTGCCCTTTGCCAACACCCTTCAATTGCAGTTTCAGTTGTACAAAATTCGGCTTATAAATCCCCTCTTTTGTTCTCAATCCTCTTTGGGTAATGGGAGTGCCAAGCTTCTGTTGGCTTTTATGTGGATGACGTTGGCATGCTTGGGTTCTCTGGCTGCAAGTCCAGAGTTTTCTGATAATCCACTGGCGTTGCCTCAGGCCTCAATGACCTTGGATAAACCACCAGGTGCTCAATTGACTCAAGGCAAGGCAACTGAATCCATTTTCCAAGAACCAGTTCCTCTGGCGTGTGAAGACTCAAAGTGGAGGGGTTTGAAGTTGGGTGTTGAGGAATTCAAAAGTCGCTCGCTTCAAGTGCAACTCTCCATTATCAAATCGGTGCAGGCAAAGGAAAGCAGCTGTTTGAAAAGTGCCGCATTCTATGCGGAGCTTGGGCAGTGGCAACTCTTGGCTCATCAAGCCAAGGATGCTTTAGAGGCTTTGGAGAGGTCCTTGTTGATAGACCCTGAGCAGCCTTCAGTGCAATTGGATTTTGCCCTTGCGTTGGCCGAATGTGGAGATCCGGTCTCTGCGCGCGCTTTGGCGGATCAAATTCTTTTGAGACCAGATTTGCCGAACGCGTTGCGAGCAACACTTGAACAAATCAAGGACGCAAATCAGGGCTCCAAAAGTTTATCTTCGCAGGGAATAGAAAACGGCAATGCCGATCTGCATGATAAGTCGTTGAGTCAGCCATCCAAAGAAAAGCGGATATTGAGCTTCCTTGGATCAGACTGGGATACACAAGGAAGCACTCAGTTCTTGTACGGACACGATACCAATCTAAACAGCGCCTCATTTGTCAACACAATTAATTTGACCTTGCCCAACGGAACTGTGCCTTTATCACTGGACGCCTCGAGTCTGCCTCAATCCGGTCCCACAGAGATTGGCGCGTTTCAGGTGCTGGCGCAGACCACCTTGGGTGATCAAAATCTCTCAGTGGGTGCCTCGTGGATGGGCCGCTTGGCACCAGCCAATACCTCATTGGGTTTTAACAATGAAGAGCTCTCCCTTCAGTTGAGACCTGACAAAGATGTGGGGCTGCATCATCGGATGGTATTCAACCACTTTGAGATTGGTGGATCTAACTTTTACAACGGTTTTGCATACCTGATGTGGACAGAGTCTGAATTCGAGCAAGGGATTCAGGCGCCATGGACGAATACCCTCAAATGCAGGCTCAGAGCGGGGGGTGAGTCCGAGCGACGCACCTATGCACAAGACGCCACTCAAAATGGTTTGTTTGGGGGTTTGATGTTGGGTGGCTTTTGCGGGAATTATCAAGATCAGTTCAACTTGAGTTGGGTAGGGGGTATGGATTGGGCCAGCGATGCATCTAGGGCTGGCGGCAATCAAAGGCGTCAAGAGGTCAGGGCTTCATGGGTGCATGCTGGGCAAAACTCAAAGCTGTCAGTGGAGTGGGCTCAGCAGTGGCTCTCAGACACCCAAATTTACAGCGATCTTTTGGGTGGGATCAACAGAAATACTTTGAGAAAAAGCACAAGATTGAGTTATCAATACAAAATGTCAAATAAATTGGGTATGATATTAGAGTTCCCATTTTGGGTCTCTTACTGGGAGAGCCAGCGTTATAGTTCGTCAGTTGACCTCTTTAACTTGAGGGGGGATTCTGTTCAAACCGGACTAAAGTGGGATTTTTGATGTTTTTTTGCAACGTTTAGCCTTCTATTCTGTGATGTGATTTAAATCACATCACCATGGGGCTGTTGAAACTAAACTTCAATCAAATTCAAGGTGTTGGTCATTTAAAAATGAAAATTTTCAAGTGGGCAATGGTTTGAAGGATGGCAAAGGAATTAAAAAAACTTCTTCGTTGTGTTTGGGTAATTGAATTCAGCATCGAATTTAATGATTAGTTATTGTTTTGCCTTTGTGATTATTAGATGGTGTTAGATCCGGGATCGTTTAAATGCTTTAATTAAAAGTATTTAAACGAACATGTTTTTGATTAGTTTCATAAGCGTGTTCGGTTTCTTTGCAAAGAAAAGCAATTCAATTTTTTATAACTTATCTAAAGGATAAAACAAAATGGCATTTACATTTCCAACAAGTCTGGCAACGGTTGAGTCCTTTGCTGGAGCTCTTTACGGTTATACAGTTGGTTCAGCAACAATGGCGCAAGTCAACGCTGACATTACTTCCTACGGTGGTTTGAATAATGCATTGAATGCTTATTACACAGCTGGGTTTGGTTCTACTCCTACTGCAACTGTTGCTGCAACGATCGTAGCGAACGTAGGTTTGACAGGCGCTGCAGCTACAGCCGGAACTGCAGCAATTACAGCAGCGCTAAACGCAGCTGCGCCTTCTGCTCGTGGAGCAGTGGTTGTTTCTTTGTTAAACACCTTTGCTGGTTTAACTGCAGATCCTACATACGGATCTGCTGCTTCAGCTTGGGTTTCAAATGTTAACAGCTCAGTAACTTATGAGCAAACTAACACAACAGATGCCACTGTCGCTGCTGCAGTTAAAACAGTCGCTGCTGCTGCTGCTGCTGCTGCAACTGCTGGTCAAACATACAAATTAACCACTGGCGTTGATACATTTGTGGGTACGTCTGGTAACGATACGTTTGATGCAACTACAAACGCAAATAGTTTTGGTCCTCTCGATTCTTTGACTGGAAACGGCGGTACAGATACATTGAATATTGCATCGACTTCTGCTTTCACTTCTCCTGCTGGAGTTACGGTTTCAGGCATTGCAAACGTCAACGTTAACTCCACGGCTGCAATTACATGGGATTTGACGACCGCTGGATATTCTGGTATTCAAAACCTTACTGTTGCGCAGTCTGGAGCGGCTGTTTCTTTGACAGCTCCTTCTTCCGCAGTTACAACAGTAACAAATGCAACTCCTGGTGGTAATTCAACAGTGGTTTATGGTGGAAATAATGATACTGTTACTGTCACCGGAGCGGTGTCATCAAGTGACTCTGTTACAGTTGGCTCTAAGACTTATGGTTACGCGAATGGAACAGTTACTGTCAATTACACTTCAACAGCAACACCAACAAATGCTAACTTAACACAAGGGGCAATTACTGTTTCAGGTGGAACAACAGTAAATGTAACCAATACCGTAAAATCTGGTGATACTTCAACATATACGAATTCGGTAATCAATGGAACAACCAGCGTAACTGGTTCAAGTAAAACGACTACTGTTTCCGTTACACAAGAGACACCAGCGGTAGTTACAGCGAGTGTTGCTTCTCATGATGGAACAAACTCTAAGGTTTCAAACACAGCTGGTGTTACAGATGGAGTAGTTACAATTGCTGATGCAAACTCAACAAGTTTGACCGCAACAAATACGATTTCCTCAGTTACCTTGGCCAACTACGGTAACTCGACGATTGCATCTAGTGCGCTAACTTCATTGACTTTGAGTCAGGCTGGAACAGATACAACAGGTACTGCAATTTCTTCCGGTACGTTGGGCTTGACAGAGGCTAATACAACCCAAGCATCAAGCACATTGGCGATTAACTTTGGCGGTGGTACTCTAGGTACAATTACAGATAACAGCGCGATTTTTTCAACAATCAACGCTAACCTGACTGCCTCTACAAGAGTTGCAATTAGTGACACAGCATTGACAACATTGAATCTTTCCGGAACTGGTGTGTTGAGAATAGATACACTTCCTGCCACAGTTTCTACTTTGACTGAAGCTGGTGCTGCTGGATACAGGGGCAACGTTAGCAGTTCAGCTGTTACGTCAATGAACTTTGCTGCATCGTCTGGCGCTAACACGGTTACATTGAACGATAAATTACAATCTTTTACTGGCGGATCTGGTGCTAGTAATGTAACTATTTCGGCAGATGCTACTAAGGCTATCAATGGTGGTACCTCTGGCGCTAACACTTTAACTTTGGGTGCTGTTGCTGGTTCAACTTTCACGGCAGCTAATACTGGTGCGAATACATCCAATTTCCAAATTTTGGCTACCAATGCAACAACTGGAACAGTCGATGTGTCAGCATTTACCGGCGATTCAATCAATACAATTTCATACAACAACACAGTAAACGGATCAACGACATTTAATAATGTTCCATCTGGTGCAGCTGTAAAGATTACAAGCACAACAGCTGCTGGCTCAGGACCAACAACTGGTACCTTGGTTGTTAACTATAATGATTACACGGGATTTACAGATTCAGTTAATTTGACATTGGTAGGCGGAACACCATACTACAGTAGTGCTGCTGTTGGAACAGGAACGATCGGAACAACAACTTATGCTTTAACATTGCAAGATGCTAACTCGGTAGGTGTAGGTAATTTGAATGTTACAACTGACGGAACTGTTGCAGGAAGTTACGATACAATTACTACGTTGAATGATACTTATCTTTCTAACTTGACCATATCTGGAACAGCTGGTTTGCAAATCACCAGCTTAACAGAGAATGGTGCAACGTTGACAATCAAGGACACTGATACAAGTACAGGTGCTTCTAATATTGGAACTTTAACAGCTACATCACTTGCTAATATCTCATATTCAGGCACCAAGAATTTTGCAACTGCAATTGCTTCCGATACTGCAGCTAGCTTTACTGCATCAAATGCAAATACAGGTTCTACCGGTGTACTTACTATTAACTCATCAACAATAGCTGCGACAAAGATTACACTTTCAGGATCTGTGGCTGCGACTTTAACTGATTCAGCTACAGGGTCGGTTAAGGTTTCAGCAGCAAGTGATAATCAAAACTTGACTCTTGATTTGCATGCAACTGATTCAAGCCATTCCGATAACATTACAGTGGGTAATGGAACCAACGTTATTAAAGCTGGTGCTGGTACAAATACAATCACTACTGGTTCTGGTGCGAATACAGTAACCCCAACTTATGGTTCTGCAAATAACGGAGAAACAATTACCTTCGGTTCACACGCAGGTGTAGTTGATACTATTGTTTTGAGTGCTGCACAATCAACGGCAGGAGCAGTTACTAATGGATCAACTGTATTGTCAGCAGCGGTTGGTACAGTTATGGTGTATGGCATGTTAGCAGGTGATGCAATCGACTTGCATAACATAAGCACTACTGAGGGATCAACGATTGATGCGGTCTACAACAACGCTGCAGGAAATGCTAATTATGTAGATGTTATCTTGGGTAATTACAATACAGTTACTGGTACGTTTACTAAGTCCTCTACTGGTACAGATACATTGGTTGAATATAACACTGCTGCTTCTACACAAAACGAGATTGTCTTGGTTGGTTTCGCTGGAACAGCAACTAACTTCTCAGCAGCAACTGGTGTGATTACTATCGGTTAATACTAAAAATAATTAGTTGACTAATGCCTCACTTCTCATAAGGGAGTGAGGCATTTTAGTTTGCTAGCTTAATAATGGAAACCATCACAGTCAAAAAAAACAATGAGGAATTTTTAAATGAAAGTCTTGCAAGAGGAGTAAAAGACTTTGGTAAGGGTTATTTTCAACAAGCTAAAATTTCATTAAAAAATATATTAATATTTGATGAAAAAAACGCAGTTGCACATCATTTATATGGATTGACTTTATATTATGAAAAAGATTATGGTAATGCCAAAAAATTTATAAAAAGGTCAATAGAATTAAATTGCGAAAATTATCATGCATGCTCAAATCTAGCTCTAGTTCTTATTAAATTAAATGAATTTCAAGATTCAATAAAATATATAAATTTTGCAATAACGTTAAGGCCAAATTTTTGCGAAGCACATTTCAATAAGGGAATTGCTTTTGAAAAACTAGATAAAGAGAAAGAGGCTATACAACATTATTCAAAAGCATTGTTAATAAATAATAAGCATGTAGATTCAAGATTTAACTGTGCAGTTATTTTACAAAATATAGGAAGTACAGTTGAGGCAACTAATGAATATAAAAAAATCATAGAAATCGATAATAAAAATGAAAAAGCATACAATAATTTGGCCAATTGTTTTAAGGAAAATAATAGGCTTGACCAAGCATATAGCCACTATTTAAAAGCAGTAAGTCTTAAGCCGGATTATGCGTCTGCACTTTATAATATAGGAATAATTTTGCAAGATTGGAATCGGTTGGAAGAGTCAATAAAATATTACGATATGTCACTGTCAGTAGATAGTTATTTTGCACAATCATACTGCAATAAAGCAACTGTTTTAATTGAAAAAAAAGAGGTAAATGCAGCTAAAAATAATCTTAAAATAGCAATAAGTATTGAACCAGACTACCTAGAGGCGAAAATAAATTATTCTCTTTACTGCTTGCTTGATAAAAATTTTGATGCAGGACTTAGGTATTACGAATTTCGTTGGGAATTGTATGAATCATTAAATGATATAAGAGAGGAGGTAATATCAAGACCGAAGTGGACTGGAAAAGAGTCATTGGTAGATAAGACAATTTTTATTTATAGTGAGCAAGGACTTGGTGACACCATTCAATTTTGTCGTTATATTAAAAAATTGAAGTCAG
>Ga0164297_10002088_pt1 | contig 20145 bp, 33 predicted proteins | sample GEODES058metaG_FD_113539 | JGI IMG/M metagenome (GOLD analysis project Ga0164297, IMG submission 113539) | Dystrophic lake water microbial communities from Trout Bog Lake, Wisconsin, USA - GEODES058 metaG | ecosystem: Environmental > Aquatic > Freshwater > Lake | place: USA: Trout Bog Lake... | reverse complement strand
TTATATATCTAAATTTGTACTCTTTATTTAGTAAGGATCTTTTGAAACTGCATCACCTTGACCAACACCCTGGGAAATAATAAAGTAAACCAAAAGTCCAACCAGAAATGCAGGTTTCATCATCTCTGAATTCTTGAGCTTCCCCTCGCCATTCATCTTTGCCTTGGCAAACACATACCCTGCTGTGATGGCGGCGGCAATTGCTGCTGCGCTCAAAGGCTCACGAAAGTACTTGTCCATTATTAATTACATACGGAAATTAGTATTGGGTTTATTTTTCACGTGCGTCGTCAAACAGGGACTCGCCGGATTCGTTTAGTTTTGTGACGGTTGGTGGTTTCAAGGAGGGTGTGACTGCGTATGTGGTGGATCCGTTTGGAGTTTCCGCGACTGGTTCTGTGGAGTTTTGTGCTCCAGAGTCGTTTGCAATGTCTTGGAGATCTCCACTGTCCTGCGGTGGTTCTGAAGAGTCTGGTTCCTCCATTGGTTCAGTGGGTTCCTCCTCTTGCTCTTGGGAGTCGTCGGGGTCACCCTCGTCGAAGCTTGCATCCTGTCTGAGGTCACCCACGATAGTGTCCCAAGGAATAAGGTCCTCAATCACATTTTGAATTTTACATGTAAATCTCTCTGTCAACTCTTTCTTTCTATCGTCATCTGTCTTTGAGGGGTCAGTGATGATTGATGGGTGATAGTACAGGTCTTCGCCGCACGCCTCGTAACACCGCTGGACAAACACATCGTGTGGGGGAAGCTTGAGACCAACCTTTTTAGGCTTTTTATCCATCCGTATTCCATTCATCAAAATCTTCACATGACATATAAACACGGCGGCCAAAAAGTTTTGAAAAAGAGGATTTGAGTTTTTAATTTTATCTGCGTGTTTTAAACTAATTGAGCTGTTCCATACCTTGATACCCTTGAGCAGCTCCTGGAAAACGAGGGTCATATTCTTCCCTTTGGACTCTTTCTTCGCCTCGAGCCAAATCTCCCAAAAAGTTTCAATCATAGAGGGAATCATAGAGTCACACAGTTTCTTGGTGTATCGACGCTCTGAACCCTCAAGTATGTCCATTTGATATTAACGAGTATTATTGATTTGTCTTATTACCGCGTTGACTTCTGGTATGTTTTTATTCAGATTGAGGTGCATAAACTCTGTTGTGTTGTTTTCTGTGTTGCTGTTGAGGTTAATCTTAAACCCGAGACGGTTGAGGAGAGGGGCTGAGTTGGGTCTCCCTGTGCCGCGCGTCGGTTTGTTCAAATGTGTTGAAATCGCTTCAACCTTCTTGAAACCTGCTCTTCGGGCGCACCAGACTGCAATTGATATAAGTTTCCTCCCGTACCCACGGCGTCTGTTGTTTATGTCGGGAACATGAAGCATATCAAGCGAAAACACTTTGCCATCTGCACTACACTGGAGTGTCGCGACTAATCGAGCATCGTGGTACATTGACAATTTCATATTTTGATCCGAAATTACATGAGACCTCGCAAAGGTGTTCACCTCACGAATGAAGTTTTGCTTGCTCATTCCTATTATCAATCTCTATAATCTTTGCAGCAAGGTACACTGACAGGTCCAGTGCCTCCTCCAAAGCCTCTTTGAGCCAATCGTACCCTGAGTTTTGGACGAGACCGTGCCCGTACTCCTTGCGACCCTTGTCCATACGCAGCCTGATGAGAGAGATAATCTCCTCATTGCAGTCAGCCATTCCTTAAAACAAACCTCACATCTTTAACGCATAATTTGACGAATAACAGCATTTATACCTGGAGTATTTCTGTTTAAATTCATAGATCTGTATTCGGTTGTTGTGTTGTTTGCGTTTAGACTATTCATTATTTTATTGTTTTTGTAAGTGTTAAATCCAAGTTTATTCATTATGTAAGCACTCGGTGGCCTGTTTCTCGACCTGTTTGAATTTGTCAGGAACATTGATGTTTGGAATGCTGTTTTGTACCCTGCTCTTTTTGCGCACCAAAGAATAATAGCACGAATCTGTGTACCAAACCCCCGGCGCCGATAATTGATATTTGTCCTACCACTTTCTAAATATATTTCGGGGCCGTCGAGATAGCAGCTTTGACGAGCAACACTTAATTTGCCATAATAATAATTTACAATCATAATTTCTCCGGACCTGTTTGCTTGTATATACAGTTGTGGATCAAGATATTTGTTAAAATTATTTATTTCCCGCACGAGTGCATCTCGTCTATTCATTATTATTATTTCTTAGAATATTTCTCGGCTGTCTTTTTGAGATTCATGAGGCTTGGGAATTCAAACTCGGGTTCGATGAGTTCCTCTGTGATTGGTTCCTTTTCCTTGAGTTTTTCCCACGAAACTTCATAACTTGTTGGTCCGACCATATTTACTCTGTATCCGAGGCGCACGAGTTGTCTCCCAATGTAGCGCACCGCCTCAACCAGATCATACCGTGGAAACCCAACGACAAAAGGAGGAACAGTCAACACTGTCTTTTTGTCGCCGAGATCAAACCGAGCCGCAATTCTCCGAGAAAATTGGCCCAGAATACTCTTGTATATTTCTTTTTTGATGTCCCTCCGGACCTTGTCCTTTTCGGCGAGGTCCTTTACGGAGACGATTGACGCCATCTACCATTTACTGTGGATTAAATACATTTGCACCTGGCGCAAGAATGCCTCCAGACCGAGCAGGGGATGGCCCTGGAACATAAGATGACGCGGGGGCCTGATTTGTAAATGTCGTTTGGGGCTCGGTTGCGAAGAATTTCTGCATACCCTGGTCAGTTGTGATGTTCTGGTTGTATTGGTTTGATATACTTTGGGTAGCAAAGACATCGGTCTTGTTTGTTGAATCTATTTGGACTTTTCTAAAGTTGGTGAGTTCAGACTGGAGTTTTGCGTCTGATGTTTTGGTAATGTCAGAGTAGTCTGTGTAGCTGTCTGGTTTGAATGGGGTAAACCCAGAGTCGTACTTGTCAACCTGGGCGGATGTGCTCATATTGATAATTTGCACTGATCCCTCAGGCGTGACACGGGCCTGTACATCATACTGGGTGCCAAAGTAGCCTTGGGTGTTGAAGAACATAAATCTGGACGAGAATGTGTCTGGGCCAGTCATGTTTATGAAGAGTGTCTCAAGGGGAACCTCATCTGGGCTTTGTTTCTGGACTGCTTCGATGATTGCCTGGATAATGTCAGGGGACACCCCCTGCTTTTGGTCAGACGCCATATCATAAGTCTCTTGGGGTTTCCAGAAAAATAAGAAAAAGAGAGCCACGACAAGTAAGACCCATATCAAGCTCTCCATATACTGTAGGCGCGAAAAGAAATGTGCGCTAACCTCCAGTAGAAACTTCACTCCATAATAATAGATGGCACTCCTCGTCTACTCAGACAGGTGCCAATACTGTCAAGATGTACTGAAGTACATCGAAAGGGAACCAGCGCTCCAACCAATCATAAGATTCTGGAACATAATAGACCAGGGAGTCCCGTCCAAAAAAATAACAAGAGTGCCAACACTCGTCACAAACGAAGGAAAAATGATGGTAGGGTCTGAAGTCAAAGCCTGGCTCGAATCTATGGTACCATCCGATGTAGAATTTTTTGACAACTCTAATTTTGTTTTCAATTTAGACGGTTCAGACACGTCTGATACTGTGTTCAACCTTGAAAGATACGGGACGAGCCTTCAACCCCATCTGACACCCGAACTCGAAGCACGAATAAACGAAAACCCTTCAACTGCATACCAAAAAAGAAGTGCAATGAAATAACTTAAAGTCATGTTGCACATATTTCATATGCACCTTAAAACAATACAAGCTTCCGCCTTTAAAGCTGTTTTTGAAGTTTTAAAAGATATTATCAATGATGTGAATGTATATTTTTCAGATGAGGGTATACGAATTCTCACCATTGATACTGCTCACGTGACTCTTGTACATATGCACCTCGCGGCTGAGAATTTCGAAGAGTATGATTGTGCTGGTAAAATCATTGCGGGCATGAATATGGCTAATATGTTTAAGCTGCTCAAGTCGGTCACTTCCCAAGACACACTCACAATTGACATCGAGGGCCGAGACTATATGCAAATTAAAATTGAAAATTCGTCTAAAAAGTCATTCACAGCTTTCAAGTTGAAGTTGTTGGACATAAATGAGGATGAGTTGGAGGTTCCTGATATAGAGATGGATGTCATCACCACCCTGCCCTCGGTGGATTTCCAGAAGATTGCTCGGGACATGGGAAATCTATCCTCTGATATGAATATTATAAGAGATGGAAACATTCTCGAACTAAGCTGCATGGGGGATTTCGCAGATCAAATTACAAAAATAGAATACCCGGAATCCACATCAAGAGTAGGAAACTCATACAGCCTCAAGTACATCAATATGTACACAAGAGCGACAAGCATGTGCTCAAGCGTACAAATCATGCAAAATTTACAATCACCAGAAATGCCAATTATTTTCAGATATACAATTGCGAACTTGGGGGATTTGAAGTTTTATTTGGCTGCTAAAATTGACGACAATGAGAGTTAAATAAAAAAAAATTGTTTTTAATTGCTATGGAGGCGAGATATGCTGAAAAAGTAAAGTCTTGTAAAAATGAGGAGGAGTTGTATGCGTATTTGTTGGATACAGTTCCAATATTGAGGGAATATTCCCAGATTGATATGGAGACTCCTGCTGTCCAAATGAAGACTGTACTTGGTTTGAAAATGACTTCAAAAAAGGGCGTGCGGAGGAAGGATATTTTCAAACGGTACATGACTGAAGTTGAGGATGAGCACGATTCAGACATTAAAAATTCAGACCCCGAACTCTTACCTTGTAAGAATTGTAAAAGTGAATACTCTTTTATGCTTGATGAGATTACAAGTGACAGAGTATGCAAAGAGTGTGGGTTCACAGAGTACTATCTCGGCGAAGAGGTTGGATTCAAAGAGGAACAGGAAATGGAAAAGAACATTGTATATTCGTACAAAAGGGAGAATCATTTTAACGAATGGGTCTCACAATTCCAAGCAAAAGAATCCACAAATGTGCCCGAGGAAGTAATTTCCCTTTTAAGAAATGAATTTAAGAAACAGAAGATTAAGGATCTATCTGAAATTACACACGAAAAAGTCAAGACGCTCCTCAAGAAGCTCGACAAGTCCAAATACTATGAGCATGTCCCTTACATAACAACAATTCTGAATGGGATTCAGCCACCGACGATGCCCCAACCCCTCGAAGACAAACTTAGACTCATGTTCCACCAAATTCAAAAACCTTTTGAAAAAAACAAACCGGAAAAGAGGAAAAACTTTTTGTCATACTCATATGTACTCTACAAGTTTTGCGAACTCCTTGGCGAAGACGACTACCTGCCCTGCTTCCCACTTTTGAAATCAAAAGAGAAATTGTACGCACAAGACGAAATATGGAAGAAAATTTGCGAAGAACTTAAATGGGAATTTTGGAAAACTGTTTAGGAGCTTGAATAGACGCTGCGCTCGGAATACTCGAGCCTTCGGCTCAACTAGTAAGATTTAACTAATATACTGAATATCCACAATTGATTTGTCTGTCGGAAAGTTGATCAGGTACCCCTCCTTACACCCCGTCAACTCCATGTATTTTTGAATTTGAATTCTAAATTGTTCAGTCATCCTTGAGACCGCCTTGATTTCAATCACAATTTTGTGGTCGATAATGATGTCGGCCCGAACATTCCCCACATTGTGCCCGTCATAACTGATGGGGATGATTCTCTCCGTCTCGTATGGTATATTTCTTTTCCTAAGTTCAACCTCAAACGCGTTGTGATACACTCGCTCAGAGTATCCAGGGCCAAGTGCGGACCAGATACTCTGAGAAATACTGCGGACATCATCCGCCATTACTCTCACCTATTTTCTATGTTTTAAGTAAGGATGAATAGAAGTAACAACATTAAGCGTGCCGGAGTTGCCAACTTTCTCCAGCGTGTTGGAATTTCACATATAAATGCAGTGAGTGTTGCTCATGTGACGACAAGCTTGGAAAGGGCTATGATTTATCACGTCTTGCGCAAGAAACATTTTACCCACAGGGATGCTATGATTGTTATAACTGGGTTGACTGCTCGACAGCAGAGTGAACTTCAATCAATTATTATGAGGGAAAACAACTCACGTGTGCGGAATGCGTATTTTAATGCCAGAAAGATGGGCGTGTCTCACAACAAAGCTATGAATGCCGCTATGATTAAAAAACTGGGAATGTAAATTTACATCATCTTCTTAATTGCAGTCATGTGCTCGTGATCTTGTTTCATTGTTTTCTTTGGCTTGAAGAACATTCTTCTGACCCAGTCAAAGTCCTGTCTGTATATTCTGGATGCTCTTGGGAGTGTTCTCTTTGTGTATGTGCTGACTGCGATGAGTCTGCGCATCACGGCGAGTGGATTCTCCCCGCCTTTCTTGATTGCCCGGGTGAGGGCCTTTCTTCTAAATTCGGGGCTCTCGACTGGGTGGTAGTGGAACTTGGTCAACATACCGTGCTTCAAGGGGCCAATCAGCTTGGGACCCTTTCCTGCCGCACCCACATCCTTGATGGGAGTAGGCTTGACATAGGTCTTGCCGGCTGAACGCACATACCGAATAGTCTTGCCGTCACGGTGAACGGTAATAGTCTTGCGCTTACGAGTCTGTGTGTATCCGGAACGCATAATAGTACGCATTTTAGTTTTAAATTATAGAAGAAAATTTTCCAGCCTGACTTTGGCCCATCATAAACAAACGAATCTTCATCTCACTATTCATTGTGAAATCAAACACATTCGTGTCACCCATATTTACATTTAAAATTGGAACTTCATATCTAGACCTCATGTGGAGTATTGTGTACATCACCTCGAGGCCGTACTGCTTGATATCTTTTATGTCTTGTTTTTTGTTTGAGAATTCGAGTTCAAGTGCGAGGATATCCTCCTTTGGTTTCCCCATGAATGGGGCGCACGGCAGGGCTTCGGCGACACCACCATCCACATAGTGCCACCCATTGAATTTAGAAACAGAAAACAAAAAGGGAACAGCAATCGACATACAGACTGCGTCAAGGACACTCATCGTGGGTGTCTTGTCAACACTGAAATAATCTGTACGCTTCAAATCCACACAAAAAGCTGCTATGTGAAGCTTGATGGGACACAGCCTATAGAGCTCCTCAAAGGTAATTTCATTCTTAGATGTAAATTCAAGACAGGCTTCGGACAAGACTTTCCGAACCTTCGAGACAGGGACGGCACCAAAATCCCTGAAAAAACTCTTTATATTCGGCTTCATAATTTGTTTTATTGGGGTTTTCAAGGAATAGTCCAGGACTTTTATAATATCCCTTTTTGCAAGCAAATAGAAGAAACCCAAGAGACTGCCTGCGCTCGCCCCTGAAATCTCTTCTAAATCTTCTAAATGACCAGACTCGTGGAGTTTATGGAGAGACCCCATAAACACAAAAAGACCCATAGCGCCAGGACCTATGGCGAGGTTCTTCATCTGATTTTAGATTTTAATTTAATAGTACTGTGGGAACACAGTTCGGAGTGTGGCGAAAATAATTGCAAAAATGAATGTGTGAAGAATGACAACCACCGGCAAACCACCCCGAGGGGGAAGTGTAAAGAGTACACCTGGTGATAAAATCAAAAACAAAATTACAGGGACAACCAAGTCAGCCTTTGTTGTTGTAATTTTAATTATAAATTTAGAAATGACAAAGTAGAGTAGACCAAGTACAACTGCATGTATCACCGCCGTCACTTTTTCATCTTTAAATTGTAAATAGGGGAGACTGAGTGCTGCAAAAAGTATAGCTGGGACGATAACCTTTTGTCCAGTGATGTCAATCATTATTAATTAATGTATACAAAAATTCATTCATCCATGCTGAAAAGTTTTCAAACTTTGTGTTTTCTTGGATAACCTGGATATCCTTGATTGCGTCCCACATAAGTTCAGTCAGAGGGCTTGGCGCCTCCTCTGTGTAGTAGTTTTCGCTATTCATGACAAAGTCTACAAACTGGGAATAATTGACTGGTAACTCGATATAGTTGTTATCCGCATATTCCCTGATTGTCATCCATGCATCCAGAAGTTGTTCAGAGTACCAGTCTTGCCAGTCTTCTGGATGGAGGGGGTCCGGGGAGTCGACAGACTCGTCCGAGTCGTATGCGAGCTCGTAGTCGTATGCGTCACGAGAGTACTCATCGTTCACACCCATCTTGTCAAGTCCAGGTGACTTCTTTTTCTATTCAGGTGTCGAAGTCCTTAAGCCGTCAGGTCCTTGAGCCCTGAGATGCTGACGGTGCTTTTCTTTTTCATCGGGGCAGCCTCCTGGATAGCCTTGAAAGCCTCGGCAGCCTTTTCCTCGTCACCGTGAAAGTAATTCTTGAGGCCAGTCAGAATGACATCCTTGGTGATGCTCCCTCTGGTGTTTTTTGTTTTTAAATTCACTTTAATCTTTTCCCTCACCTTTACGGCGTCAATCTCCAGGTTTATCATCTGGACAGTAACAAATTCGCGAAGTTCCTTTTCGCGCTTGTTGAGCACGGTAAGATCTTTGCGAACTGATGCAAGTTGGCTCTTTATTCCAACCCATTCAGTCATCGCCTGCTTGAATCGGTCGTCAGTCGCCATATACTGTTTTTAATTCTATTTTTTAATTGGTTAACACGCGGACTCCAAGTCCTCAGTAGGCTGAGCCAATCTCAAACTTGGGTCTCATGGTGTCTGGTGGGATTGTGCTGAGGTTGAAGATGGACACTGGGTTGCGGGGGTTGATTGGCTCGGAGCGGAAGTCGCGGTTGGCGTTGCGCAGAACTCCGCCGATGGTCTCTGGGTAACCAATCTGGCTGCGGGGGTCCAGGTAGTTCTGGTTTGTCAGAATCTTGTCTGGGCTGAACTGACCAAAGTCCTCGGTCTGAACCACCTCGCGGGGAATCAGGCTTGCTGCGGAAACAGAGTCGGCACCGCCGTACTGTGGGTCAACAGGTGCATTATCCTCCCCCAGGGACTGGTTGCCCTGGGTGGACTGTGTGCCGCTGCCCTCTGAGCTTGGACCACCGCTAGCTGCAACAGCACCAGCACCCTGGTACAGAGTGTTTCCTAAATTAAATCCACCGGGGATGGAGGTTGAACCCACACCGTACCCACTTGCGCGAGGAGACAATATCAGAAAAAGAACCACCGCCGCCAGAAGCAGGATGACAAGATTCTTGCGGTCCATTTATATTAAATGGCGATATTTTTTCAAGACCTTTGGTCTAGTCCAAATAATCTGCTGGGTCATCGTCTGCTGGATCATCCTCGAACAGGTACTCCTTTGCAAACTCGGGCGCCTTGGGTGCCCCCCTCACACGAACTTGGAGGACCCGCCAAATTGGACCAAACGACTTTTTCAGGAACCACAGGCCTGACAACTCAAGCACAATATCGCACTGGGTATCCTTCTTCACAGTGCCAAGCTCAATTGGATTGCGCTGACGATCAAACGCTCTCGTAATAAAATCACCCTTTACAGTCGCCAGGGAAGCACCGACAACACCATCTGTGATACTCTCCTGGTACGCATTCTGAATAGTCTCGTCCGAAAGCTCCTTGCCGAACCACTCCACCTTGGACTGCTTCGCCTGAGTCAAAACCTCCTCATCAATACCCTTGAAAAAAACCACCTGATCATCATTAATCTTCAAATTCAGATTCTTGGTTGTCAGGTCATCCTGGAGTGTCACATCATTAAACTGCTTACGCTGACCTGTAATCTTCAAAAAGTAACGACCGTCTGGAAGCTTCTGAGGGGTTGCGTACTCCATTCTATACTTTATAAATTTTGTTTCTTTATATCAGATGAGCGCAGACTGTAGTGTCAAGTTTATAACTAAAGGTTGTGGATGTCTCTCGGACCCTATGGACCCATCGAATCCAATTTGCGGATATGTTTCAAGAGACAATGGACTTGTGTACCCATGTGATCAGGGGTGCTGCCAGCCAAACTGCGGAACAAAACCAGGACACCAACCTCGAATGGATGTGGAGTTTCGCCAAACTTTCGGAGGAACTCTGCCCGCTGGTTTCAATGTAAACTTACCAACAAGCGGAGACCCAACCCAAAAGACAGAGTCCCCTTTCAAACCCGTGGACGACGGTCAAGTCAAGGTTAAAGAAATTGCCTTGAAACTTGCTGTAAGTTTGGTCATGATACTAGTTTTCGCCCTCTACATCGGCTTAAAGACCTAGGTCTTAGGTACAGTAGAGATGGCCACCACCACTGTTACCCTCGAGACCCTGGACAAGGAGCTGAAGGCTATTCGCAAGGACCTGCGTAAGATCAAGGCTCACATTGAGGACCCAACTGGCGAGAAGGCAAAGGCCCGTTCCGAGAATAACGGGTTCAAGAAGCCCCTCCAAATTTCCCCCGAGCTGCGTGCTTTTCTGAAGCTGGGCCCCGAGGATCGCATTTCCCGGGCGGATGTCACCAAGCGTATGAATCTGTACCTGGAGGAGCACAAGCTGAAGAATGGACAGATGATTACTCTGGACGACATCCTGAAGACCCTGCTGAACCCACCGGCAGACACCCAAATCACCTTCCTGAACATCCAGAAGTACATCAACCCACACTTTGTCAAGGAGCCCAAGGAGGTGAAGCGCAAGGCAACTGAGGAGCCAGCCCCAGCATCCACCGAGCCCAAGCCAGAGCGCCCAAAGGTGGCCAAGAAACCCAAGGTGGCCGCATCTGCCTAGGTTGCGTAGTTACTTAAAACTAAAATAGTAATGTAATTGTATGGAACTTGTTCCTACACCCGAACTGTCGAGGGAGAGAGTAAACACACTTGTAGGAACTAAAATAAAAGACCTTGCATTGTATCAGCGTGCTTTCACTCACAAAAGTGCGCTGAAGCGATACTCTGGTCTCACCGGATCATACGAAACCCTCGAATTTATGGGAGACAGCGTCCTCGGATTTATAATAACGAAATACCTCTTCGACCTCTACGAAGAAAAACAGGAGGGGTTCCTCACAAAAGCAAGAACAAAAATGGTAAGAGGAAAAACATTATGCGAAATTGCTAAATATCTTGGTTTGCAGTCCCTTGTCTTGATGGATGAAAAGGGGGAGCGCAACGGATGGGTCACAAATGACAATATCATGGAGGATGTGTTTGAGGCTCTCGTCGGCGCTATTTATCTCGACCTCGGGATGGTTCACGCCAAAAACTTTGTGCTCGGAGTGTTTTCGCGCGTTGAAACCTCGCTCGAAGATGACAACTACAAAGACCAGCTGATGAGGTGGTGTCAAGTTTTGAAAATGCCCCTCCCCGAATATAATGTGTTGAGTCATAATAACGGAACATTCTGTATCCAAGTTGTGGTGGATGGCCTCGAGTGTGGGTGTGGCTTTGCGACAACAAAAAAGGAGGCTGAGCAAAATTCAGCCCAAATTGTACTTAAGACGGACCCACGATTTAAGAATAAGGAGATCCCCGTCAATGGACCCAAGAATAGAAAAACTTCTGAAAGCGACATACTTCGAACAAAGAAGCCCAGAATGGCTGGCACTGAGGGAGACGATGCTGACAGCAAGTGACGCCGCCACAGCAATAGGAGATAACCCCTATGAATCACAAAACGGACTCTTTGTAAAAAAGGTGGGTGGCCGCAAATTCGGTGGTAACGCAGCCACCGAAAGGGGAACCATCCTCGAACCCATTGCAAGAGACATATACGACGCAAGGTACAACAAAAAAAGCCATGAAATTGGACTCGTACAACACCCAGTCCACCCCTGGCTCGGAGGGTCAGCAGACGGAATCACAGAGTGCGGAAGACTCATCGAAATCAAGTGCCCTCTGACCCGCAAGATTGAAGACAAAATACCAAAGCACTACATCGCACAAATCCAATTGAACATGGAAATTCTAGACCTAGACGAATGTGACTTTATCCAGTACAGGCCGGCCGAAGGAGACGCACCCGAAGAGTTTGTAGTCACAAATGTAAAACGAGACCGAGCGTGGTTTTCAAAAAACTTGCCAATCATGAAGGAGTTTTGGGACAGGGTCATCGAGGGAAGAAAGGTTGGATTCACATGTGAAATTGTGGACGAGGAACCACGCTTAGAGCAAAAAGATCCTGTTTGTGAAATAGTAGATGAAGTGCTCATACTGCAAGAAGGGGATGGGGATTCTGAATTGCAAGGAATGCAGTGCGACATTGTGTAGTGGCTGCATTCAGTTGGAGACACACGCGTGCCCACAATTGAGTGCCCGTAAAAAATTACTCATCGCAAATCTTGAATCAAAACTAGTAAAGGTTGTAGCACCGAAAATAATAAAAATTACTTGACAATCTTCTTCAATCCAAAACGCCTGAAAATAAGTAATAAAATAATAATACCAAGGATAATTTTAATTGTTCTGTTTTCAAATTCGTCTTTTTCCTTGACTATTCTTGGACGCCCGGGTCTGTCCCAGGTGACGACGCCATCGTCGTACTCATACTTGCGCGCGGGGTACATTCTGTATGGGGCGGGGTTTACACTCGCCTCCTTGAGGTACATAGGCCCTGACATGTTCAGGCGCTGGGGGTCAAAGTGGTTGACATCGTCCTCGTCGATGATTGATGGGTACTCTGTAGGTGTCTCATCCATCTGCGTCACATAAGACCCGTCGATATACATGTTTTTGGGGAACCCATCGTAATTTATTCCATAGTCTCCTGTCCAAGTTGTGATATTAAACTTATTAATTTGGATATCGTCATTTAGTCGAGCAACGCTCGCCATTTAATAAACATCGATATTATTATTTTCCTTGTAGAATTTGGTCTGGACCTTTTGTCGGTGGAGCTCCCACATTTCATCCATGTCGATGTTCAACATATAGGCGAGTTGAAAAAGATAACTAAACACATCCCCCATCTCCATTACAACATCTGTTCCCCTGTCCTTCCTCAGTCCCGTCTTTCGATAAATTCGATGGGCCTGGCGAATACTCGAGGCGAGCTCCCCCATTTCCTCATTCAACAACATCCAAACAATACTGATTGGAGCTTTGTCCCACCCCTTTGACTTGCACAGTGACGCCGTCTCGTCTTTAAACTTATTCATCATACCTACATAGGTTCACCTCCTTTTAAGACGTGTCAAACCTGTGAAGCTGCTTGCGGAACCTGTACACGACCACGAGTGAAGCCATCAACATAGCAAACTCGGAAAACAACTTCCAACTCTCCGCACGCTCAGGATTCCCCGACCTCTTCAACGCCCAAGGCTCCACAAACGCATTACTCACAAAACGAATCATACGATCAAGTGCAAAAAATATGAGAAATCCAAACAAAATGTCATCCAGAGCCTTCATCTACTATTTAGAATCCAATTTTAAAATTATTTGGGATCTTGTTTCCATATGTTGATGTGCTGATTGGTGGGGCGAGTGGTACTGGGTTGCTGGAGATGTCTCTCAGGTACAGGAGTTGCTGGAGCATCCCCGTGCTGATTGTTCCCGTCGCCTCGTCAACCACTTTGCTATTCATATTCTCCACCTGTTGACGCACATTTGTATACGGATTTGCCAACATGTTCACATAGACACGCTTCATAAGTGCCTGGAGGTCCCCGTCATTCTGGGCATCAATAGTGTACCCTGTTTTTTCTTTCATTTTTGAAATTATGTTCTTCTGAATGGTTGCACGGTTAAACTCGGAAAAGAATGCGTCACTCAGTGGGTTGGGCCAGAACTGAGTAGCCATGTTACTATCAGCTTAGAGAAAAAAAACCCTGTTCTAGTACAATGAAGGTTGTCAAGAGATCCGGTGATGTCGTCGAGATGCTCTTTGACAAGGTGACCCGCCGAATTTCAAAACTAAATTCTGAACCTGAATTCACAAAGCTAAACATCGAGCCTGACAAGGTGGCCCAGAAGGTGTTTACTGGGATGTACGACGGAATAACAACTTCAGAAATTGATAACCTCGCTTCAGAAGTGGCCATCTCGATGATCACTGAACACCCTGACTATGAAACCCTAGCGATGCGCATCACAGTCAGTAACATCCAGAAAAACACCTTCAAGTGTTTCAGTGACGCCATGATTTCTCTCTACACGAGTGGAGTTGTAAGCGACATCTTTATGAAGTACCTGTCAAAGGATGTTGACGGCTGGATCCACCACGAGAGAGACTACAACTTTGGGTACTTTGGTATCAAGACACTCCAAAAGGGATACCTCAACAACGGGGAGACCCCACAGTACATGTTTATGCGTGTTGCCCTGGCTATCCACGGGGACGACTACCCCCGAGTCAAGGAGACATACGACCTGATGTCCCAAAAGTTCTTCACACACGCCTCGCCAACAATGTTCAACGCCGGAAGCAACCGCCAACAAATGTCAAGCTGCTTCCTAGTTGCCACAAAGGATGACTCTATTGAGGGTATCTACGACACAGTCAAGGAGTGCGCCCAAATCTCCAAGTGGTCTGGAGGAATTGGATTTCACTGCTCTAATGTACGAGCAAACGGAACCCGAATCAAGGGGACAAATGGAGTCGCGGACGGTATCGTGCCTATGCTACGAGTGTTCAACAATACCGCGAGATATGTAAACCAGGGTGGGGGAAAGAGAAAGGGGGCTTTCGCCGTGTACCTCGAGCCGTGGCACGCCGACATTATGGAGTTTCTCGAACTGCGCCTCAACCAGGGGGATGAGGAGATGAGGTGCCGAGACCTGTTCACGGCGCTCTGGATTCCCGACCTATTTATGCTAAAGGTTGAGAGGGGCGAGGACTGGTACCTGATGTGCCCAAACGAATCCCCCGGTCTGCAAAATGTCTACGACAAGGAGTTTAACGAGCTCTACAACACATATGTAGCCCAAGGACGATACAAGAAAAAGGTACCGGCCCGGGATGTCTGGGACGCAATCCTCAAGAGCCAGGTGGAAACGGGCACACCTTATATGTGCTACAAGGATGCGGTCAACCGAAAGAGCAACCAGCAAAACATTGGAATCGTCAAGTCCTCCAATTTGTGCACTGAAATTATGGAGGTTTCAACCCCGGATGAGACCGCCGTGTGCAACTTGGCATCCCTGAGCCTCCCGGCGTTCCTCAAGGAGAATGAAAAGATGACTGCACCGGACGGATCGCATCCTTATCTTTTCGACTTTGATAAGCTTCAAGATGTGACTCATGTTGTGACTCGAAACCTCAACCGGGTCATCGACAAGAATTACTACCCGACCGAGCCTGCCAAGGCGTCCAACCTTCGTCACCGTCCAATTGCAATTGGTGTTCAGGGTCTGGCAGATGTCTACATGATGCTCGGTCTTCCATTTGATTCTGAGGGTGCACGCGAACTGAACACGCACATTTTCACAAACATCTACTATGCTGCTCTCCAGGAGTCTTGCCAGTTGGCAAAGGAGGAGGGTCCATACGAGACTTTTCAGGGGTCTCCCGCCTCAAAGGGTGTTCTACAGTTTGATATGTGGGGCATCAAGAAGCCAGTGTTTGATAACTTGAAGGATAACATCATCACGCACGGCCTCCGGAATTCTCTTCTAGTGGCGCCAATGCCCACAGCATCGACCGCACAGATTCTGGGGAATAACGAGGCGTTCGAACCTTACACAACAAACATCTATTTGCGCCGAACTCTCGCCGGGGAGTTTGTGATGATTAACAAACACCTCGTCAAGGAGCTACAGAAGATTAACAAGTGGAGTCCAGAGATTAAGAATGAAATTATCAGGGCGGGGGGATCTGTTCAGGGGTTGGACATTCCGGAAAAGATTAAGGAGGTCTATAGGACAGTGTGGGAGATTTCACAAAAGAGCATCATCGATATGGCGGCCGACCGCGGGGCCTATATCGATCAGTCTCAGTCGCTCAACATCTTTCTGGAAAACCCAACACCGTCAAAGCTCACAAGTATGCACTTTTACGGGTGGAGAAAGGGACTCAAGACGGGGATGTACTACCTGAGGACGCGGTCCAAGGCCAAGCCAATCCAAGTCACCGTCCCCGTGGAGAGCCCAGAGGTAATCGCCTGTAAACTGGACAACCCAGAGGGATGCCTCATGTGCTCATCTTAATAAGACAAACGACGCACACTAGACCCAGAACTCGAGTTGCTGTTATTGTTATTTTTTGGACGCTTTGACCAATGTTTTGATTCTTTTCTATCTTTATTCAGCTTGTGTGCAAGTTCTAACAACTTTAAACTGTGGTGTCTTCCCGATCTCTTCAAGTAACTCTTCACACGCATCATCATATCCTTACTCGTCATGCTCGCGCTCAATAAATTCTTATTATTCAAACCGTGAAATATTTTATCATAGACGAGATTGTTCAAGTTGTTGTGCATATTACTATTTCAAAATAAAAAAATATGGAAATTGTATGAATTGTGTGAAGCGCACTGAGCAGGATTTGCACTGGGAGTGTGTATGTTACTATAAGGAAAAGGGGTGGGATGTGGTTGGGTACGAGTGGCTTGTTATCCCGCGTAAGGAGATGTATGGGAGGGGTGACTTGGTCTTCCTCAAGGGGAAGGAATACAGGGTGATTGAGTGCAAGAGAAAACCGCACCCAAATGTATTCGAGCAAGCCAAGTTTTACGGGGCAGCCTGGAAACTCCTCTACGCAAAACCAGGATACAAGGTGAAATACGGAATATGGACTTGCACAACAAAAAGAATGCTCGGAATAGTTACAAACGCACAAAAAATGTGCAAAAGAAAAATACCCTGTAAACTTATTCTAGCTAAATATAAATGATAAAGTATTTTATTATTGTTATTACAATTCTCTTAATGATTTTATTAGCCTCGATGTATAAACCAAATACGAGTCTCTATGTTCACCCGGCGAGCCTCCCCAAACCCAGCTTCGACCCTAATTAAAATACCACTATAGAGTATGGCGGGAAATGCAACAAAATTTGTTGGTCTCCTTATGAATTCAAGGAATCAGGCCCACGTCTTTCACCTCGCAACCACATCATACGCACAACACAAAGCACTCCAGAAATACTATGAGAAAATTGAAAAACTTTTTGACACGTATGCAGAGGCTTACATGGGGAAATACGGAAGAATGAATCCTATTAAAATAAATGGAAGATACATCACAAATTCAAGCAAGGCGCGCGAATATTTCGGAAACCTCCTCGAAAGAATAAAGTCACTCAACCTCCCAAAAGATACATACTTGACAAATATTCAGGATGAAATTGTTCAGCTCATCCGGAAAACGATGTACATGTTGACTTTAAAGTGAAGTTTTAACTGCTCTCCCCGAGTACATTCCGGTTTCGCTGAGCTCGTTGTGTACAAAGGCAAATGGCCACATGAGTGTCTCCCTTGACGCCTTGAGCTCATCTGGTCTTCGTGTTTTTCCTTGCTCATCCGTGAGATACATTGTAAACGGACTTAGAGCAGTCCCTGGCCCCCACTTGACTTGGTTAAACAGGTGCTGCTCTATGTTTACGCATTTTGAATTGAAATTGGGGGGACTCTCACAGTACTCCTGGAAGCTCTCTCTATTCATCACCCAGTGTCTGTCACTAATTCCGAAATGAAATTCAGAATTCATAAACCAAGTGTAGTCGGTGCTTAGCTTCGGGTGAGGCCCATACCACAGGTGGTCAGATCGGGTGATTATGTACTGGTCATAATCTTTGGGCGACTCCTCATAGAAACGCTTTCGGTGGTGAAGGATACGCTCAGCATTCACACTCGTCTCCAAATCTGAATCTACATTCAAAATTGAGTTTCGGGTGTACTCGTTTAGTTTCAGCGAGTCAGGCCCACAGGTGGCCAAATCCGCCCCAAGCTCTTCCAAAACATACTTTTTGAAATTTGCCCAAGTCAACTCGGAATACCGAATCTGACCCATCACACACACCAGAATCTTCATTATTATAAAGAGGAACCACCCCTTTATATTATGAAATACATATCTCACCGAGGAAACCTTTTGGGGCCCTTCCCCCTCCTCGAAAACAGACCAGACTACATAGTAAACGCCCTCAATTCCGATTTTGATTGCGAATGTGATGTGTGGTTCAAGGATGACAAGTGGTGGCTCGGACACGACTCCCCGCAATACGAAATAGATTATAGTTTTTTGTTTACAACAGGTTTGTGGATTCATGCAAAAAATATAGAGGCTCTTGAGAAACTTCACAGTACAGAGTTGAACTATTTTTGGCACGAAAATGACAAGTACACACTGACAAGTCACGGGTACATCTGGGCATACCCTGGTTCACCAATTTCAGACAAGACAATCTGTGTCATGCCGGAAAATGCACTTCCGCAATATACTCAAGATGAAAAGACGAATGCTCGGGGCATCTGCTCAGATTATATAATGATTGAGAAACTTCAATAGATCCGCCGGGACACCGAGTCCCCACATCTTTTTGCAATTTTGAATCTTAATTTTCTTTCCATCTGAAATCGCCTCGTTGTATATCGGTGCGATATAAAACTCTCCGTTTGTCCGAATGTCCTTCTCAATCATCTGTTTGGCGTACTTGACAAACTCAGACCCCTTCGACCAAAAGTAAATCCCAGTGTTTGCGTGTGTGCTAATAACCTCCTTTTCGACAACCCGATCCACAAAACCAACCTCGTTCAAAGAGGCATAACTCCACTTTTTGTCATTTGGATCAGTCTGCTCAAATGTAGAAATACACCCATCAACATTCATACTCTCGTACAGAAAGGCACTGCTGTCCCACTCCAAAAACTGATCTGAATTTGCAATCAAAAGATTGGTGTCGTTGTCAATTGAGCTCGCCGCCAACAATACAGAACAAGCCGCCCCTTCGGTCACCCCATCAGTCGGCACAATAACACATCCGGGCGCAATCCGCTCCAAAAGTTCCTTCAAGTTGTACTTTTCCAGATGCTCCTGCCGAACAATAAATATGTACTTTCCATCAATATTCAGATTCTCAACAACCCTCTGAATCATGGGTACACCTTGCACATCAATCAAAGGCTTGGGCAAGATGTACCCCTCCTGTGCAAACCGACTCCCATTCCCAGCCATAGGAATAACAACATTTATGTTATTCTTCCACCGGATATCCATCGTCCCGAGTCGTACTCTATTAAGACTCATTGCCTTTATCAAAGCTTTATCTATCGCGTCGAGAGTGACATCCCGGCGTGAACCCACCGGCAAAACATGCGAACACGACATATACGCTGCCTTTTTCCCAATTGGGGAATCCTCCACAACAAGTGTTTCCATAGGGCTGACACCTGCATTCAGGATACACCGGAGGTACATCTCAGGGTCGGGCTTGGGTCTTTCCACATTTTGATTCGAAATTAAAAAGTCAAAGAGGTCGATGATGCCCAGTGCAGTCAGGAACGCCACCATAGTCTCCTGGATAGAGTTGGATGCACAATACACCTTGAGACCACGCTCACGGAGAGTCAGGAGTATCTTCATCAATTCTGGATCTAAATGAATGACAGACGGAATCAGACTTATTGTGTTTTTCTGTTTCGCCTCCCATATGGACTGATGAAGCTCAACCGGAAGACCCTTTTCTTCCGTCAACATCTGTAACTTACGACTCGTAGACACCCCATCGTACCTCGCAAGGTGCTCTTCAATTCCAATTTTAAATTGAGGATCCAAAGCATTGTTCAGTGCAGTGTAGTGAAGGTGTCGAGAATCGACAAGGACACCATCCAAGTCAAAGACTACTAATTTCATTCTTAAATTACAAACCAATTTTTTAAGCCCACCATTCCGCATTCTGAAAATACCAAGAAATAGTCTCTTTTAATTTGTCTGTAAAATCTGACCTTTCCTTCCACCCGAGTTTTCTCAGCTTTGAGCTGTCTATGCAATACCTCGAGTCATTGTGTGCTCTCGGATCCTTGACATAGGCAATATTCTCCTGCACATCCATCACACTCCTCAACTTTTGGTACAACTCATAAACTGAAAGTTCAAATTTTGTTCCTATATTGTAAACTTCCCCAACACCTCCTCGGTCGAGTACGCAATCAATTGCAGAGCACACATCATCCACATATATGAAATTCCTTTTCGTGTCACCCTTTCCGTGTATTGTCACGGGTTTG
>Ga0164297_10002084_pt1 | contig 20173 bp, 20 predicted proteins | sample GEODES058metaG_FD_113539 | JGI IMG/M metagenome (GOLD analysis project Ga0164297, IMG submission 113539) | Dystrophic lake water microbial communities from Trout Bog Lake, Wisconsin, USA - GEODES058 metaG | ecosystem: Environmental > Aquatic > Freshwater > Lake | place: USA: Trout Bog Lake... | reverse complement strand
TCAGAGGCATACTGCGCACCTTTGTTGTCACCAATCCGAATCACATGATCAGGAGGAACACCGATTTTTTTCGTCCAAATATCATATGCCTCATCGTCTTGGGCATAGACCGTCACAAGCAATTTGTCCTTAGGTAACTTAAATACTTCCGTTAAGAGTTCCCATGCGTATTGAATGGCTTCCTCTTTGAAATAATCTCCAAAGGAAAAATTACCAAGCATTTCAAAAAAAGTATGGTGTCTTGCTGTGTAACCAACATTATCCAAATCATTGTGTTTACCACCAGCGCGGATACACTTTTGCGCTGTAGTTGCTCGGGTATACGGTCTTTTATCAAATCCAAGAAAAACTTCTTTGAATTGATTCATCCCAGCGTTTGTGAAAAGAAGTGTTGGATCATCGCCCGGTATCACAGGACTTGAGGCAACAATTTGATGGCCCTTTGAAGCAAAAAAGTCCAAAAAGCTTTGTCTGATTTCATTTACTTTCATAAATGTCATTATCTCATTTTAGATCATTTATACCCAAAATCTTGATCTGTAGAACGCGTCCTCGCACGGCAAGGGTAAACCCTTAATACATCTTAAGGTCTTTGAACTTACAATTTCACGTTCACACAAAATAAGCATGAGGAGTTTGGTTTGAAAATTCGTAACCAAAAAGATTTTTTGGCCGGGCTGATGTTTATTGGGATCGGTGCATTTTTTTCAATTTTAGGCAGAACCTATCAAATGGGCACACCTGCCAAAATGGGCTCCGGATACTTTCCTTTTTGGCTGGGCATCGTTCTATGCCTATTGGGCTTACTTGTTCTGATTCAATCGCTTTCAGTCCATGCCAAAAATCTCAAACTCGGATCATGGGACTGGAAATCGGTACTTTGGGTCACTGGGTCGGTTTTGCTCTTTGCGATCTTATTACCCTTGCTGGGCTTGGTAATTTCTGTACTAGTGTTGGTTTTTGTTTCTGCGATGGCCAGTCACGAATTTAATTGGAAACAAACGCTGGTGAATGCATTGATCTTGGAAGTCATTACCTATGGAGCCTTTGTCTGGGGCCTAAGCTTGCAGTTTCCGGTTTGGCCAACTTTTTTAAGTCATTAATTTTTCGCATTTCTCTTCTCAGAAAGTCAGCCAACCATGGATCTTTTAAGCAATCTTTCTTTAGGTTTTGCAACTGCTTTTACCCTGCAAAACTTGCTCTATTGTTTTATTGGCTGTGTTCTAGGAACCTTGATTGGAGTCTTGCCAGGTCTTGGCCCCATCGCCACGATTGCCATGTTATTACCGGCTACGTACGCTCTCCCCCCAATTGCTGCACTCATTATGCTCGCAGGTATCTATTATGGTGCCCAGTACGGTGGCTCCACGACAGCGATTTTAATCAATATTCCCGGCGAATCATCTTCCGTTGTCACCGCCATTGATGGCTATCAAATGGCAAGGAATGGCCGAGCAGGAGTTGCTTTATTTACTGCAGGCATGGGCTCATTTTTTGCGGGTTGCGTTGCCACGCTCATTTTGGCGGCATTTGCAGCCCCTCTCTCTGAACTTGCCTTTAAGTTTGGTCCTGCCGAATACTTTTCGCTAATGGTGCTAGGTTTGATCGGCGCAGTCGTTCTGGCCTCCGGATCACTGATAAAAGCAATTGCGATGATTGTCCTTGGCTTACTTCTAGGGCTTGTTGGCATGGACGTGAACTCTGGAACGTCACGATACGCCTTCGATGTACCCCAAATCAGCGATGGGCTTGGCTTTGTTGCAGTAGCAATGGGTGTCTTTGGTTTCGCTGAAATCATGGGCAATTTAGAACAAAAAGAAGCACGCGAGACATTTTTAAAAGAGGTCACCAATCTTTGGCCCACTAAGGCTGATTTCAAGCGGATGATTGCCCCTATTTTGCGCGGCACGATCCTTGGTTCCGTCCTCGGAATTTTGCCTGGTGGTGGAGCAGCCCTTGCTTCTTTTGGGGCTTACTCACTCGAGAAAAAAGTCTCTCGATATGGGCACGAATTTGGTAAAGGAGCGATTGAAGGGGTCGCTGCTCCTGAAAGCGCCAATAATGCAGCCGCACAGACCTCTTTTATTCCGCTCTTAACCTTGGGTATCCCACCCAATGCAGTGATGGCACTAATGGTCGGCGCAATGACCATCCATAATATTCAACCCGGTCCGCAAGTGATGACAAATAACCCAGCATTATTCTGGGGATTAATCGCCTCCATGTGGATCGGCAACCTCATGTTAATTATTCTGAATCTTCCACTCATCGGGATGTGGGTCAAACTTTTAACGATCCCATATCGCCACTTATACCCTGCGATCCTGGTGTTTTGTGCGATTGGTGTTTATTCAGTTAACAATACAGTTTTTGATATATATCTCACAGCAGCTTTTGGTGTTTTGGGATACATTTTCAATAAACTTGAATGCGAGACTCCGCCACTTTTGTTGGGTTTTGTCTTAGGTCCGATGATGGAAGAAAACTTCCGCCGAACACTTCTTTTATCACGTGGTGACTTTACCGTATTTTTTACCAGACCCCTGTCCGCGGGCCTCTTAATCACTGCCGCGATTTTGGTCGCCCTCGTCTGTATTCCGGCGTTGAAAAAAACCCGGGAAGTTGCCTTCGTAGAAGATTAAAGCTTTCCCCATGAAGCCGATTACAATAATGGCATGTCAAAGGAACTCAAAAACACCAAGGAAACCGGTTCACCTGTCGAGGTTTCAAATTTTCTTCGCCAAATTATTGACTTCGATTGTGCGAATGGCACCTACGCAAAACGCGTTGATGCAAAGGGCAACATCTTACCCAACGTCATTACCCGTTTCCCACCTGAGCCAAACGGCTATCTCCATATTGGTCATGCCAAAAGTATTTGTTTAAATTTTGGCTTGGCAAAAGATTATGATGTAACGCCAAATCGCGCGCGATGCCATATGCGTTTTGATGACACCAACCCAGCAAAAGAAGAAACGGAATACGTTCAAAGCATTCTTGAAGCAGTGAATTGGCTGGGCTTTGATTGGCACTATGAGGGCGAAAGCTATCAATTTTTTGCAAGTGACTATTTTGAGACCCTCTATCAGTTTGCAGAAATTTTGATCAGTCAAGGTAAAGCCTTCGTGGATAGTCAAAGTGCCGAGGAGATTGCCAGAAATCGGGGAAATTTTACCCAAGTAGGGACTCCAAGTCCTTTTCGTCATCGAGAAGTCTCAGAAAATCTGGCACTTTTTCGAGCGATGCGTGCAGGAGAATTTGCTGATGGCACTCACGTTGTTCGTTTAAAGATTGATATGTCGCATCCCAATTTGGTGATGCGGGACCCCGTCATTTATCGAATTCGTCACGCCCATCACCACCGTACTGGCGATACATGGTGTATCTATCCGCTCTATGACTTTACCCATTGCATATCAGACGCATTAGAACGCGTCACCCACTCAATTTGCACTTTAGAGTTTGAAAACAATCGACCACTTTATGCTTGGATTTTGCAAGAACTTGTTGCTGCTGGCGCTCTCGCTGAGCCTCTCCCACATCAGCATGAATTTGCCAGACTCAACCTGACTTACACCTTGACAAGTAAGCGCAAGTTATTACAACTGGTACAAGAGCAGCATGTCGATGGCTGGGACGATCCCCGTATGCCAACGATTGTCGGTCTAAGACGCCGTGGTTATAGCCCTGAGGCATTACGTTTATTTTGTGAACGGATTGGCGTGTCGAAAGCGGATAGTTGGATCGAGATGGCCATTCTAGAGCAAGCACTGCGGGATGATTTAGACCCCAAAGTGGAGCGTGCAACTGCTGTACTGCACCCCCTCAAATTGGTCATTCAAAACTTTACCGAGGTTTCGGAGTGGTGTCATGCCCCTAAACACCCACATCACGAAGAGCTTGGTAAAAGAGATTTCCAATTTACAAAAGAACTGTGGATTGAAAAAGAGGATTTTATGGTTGAGCCTATTAAGGGCTTCTTTCGCCTCTACCCCCCAAAAAATGGTCAAGCTGGCAGTCGAGTTCGCTTACGGTATGGATTTGTCATTGAATGTACCGGCTTTGACTTAGATGCCAATGGTCAGGTCTGTGTCGTTTATGCCAACTATTTTCCTGATAGCAAGAGTGGCACGCCAGGATCAGCAGACTATAAGGTAAAAGGCAATATCCATTGGTTAAGCGTGAATTTTGCGGTACCTGCTGAAGTTCGCATGTACGATCGATTGTTCACCGACCCCAATCCAAGCGGCGGGGATAAAGATTTCATTGATTATCTTAACCCAACATCAAAATCCGTTTTGCAAGCCTTTATCGAACCCAGCTTGACACAGGCCGAACCAGAACAATCGTTTCAGTTTGAAAGACTTGGCTATTTTGTCGCTGACCGATTGGATTTCACGCGCACACGTCCCGTATTTAACTATTCCGTTGGTCTCAAAGATCAATGGCAAAAATAGTGTCGTCGAGGGCTTAGGTCTTTTTTTGTGTTTCGAGGAAGGCAGCAACGCTTGGGTACAAAAACCGAAAACCAATCTCTTCTAATCGATCGTTTTTTAGGCGCCTCGATTCTTTCATAAAACTTAACATCTGAGGTGTAACGAGCGTCGATAGTTCTGCGAAACCAACACGTCTTGGTAAATCAAGCTTGTAATGCTTTGCCACCAAATCAAAATACTCCCCCATCTTTAACCAACTCTTGTCCGAGGCATTCAAGACCCGTTGTGGTAAGCCACGATACAAAGTGAGTAAAACCATCCGTGCCAAATCATCCGCATGCACATGGTTGGTATAGACATCTTCTTCAGGCACCAGAGCAGGTGTACCTGATCTTAAACGCTCAATCGGCAAGCGATTTTCCGCATAAATACCAGGTACGCGCAAAATATTGACATTGACTTGGCAGGCAACACCCCAAGACCTGAGTTGCTGTTCTGCATCAAGCCGCCGCTGGCCTCTTGGACTGATTGGGGCGGGAGTGCGGGTTTCATCAACAGCCTGGCCTTTACAGTCACCATAGACTCCTGAAGTACTCATGTAGACCAGCCGTTGCGTCACCCCCCCCAGACTTAAGATACGCAGTAGGTTTTTTGTACGGCGATCTTCATTTCCACTCAACTGAGGTGGGGCCAAGTGAATGACCTGTGGTGCGAGTTTCGCGAGGGGTAACAGGCTCGGATAGTCATCTAAATCTCCAAGAATCACCCGTACACCAAACTTTCTGAGTGCTGCTTGCTTTGACTCTTGGGTACTCAAAACATACACTTTGTGGGTTTTGGCTAAAATAGGCAGCACACGCATGCCCACATCACCACAACCAATCATTAACAACCTTGGTTTGTTTGACAGGCTAGAAGTGAAAGTAGTCATTTAGAAATCTATGTTTTTGGGAAGGAAGTATTTTGGATTCAGGTTCAAGTTTTGTTGTCACCATGCAAAAAAGTGGTAAAAGTTTTTCTGTTCAAGCAGATGAAACGATATTAGATGCCGCACTGAAAGCTGGAGTTATTCTAGCCTATGGCTGTAAAAATGGTGCCTGTGGCTCGTGTAAGGGAAAAATACTTTCTGGCGAAACACGCATAGGACCACATAATACGACAACCCTGACGCCTGAAGAAGCATCGCGTAAAACCACGCTTTTATGCTGTTCTTTTGCGCAAAGTGACTGTTTGATTGCAGCAAGAGAGATTGAAAACGATGCGATCACAATCAAAAAAATGCCCTGTCGGATCTCAGATCTGTCCCAAGTAACACCGGATGTCATGGTCATGAAATTACAATTACCAGCCATTGACCGCTTTGAATATCGTGCCGGACAATACATCGAGTTCTTGCTGAAGGATCAAAAAAAGCGAGCGTATTCGATTGCCACCCCACCGCATCTTGAAGGCAGTATTGAACTGCATATTCGGCATCTGCCTGGAGGTCTTTTTACCGATCAACTTTTTGGTGTAAATTCCCTCACGCCTTTCAAAATCAAAGATATCCTTCGGTTCGAAGGCCCTTTGGGCAGTTTTTACTTGCGTGAAAATTCTGATAAACCAATGATTTTTCTGGCCTCAGGGACTGGTTTCGCCCCGATTCAAGCCATCATTGAACATACCATTTTCAAGAAAATTCAACGGCCCATCCACCTCTATTGGGGCGGCAGAAGACCTGTCGACTTATACGCCCATCAAAAATGCCTGCAATGGTCAAATGACCATCAACACCTGACTTACACGCCCGTTGTCTCAGATGCTTTGGAAACGGATGGCTGGAATGGCAGGGTTGGCTTTGTACACCATGCTGTCATGCAAGACTATCCCGATTTGTCAGGGTTTCAGGTCTATGCGTGCGGTAACCCCATGATGGTTACATCTGCGCAACTCGACTTTCAACAAACATGCCATCTTCCTGAAGATGAATTTTTTGCTGACTCCTTTACTTCCGAAGTAGATTTAATTTCAAAAACATCCTAATATGTAAAGTCTTTAAAATAAACCAATCTACTAAAAAGAAAGCTTGCAATGCACGATCCCCATTCCGTGATGTTTGTTACCAACCGCCCCGACATAGAAATGGTCTCGGGCTCTGGTTCTTGGTTAACTGATAACAACGGCAAGCGCTATCTTGATTTTATGCAGGGTTGGGCGGTAAATTGTTTAGGGCACTGTAATCCTGGAATGATTGAGGCACTGGAAAATCAAGCCCGAAAAGTAATCAACCCAAGTCCAGCTTTTTACAACGAACCGATGATTGCCCTCTCGGACTTGCTTACCAGCCACAGTTGCTTTGATAAAGTTTTTTTTGCAAATAGTGGTGCTGAGGCAAATGAAGGAGCGATTAAACTTGCCCGTAAATGGGGCAAAATCCACAAGAAATCTGCCCACGAGATCATTACTTTTGAACATAGTTTCCATGGCCGAACCTTGGCGACCATGAGTGCCTCAGGCAAACCCGGCTGGGGCACGATGTTTGCGCCTCAAGTCGATGGTTTTCCTAAGGCGATTCTCAATGATATTGCTTCGGTGAAAAATCTGATCACTGATCAAACCGTTGCCGTCATGCTTGAACCGGTGCAAGGTGAAGGCGGAGTTATCCCTGCAACCAAAGAATTTATGCTGCAACTGCGGCAATTAACAATTGAAAATAACATCCTACTCATTGTGGATGAAGTCCAAGCAGGCTGTGGTCGAACTGGTAAATTATTTGCCCACCAATTATTCGCAATTGATCCTGACATCATGACTTTAGGTAAAGGAATTGGTGGGGGAGTGCCGTTGGCCGCCCTTTTGTGTACCAATGCCGTGGCTTGTTTTGAGCCAGGTGATCAAGGTGGTACCTATTGTGGCAATCCTCTGATGACCGCTGTTGGGGTCAGTGTCGTCTCGCAGTTATTAGCTCCTGGATTTTTAGACTCCGTCTGCGAAAAGGGGGAATATCTGCGGCAACGCTTTTTAGATCTCACCAGCAAACACCATCTCAATGGAGAACGTGGAGAAGGGCTTTTACGTGCTCTGATTTTAAACAAAGACAACGGTGCGGAGTTGGTTGAGAAAGCAAGGAACCACGCGCCATTTGGTTTATTAATTAATTCTCCCAAACCGAATTTACTGCGTTTTATGCCCGCTTTAAATGTCAGTCATCAGGAGATTGATCAAATGATCGATATCCTCGATGAGTTGTTGACTCAAGCACCTAAATAAGCGGCACTGATCCGTGGGTCTCTGGCAAGATCCTCACCCCTTCCCGTCATCGTGATTTCACCACTCTCCATGACATAAGCACGGTCGGACATTTTTAAAGCAATATTGGCATTTTGTTCAACGAGCAAAATCGTCATGCCTTCCTTTGAGACACGTCGAATGACCTCAAAAATGGTTTGCACCATCAATGGAGATAATCCCATTGTTGGTTCATCTAACAATAAAAGTGAAGGGCGTGACATTAAGGCTCTCGAGATCGCAAGCATCTGCTGCTCACCCCCCGATAACGTTCCGCCCAATTGTGCCGAACGTTCTTTTAAGCGTGGAAAATAAGAAAACATTTTTTCAATATCCTCTTCAATCTGTTCATCGGTTCGGGTATAGGCTCCCATCAGCAGATTTTCGAGAACGGTCATGCGGGTAAAAATGCCACGCCCTTCTGGCACCAATGCAACTCCAAGTTGCACAAGCTCATCCGATTTACCTGAACTGCGCTGTTGATGAATCAGAATATCGCCAGATTGCACTCCTAGAATGCCACCAATGGCATTTAGGGTAGTTGATTTGCCTGCGCCATTAGACCCAATCAAGCTCACCAACTCACCTTGAGAAATAAATAAATCAATCCCTTTGACCGCTTGAATAGCGCCATACGTAACAACGAGTCGATGCAGTTCCAAAACCTTAGTCGCCATGTTGCGCCACTCCTAAGTAGGCTTCAATCACCGCGGGATCATGACGCACATTGTCCGGCTTGCCCGTTGCGATGACACGTCCTTCGTCCAAGACCGTAATGTCATCACATAGTCCCATGACCAAACGAACATCGTGTTCAATCATCAAAATCGTCACGCCATCACGACGAATTTTTTCAAGCAAGAATTGCAATTCTTTTTTTTCTGTTTGATTCATCCCCGCAGCAGGTTCATCTAGTGCCAATAAGAGAGGGTCTGTGGCAAGGGCTCTGGCAATTTCTAGCCGCCGTTGCGCACCATACGATAAATTTTTTGCTTGCAGATGCGCGAACGGCTCAATCCCAACATAATCGAGTTTTTTCAACGCTTCGTCACGAATCTGTTGTTCTTCAAGTTGCTGGGCCGCTGTTTTAAATATTGTAGCCATCAAGCCTGCTGATGTGCGGGTATGACGCCCCACCATGACGTTTTCTAAAACACTCATTTCTTTAAATAAACGAATATTTTGAAAAGTTCTCGCAATCCCAGCTTTTAAAACCTGATCCACTGCATGTGGGTTATAAGCCTGACCGTTGAAGAGAAACTCCCCTTCATCCGCCTGATAGAGGCCAGTAAGCACATTAAAAAAACTTGTTTTACCAGCTCCGTTCGGCCCAATTAAACCGGTTATGGAACCTTTAGAGACTTGCAAAGAAGCGTTATTTAACGCCCGTATGCCACCAAAGCTTTTACTGACTCTTTGTAAATCAAGTAAAAAGGTCATGCGAACTTCCCCTTAGGCCAGATCCCTTCAGGACGAAAGCGAATGACCAAAATCAGTACACAGCCATAAATAAACTGGCGAATGATTTCCGCATCTACGAGTATTTTTCCAAATAAGAAATGTTGAACAGGAACTAAAGTCGCCCGTAAAAATTCTGGAAAAATTGCAAGTATTAAACTACCGATGATGACTCCCGGAATATGTCCCATACCACCCAACACGACCATTGCCAAAATCACAACTGACTCGGATAATGAAAAAGATTCTGGAGAAATAAAACCTTGAAAAGAAGCAAACAATGCTCCGGCAACACCCCCAAAAGATGCCCCAATCGCAAACGCTAAAAGTTTAAGGTTACGAGTATTAATACCCATGGCCTTTGCAGCGATTTCGTCTTCACGGATAGCAATCCAAGCTCTACCAATACGTGAGTGTTGTAAACGAGCGCAAATCAGAATCACTAAGCAAACCAGTAGCAAAAACACATAGTAATAAAGCACGACCGACGGAATATCCATGCCTACGAAATGCCACGCTTTCCCTAATGACTTGCCAGATACCGACATCGGGTCAATACCGTTAATGCCTTTGGGACCATTGGTGAGATTGATCGGGCGATCAAGGTTATTTAAAAAGATTCGAATAATTTCACCAAAACCTAAGGTAACGATTGCCAAATAATCACCCCGTAATTTGAGAGTTGGAGCACCAAGCAAAACCCCAAAGCACGCCGCAAGCAAACCCGCAATTGGCACAATGAACAGATAATTGGTATGTAATCCTGTTGGAAATACTCCCCGAATCAGCTCAAAGGCGTGGGGTAAATGCGGCGAGGCTAACAATCCGGCGCAATAAGCACCTACCGCATAAAATGCGACGTAACCTAAATCCAATAATCCTGCAAAACCCACAACAATGTTCAATCCCAACGCCAAAAATGCATAAAGCAAGGCAAAGTCAAACACCCGTACCCAGTAGTTACCACCGATCGAAAGCGCCAACCAAGGCACTGCACAGGCGAACACAGCAAGAATGGACAATTGTTGATTTTTTGACATCATGCGCGATCAGCCAACTTTTCACCTAACAAGCCCGATGGCTTACCAATCAACACCAGGATAAGGACCAAAAAGGCAAAGACGTCTTGATAATTTGAACCAAAAACGCCGCCGGTGAGATCACTGATATAGCCAGCTCCTAACGACTCAATCAGGCCGAGTAGAAGACCGCCAAGCATCGCTCCTGGGATATTTCCAATCCCTCCCAGTACTGCTGCCGTAAAAGCTTTTAGGCCTGGAATAAACCCCATATAAAAATGTGCAGAGCCATAATTTGTGGCAATCATCACCCCAGCAAGTGCCGCAAGCCCGCCCCCCAGCATAAAGGTGACAGAGATGACACGATTCGTATTCACGCCCATTAAACCCGCCACCTTAGGGTTTTCTGCGGTGGCACGTATCGCTCGGCCAAATCGGGTACGTTTAACCAGAATTAATAAACTCACCATAACGAGCATCGCAACCATGATGATAACGATTTCTTTTATTGTGATCGAAGCGGTTGTATGTGGAATTTGTAATATTTGACTTGGCAGCAATTGTGGAAATTGCAAAGGTGTTCGTCCCCAAATCATCATCGCAATCGTTTGCAACAAAATAGACATCCCAATAGCAGAAATGAGAGGCGCTAAGCGGGGAGCATGCCGTAATGGTCTGTAGGCAATTTTTTCAATATAAAAACTCAGGACTGCGCAGGCAAAAACCGCAATCAATAAAGCACTGGTCAACACCCAAATGTGCGGCATCAGAGGAAAATTGAACTGCAACCCATGAATGACACTCAATGCAATCAAAGCACCAAACATGAGGACTTCGCCATGAGCGAAATTAATAATGCCCAACACTCCATAGACCATGGTGTAGCCAAGGGCTATAAGTGCGTAGATACTGCCTAAGACAAGGCCGTTTAATATTTGCTGTAGGAAGATATCCATAAAAAAACGGCAGTGAAACTCTGCCGTTCATCCATTTAAAAATTACATTTTGATGACATCAAGCGTCAAAAACTTACCGCCTTTGTAATAATTTAAAGTAATCGCGCTTTGCTTTAAATCACCCTTTTCATCGAAACGAATCTGTCCAATCAAGCCTGCATAATCAGTCGCTGGTATCGCCGCCAGAATAGACGCTGCGTCAGTCGCATTCGCACGCTTCATCGCATCGACAAGGACCATGACCGCATCATATGCCATCGGTGAATAAATTTCTACCGGTGTATGAAAACGCTCCTCATAATGTTTTAAAAACGCCTCGCCATTGGCTAAGCTTTCTTTCGGAACACCAACTGTTGAGCAAATGACATTCTCTACCGCATCGCCAGCCAGTTGTTCCAAAGTTGGACTACAAACCCCGTCACCACTCACAATATTTGCGGTGATACCGAGCTCTTTTGCTTGTTTTACAAATGGTCCACCCGTAGCGTCCATACCGCCATAAAAAATCACTTCAGGCTTTTTGGATTTAAGGTTTGTTAGGATTGCTTTGAAATCAGTCGCTTTATCATTCGTTGCTTCTCGAATCACGATTTTTCCATTTGCGGCAATCACCGTTTTTTCAAATTCATCTGCAAGGCCTTTGCCATATTGTGTCGAATCGTCCACAATCGCAATTTGCTTGGCCTTAAGATTGTCCATCACGTAGTGGGCAAGAACCGGCCCTTGTTGGGCATCTGTACCAACTACACGATAGGTTGTTTTAAATCCTTGTAAGGTATATTCGGGGTTCGTCGACGATGGTGAAATCTGCACAATTCCTGCCTCACTATAAATTTTTGACGCCGGAATCGACACTCCAGAATTTAAATGCCCCACTACCGCAACCACTTTTTCATCGACTAATTTTTGCGCTACTTGGGTGCCAAGCTTTGGATCAGATGCATCATCTTCTGCAACAAGCTCAAGGGTAATTTTTTTGCCATTAATCACAAGCCCTTGTTGATTGATTTCCTCAATTGCAAGTCTGGCGCCGTTTTCGTTATCTTTACCAAGGTGGGCGCTCGGTCCAGTTAATGGAGCAACATTGCCAATTTTGACGACCACTGCCGTCGCATCAACAACAGGCGCTTCTTTTTTAGAACATGCCAGCAACAGCATCGTTACAAGACATATCATAGTAAGTGACAAAGGTATTTGAATTTTTTTCTGCATTTTTAATCCTTTTCTGTTTGATTTTTAAATGTATTCAGGAAATGTTGTGACTGCTTGTAGGAATTGAGGTATTTATGTTTTAAGAACTGAATTGAGGCCTTTAGGCAGTTGAAAAATGGTGTTTTCTTGAACGCCATCTAATGATCTTACCGTACGGGGACCAAACGCTTTAATTTGATCAATAATTGACTGGGCTAGAACTTCAGGGGCCGACGCTCCCGCTGTCAAGCCCACCCTTTTGATACCATCAAACCACTCTTTTTGGAGCTGGGATGCTTGGTCTACCATGTAGGCTTTTACTCCCAATTTTTCCGATAGCTCCCACAGTCGATTGGAGTTTGAGCTATTCGGACTACCCACGACAATAATGAGATCGACTTGCGGCGCCATAAATTTAACAGCGTCTTGTCGGTTTTGGGTGGCATAACAGATGTCTTGTTTTTTAGGTTGAGCGATATGCGGAAATTTTTCTTTTAATGCATCGATGATTTCTTGTGTTTCATCAATTGAAAGGGTGGTTTGTGTGACATATACAATTTTTTGCTCAGGAGATAATTTCAGATTTGCCACATCGTTTACCGTTTCAACGAGATTAATGCGGTCTGCAACTTGACCCATTGTGCCCTCTACTTCGGGATGCCCTTTATGACCAATCATGATGATGTGAAAGCCTTCACGGTACATTTTGACAACCTCAACATGTACCTTTGTGACCAAGGGACAAGTTGCATCAAAAATATGCAGTCCACGTGCGCTTGCTTCTTCTTTGACATGTGGAGGAACGCCATGAGCACTAAAAATCAACGTCGCACCGGGGGGAACTTCCTCGAGATGGTCAATAAAAATTGCGCCTCGGGATTTCAGATCATCAACAACATAGGTATTGTGGACAATTTCATGACGCACATAAATCGGTGCGCCAAATTTCTCCAAAGCCTGATTGACGATGGTAATTGCACGGTCAACTCCGGCACAAAACCCCCGCGGTTGAGCGAGCAACAATTCGTCTTCAGTAGTGATATTTGTCATCGGTCAATAACCTATTGTTTACATGATCGCAATAATTTTTACTTCAAATTCCATGTCCCTACCTGCAAGAGGATGATTAAAATCAAACCAGGCTCCTGTATCGTCTATGCTTTGCAACACTCCCGCATACTTACTGCCGTCTGGCGCATCAAATTCAAACATGTCACCAATCGTAAATGCTTTATCCGGATCGCTGTTTTGTTGCAAGGTTGGCAACGATACTCTTTGGATCAAATCCAAATTGCGTTGACCAAAACCATCTTCTGGGTTCAGTCTAACCGTTTTGTGTTCGCCATTCACCATCCCTATCAGTACTTTTTCCAGCCCCGGGGAAAACTGTCCACCACCGACCAAAACCGTCGCCGGTTTATCGGTAAACGTATTGGCAATATCGGCACCATTCAAGAAGCTCAGGCGGTAATGCAAGGTTAAAAACGAATTATTTTCGACACTATTTTTCATCATCCCCCTATTGTAACGATGCCCTTCAAAAAAAATACTTCTATCCAAAACTGGCCAATTGATATGCGCCCCCGGGAGCGGCTTCTTAAAATGGGTGCTCAAGCACTCAATGACGCCGAATTACTCGCTATTTTTATTCGCACGGGTACACCGCAAAGAAATGCTTTGGAGTTATCTTATGATATTTTGTTGCACTGTGGTGGCCTGAAGGAGTTACTTACTAGTCGATTGGAAGATTTTGATCATATCCCAGGTCTCGGGCTTTCCAAATGGTCGCAACTGCAAGCCGCTCAGGAAATTGTTCGTCGCGCCCATCATGAAAAACTTCAAGATAGAACACTGCTGGAATCTCAAGCGAGTACCCGTGAGTTTCTACAAACCACGATTGGATTTTTAGAGCATGAGGTATTTGCTTGTTTTTTTCTGGATGAATTAGGCTATTTAATTGAATTTAAAATTCTTTTTCGGGGCGGGAAGAATCAAGCGCAAATCTATCCTCGAGAGATTGTGAAAGAGTGCCTCCAAAGAAATACCACCGGAATTATTTTTGCGCACAATCACCCAAATGGCGTAATCGAGCCAAGTGCTGCGGATATTGCATTAACAAAAAATCTGAAAAATCTTTTAAGATCTATAGAAATCAAAGTTTTAGACCATTTAATTGTTACAAAAAACGGTTTTTACTCTTTTTTGGATGGGGGATTCTTTAGCTCCTCAGGAGAAAGGCTTGGAATAAGCTATTGGCAAAGCTAAAAGGACAATGCTATAATCAATCTCTTTAGTTTAGAATATGAAGGAGTGTGTCATGGCTAAGGTCTGCCAAGTCACCGGGAAAAAGCCGATGGTCGGTAATAATGTTTCCCATGCAAACAATAAAACAAAGCGTCGCTTTTTGCCGAACTTGCAAAACCGTCGCTTCTGGGTCGAGTCAGAAAACCGCTGGGTAAGCTTACGCCTTACGAATGCAGGTCTTCGACTTATTGATAAAAATGGTATTGATTCAGTGTTAGCTGATATCCGTGCCCGTGGTCAACTATAAATCTTAGGAATCAGTCATGGCTAAAGGTGGGCGCGAGAAAATCAAATTAGAGTCGACAGCTGGTACAGGTCACTTCTATACAACAACAAAGAACAAAAGAACGACTCCTGAGAAAATGGAGATTATGAAATTTGATCCGAAAGTTCGTAAACATGTTTCTTATAAAGAAACCAAAATCAAATAGCAATTTCATTACTTAAAAAAAACCGCATCTCGAATGCGGTTTTTTTATGCCTTCTTTTTTCGAAAGACAAAGGTATGATTTTTAAGCGTAGGTTTTCAGTTTGTGTGAAAAGCTTTGCAACAACTGTAGATTACTTAATTCCGCTTTTTCGCACCATTGGATCAATTGGGAAGTTAGTTGCTCTCTAGTGGCGCTAGACCTAGCCCATATTTGACTGAGTTCACGACGCATCTCAATCAACATCTTGAGTCGTGGATTTGCAGCCATCAGGCTCGATAAACGTTCGCGCTGTTCAGGGGTTAAACGCGCTTCGTCCTTATACAACCACTGTCGCTTGTCCGTAAAATCTTTTGCTAAGGTTCTCATGGATTGGACTTCTAAATTAAATGCCGTCTTGAGTGTTTGGCTATAACGTGACATGATTTCGTAACGATGGGTAATTAAGGTTTTAACAAGTTCTTCATTAATCAACTGAACTTTACCTAATTTGGCTTTCGGGATAATTTTTTTCACCTTGGCCAGCCCGAGCATCTCTAATGTGCAAATGTAAAACCAGCCAATATCTATTTCGTACCAATGGCTAGATAATTTTGCGCTTGTCGCAAACGTATGATGATTATTGTGTAATTCTTCACCGCCAATAATAAAACCGAAGGGCAAAATGTTACGTGAGGCGTCCTCGCAATCGTAATTGCGATAGCCCCAAAAATGACCAACCCCATTAATGATGCCAGCAGCAGTAATCGGAATCCAAACCATTTGTACTGCCCAAATCAAACCGCCATATGCGCCAAATAGAAGCAAATTAATCACCATCATTAAGCCAACACCCTGCCACCTGTACTTGGAGTAGATATGATTTTCAATCCAATCGTCTGGGGTTCCATGACCGAATTTTTCAATTGTTTCTGGATTGGCAACAGCAAATTTGTATAAGTCAGCTCCACGCCACATAATGGTATGCAGTCCCTGAATTTGCGGGCTATGTGGATCATCAACGGTTTCACACTTTGCATGATGCTTGCGGTGAACCGCTGCCCATTCTTTCGTCACCATTCCCGTGGTTATCCATAACCAAAAACGAAAAAAATGGGCAATTGATGGATGCAGATCTAAAGCACGATGTGCTTGATGACGATGTAAGAAGATCGTCACACTAGCAATGGTGATGTGCGTCATCACAAGCAAATAAACCACCATTTGCCAAAATGACCAATGTAATAAACCACTAGAAAGCCAGTCAAGGCTAGTTGTAAAAACAGGATGTTGAAGCACACTCATCAATGACATATTTATAATTTGGGAAAAATATTCTTTAAAAACGTCATTTTACTCTTGTATAACAGGAGGGGTTTCTTCGAGGTGTTCTTGGCTTGCCTTTGGGGTTATTTTTCGCTCCAAGATGGCAGCAAAAAATCCATCTGTCTCGTGCTCGTTTGGCCATAGTTGCCAAAAGAGGGAGTCAGGACTTGCGCCAACAGGTAGGCCATTTTTCTGGGGAAAAGGCGCAGTTAAGGCTGATTTTGGGTCAAGCAATTGGAAATCAAGGTGCTGTTTTAAAAATTCCTCTACGATCACTTGATTTTCTTGTTTCAAAATACTGCACGTGGCATACACTAAGCGACCACCGGGTTTGAGGAGTTTTGCGGCTGCGTTCAAAATAGAGTATTGCTTTGCTTGCAGTTCCTCAACACTTTGCGGTGTTTGGCGCCATTTAAGATCAGGGTTACGACGCAAAGTCCCTAAGCCGCTACAAGGAGCATCGACTAAGACTCTGTCAATTTTTCCGGCTAAGCGTTTCACCTTCGTATCATTTTCACTATCAATCCAAACAGGGTGGACATTGGATAAGCCACTTTTTGCCACGCGTGGCTTTAATCGCGCCAGACGTCTAGCGGAAATATCAAAGGCATAAAGACGCCCCATCGATTTCATCATCGCCCCCATCGCTAGCGTTTTGCCTCCAGCACCCGCACAAAAATCAACGACCATCTCGCCCCGTTTAGGTGCCAGCAACATACTCAATAATTGACTTCCTTCATCCTGAACTTCAAATTTGCCATCTTTAAAACTTTGAAGATTTTGCAAGGCTGGTTTAGTGATTAATCGAAACCCAAGTTCAGAATAAGGAGTTGGTATTGCAGTAAATCGTCCGCCCAGGGCATTGAGTTCCTCCAACAAAACATCTCGCTTTTCTTTCAGAGGATTACTTCGACAATCCAATGTAGCAGGTTTTAATAGGGCCATGGCAAGGGCTTCGCGCTTTTGAGCCCCCATTTGCAGAGCCATCTCTTCCCAAAGCCAATCAGGAAGATTAAACCGGACCTGAGGGGTTAAGCTATCTCGTGGATAAGTTACGAACCGTTGCAACCACTCCACCTCCCCTGGGTGAGCAATAAAAGCCAGATCGGCTAAGGCGCTCTCGAGACGGTTGCTCGTACCTAGCCCTCCTTCAGACAGGGCAATCATTAGTCCTAAGAGAGCAATTCTTCTGATTAAAGGACCTTGCCCACTCTGGGCATACTGCATAAGTTCCAACTTATGCCGCAAAATAGAAAAGCTGGATTCAGCAATTAACGCTCGATCGCGATTACCTAGTTGGCTATTTTCTTTAAAATACTTACTCACCACCATATCGGATGGCGCATCAAACTTGAGCATTTCCGGCAAGACGCGCATTAAATGTTCAAGGTGGCTTGGCAAGGCCTTTGCTTTTGCCATTGCAGGGTTGTAAGGCGTTTTTGCGCTCGGCCGATTGGTGGTAGAGGCGACTTTATTTTTTTGTGGCGATTTTTTAATCATTTTGGGTCTTGACAGGCAAATTTAAATGGACGGATTGCTCCGAGTCTACTCTAACTTTGCCGTCTTCTAAATGTAAGCGCTTGAGAATAAACCACTCAACTGCTTGTGGATAAATCTGATGTTCGATTTGTGCAACTCTTTTGGCAAGGGTGATACTTGTATCGTCAGGGTGAACAGGCACAATTCCTTGGACAATAATTGGTCCAACATCCATCTCTTGCGTGACAAAGTGGACCGTTGCGCCATGCCATTTAACACCAGTCGCTAATGCTTTGGTATGGGTATGTAAGCCGGGAAAACTCGGTAAAAGAGAAGGATGGATATTGATTAACCGCCCCGCATAAAAACGTACAAAGTGATTTGCGAGGATTCTCATGAATCCGGCTAGAATAATTAAATCTGGCTCTAAAGCTTGAACAGACTCAAATAGAGCCTGATCAAAGTCAGCACGATCAGCAAATTGGGTATGGTCTAAGACTTTGACTGGAATCTGAAATGCTTGAGCAATGCCAATGCCAAGTGCCTTAGGACGGTTAGAAATCACCCCCACAATCTGAGCTGGCCACCCCTTACTTTGGTGAGCCTGTAAAATCGCTTGTAGGTTGGAGCCATTTCCAGAAATCAGAATCACAATTTTTTTCATCACCACTAATATAATGGACAAATCGTTGTGAAAGTAATCCGTGGCATACCCCCCTCTTTACCTCGTACCCCGTGCGCGTTAACTATTGGAAATTTCGATGGTGTGCACCTGGGGCATCAGGCGTTGCTGAAACTTTTAAAACAGCGTGCGCAAGAAATGGACCTGCAAAGCTGCTTATTAACTTTTGAGCCACATCCAAAAGAATTTTTTGACCCCCACCACGCACCAGCTCGTATTCTAAGCTTGCGTGACAAACTGAGCGCCCTCCAGGACATGGGCATTGATCTGGTAGTTGTTGAGCACTTTAATGCCAACTTTGCTAAAAAAAGCCCAACCCAATTTGTCGAGGATATTATTGTTAATGGTCTGCACACCAAGCATATAGTGATCGGTGATGACTTTCATTATGGTGCCAAACGTGCCGGTAACTTAGCCACGCTCAAACAGTCTGGGATTACCCACCAATTTTCTGTCGAATCTTTGCACACGATCCAAGATACCCAAAGTCGTCGTATTTCGAGCACATCAATTCGAGATGCCCTTCATATGGCGGATTTCCCACTCGTACGGCATTTGCTTGGGCGGCCCTATATGATTTCTGGGCATGTGATTCACGGCAAAAAGCTGGGGCGAACTCTTGGCTTTCCAACACTCAATCTGGCTTTATCGAGCATCTACCATGTCCGCCAACCAGTAATGACGGGAATTTTCGTCGTTCAAGTCCATGGCTTAGCGCCAAAGCCTTTGCAAGCCGTCGCAAGTTTAGGTTATCGTCCGACGGTCGAGAACGATGGACGTGTTCTATTGGAAACCCATATTTTTGATTTCAATAAGCAAGTCTATGGCAAAGTGATTCAGGTAGAATTTCTGAAAAAAATCCGAGATGAGGCAAAATACTCTGATTTAGCAGAACTTCAAGCAGTAATTAATGCCGATGCGCAAACTGCAAGAGACTTTTTTAAGAATATCCATGTCTGAAAACCAATACCCCGTCAATTTACTCGATACCACGTTTCCGATGCGTGGGGATTTACCTAAACGTGAGCCAAAATGGGTCAAAGAATGGCAAGAGAAAAACCTCTACGAATACATTCGTGCGGCAAGACAAGGTCGCAAAAAATTTATTCTGCATGATGGCCCACCTTACGCAAATGGCAGTATTCATATTGGTCATGCGGTCAATAAAATCTTAAAAGATATCATTATCAAAAGTAAAACGCTCATGGGTCTCGATGGGGTCTATGTTCCTGGGTGGGATTGCCACGGCATGCCGATAGAGATTCAAATAGAAAAAAAGTATGGCAAAAACCTCTCTACTCAAGAAGTCCAAGCAAAAGCACGCGCCTATGCTTCGGAACAAATTGAACAACAAAAGAAAGATTTTGAAAGACTAGGTGTTTTGGGAGATTGGAAGCACCCTTATCTCACGATGAACTTTGTGAATGAAGCAAATGAATTACGTGCGCTTGCAGATATGATGGCCAAAGGCTATATTTTCAGAGGACTTAAGCCTGTGAATTGGTGTTTTGACTGTGGCTCTGCACTCGCCGAAGCCGAGGTAGAGTATCAGGATAAAACCGATCCAGCCATCGATGTAGGGTTTCTTTTTCCTGCCGCTGAAAAAGAACGTATCGCCAAGATATTTGGACTATCTACGCCTATCCAG
>Ga0164297_10002083_pt1 | contig 20175 bp, 19 predicted proteins | sample GEODES058metaG_FD_113539 | JGI IMG/M metagenome (GOLD analysis project Ga0164297, IMG submission 113539) | Dystrophic lake water microbial communities from Trout Bog Lake, Wisconsin, USA - GEODES058 metaG | ecosystem: Environmental > Aquatic > Freshwater > Lake | place: USA: Trout Bog Lake... | reverse complement strand
CGCGGCATGGCACAAGGGGGCATGAAGCCTGCAGTGCAAGGTGGCGTTGACTACACCGATAAAACTGGTTTTTACGTGGGTTCATGGGCGTCATCGATCACTTGGATCAAAGACTCTGCTCCGTCCACGGCCAAGGGTCCTGTTGAGTTGGATTTGTATGGCGGATACCGTGGAAATTTGACCGATGACATCGCTTTTGATTTGGGTGGACTCGAGTATGACTATGTTGGAAACAACTTGAGCACCCTCCCTAATTTGGCCAACGCAAACACATTTGAAGTGTATTTGGCGCTCACCAAAGGTGCGTTCACTGCAAAACTCTCTGACAGCACAACCAACCTCTTTGGAGCTGTCAACAGCAAGGGATCACGCTACTTGGATTTGAGCTACACATTTGATTTGGAAAATGGCATGACATTGGTTCCACACATAGGAGATCAGTATGTGGCCAACAATCCTACGAGCTATGACGACTATTCATTGACATTCAACAAAGACATGGGAGATGGAGTTGCATTGAGTGTTGCGGCAATTGGAACCAACTTCAAATCCCGTCACGGAGCAGCGTACATATTGTCCGGTACTGGAGACAAAGAGTTGAGCGGTTCAACATTGGTTCTGGGTCTCAAGAAGACTTTCTGATCCCCTTTTTTTTTAAGGATTACAAATGAAACTGATTACGGCCATCATCAAACCCTTCAAGCTCGACGAAGTCCGTGAAGCATTGTCAGCTATTGGCGTACAAGGCATCACCGTGACCGAGGTCAAAGGATTTGGCAGACAAAAGGGTCACACCGAGTTGTATCGCGGTGCAGAGTATGTGGTTGATTTTTTACCCAAAGTGAAAATTGAGGCCGCTGTTTCATCCGAGTTGCTCGAGCGCGCCATTGAAGCCATTGAGGCGTCAGCACGCACCGGCAAAATTGGAGACGGAAAAATATTCGTTTATGACTTAGAGCAAGTGGTTCGCATTCGCACAGGCGAAACAGGCCAAGAGGCTCTTTAATAATTCAATCAGAGAAAGAAATACCATGAAAAAATTGTTCGCTTCCCTAGCGCTCGGATTGAGCATGCTGTTGGGCTGTGCACAGGTGATGGCCGATACTGCCGCACCAGCACCAGCCCCTGCAGTTTCAGCTCCTGCCGCCGCCGCTCCCGCAGCAACCGATGCCGCAGCGGCTGCTGCTCCTGCTCCTGTTCCCAACAAGGGCGACACAGCATGGATGACGGTTGCAACCGTTCTCGTGATTTTGATGACCATCCCTGGTTTGGCATTGTTCTACGGCGGCTTGGTTCGCTCTAAAAACATGCTGTCCGTGTTGATGCAAGTCTTTGTGGTCACCTCGCTCATTTATGTGCTTTGGCTCATTTATGGATACAGCGGAGCGTTCACGGCAGGCAATCCATTCATTGGATCGTTTGACAAGATCTTCTTCTTTGGCATTACCCCTGATTCAGTGGCAGCTACATTCAGCAAAGGTGTGGTCATTCCTGAGCTTACATTTGCAGCTTTCCAGGCTACATTTGCAGCCATCACTTGTACTTTGATTGTGGGTTCATTCGCTGAGCGTGTGAAGTTCTCAGCAGTGTTGCTGTTTTGCGCACTCTGGTTCACATTCAGCTACATGCCAATCGCTCACATGGTTTGGTACTGGGACGGCCCCGATGCAATCACTGACGCAAAGACACTTGAGACCGTGACAGCCAACGCTGGATGGTTGTGGGCCAAAGGTGCTTTGGACTTCGCAGGTGGAACCGTGGTTCACATCAATGCAGCCATGGCTGGTTTGGTGGGTGCCTACATGATTGGCAAGAGAACCGGTTACGGTAAAGAGTCTATGGCTCCTCACAGCTTGACATTGACCATGGTCGGTGCAGCATTGTTGTGGGTGGGTTGGTTCGGTTTCAATGCAGGCTCCAATTTAGAAGCCAACGGCATGGCCGCACTTGCATTCATGAACACATTGGTGGCTACTGCTGCTGCAACATTGGCTTGGATTGCCGCTGAGGGACTCTCCAAAGGCAAAGCTTCTATGTTGGGCGCTGCCTCAGGTGCTGTTGCTGGCTTGGTTGCAATCACTCCAGCTTGCGGATACGTTGGTCCTTTGGGTGCCATCGTGATCGGTACAGCCGCTGGTTTCGTGTGTTTGTGGGGCGTTACAGGTCTGAAGAGCATCCTAGGTGCCGATGACTCACTGGACGTGTTTGGTGTTCACGGCGTGGGTGGTATCTTGGGTGCCTTGCTCACCGGCGTGTTTGCATCACCCTCATTGGGCGGCGTTGGTATCTTTGATTATGTGGCCAACGCTGCAAGTCCTGATTACTCCATCGCTTCACAAGTTTGGATTCAGCTCCAAGCCGTCCTCACCACGATCGTGTGGTCTGGTGTGGTGTCCTTGATTGCGTACAAAATCGTTGACCTCGTGTTGGGTCTGCGTGTGAGCGAAGAAGAGGAAAGAGAAGGTTTAGACATCTCTTCACACGGCGAGTCAGCATACAACCGTTGATTTGATATGACCTAAGCGTGCGCGATTAAAGATCTAACCCCCTTAGGTCGATTTAAAAGATAACTCAAAAGTAAAAGAACATCGAAAAAGTTTCATGTCTAGTTCTTCAATGAACTTTCAAAGCCATCTGCCTCAAATCAGATGGCTTTTTTTTATTCTCGCGCGCACGATCAAAGCAAGAGCTTGCATCAACACGAAATCACCTGAGAACCATCAACGCGAGTCGACCAAAAAAAATCCCTTGCGATAGGCAAGGGATTTATGATGAAAAAATAAAGAAAAGTACAAAGCCCTTGAGACCTTGAAGACTAACTCCTCAAAATGGAATGTCATCGTCCATGTCGTCAAATCCAGACTTGCCAGGGCTTGACGCGGCTTGAGGGGCAGCGCGGGGTGCTGCACGGGGTGCATACTGTGCAGGTTCATCGTGCGAAGCGCCACCACCACCGGAGGAGGCTTGGCCATCACGACCGCCCAAGAGTTGGAGTTCTGTTGCGATGATGTCAACGGTATTCTTTTCAACTCCAGAGGGGTCAGTGTATTTGCCATATTTCAAACGGCCCTCAACATAAATAGGGCGGCCTTTTTTGACGTATTCACCAGCGATTTCAGCCAAGCGATCGTAAAAAGTAATGCGATGCCATTGCGTGTCTTCAATCATATCGCCCGTGTCTTTGTTTTTACGGCGAGTTGAGGTTGCAATGCTCACATTGGCCACAGCTTGACCAGAAGGCAAATAACGAACTTCAGGGTCGCGACCGCAGTTGCCCATCAAAATCACTTTGTTTACAGAAGCCATGAAACACTCTTTCGGGTAAAAATCATATGAACGGACCCCCCACTTTATGTGTCGCGCTGGTGCGCCACAAAAGTTACCAGATCCATGAATGGTGATAATGATATCCTAAGACCAAGGCATTGAAAGCCTTGGAAATGGTTCACTGACACAAAGCGGGCAAATTGTGACTTTTCTTTGCTGACCTAAGACCCAAGTGCTTGGGTTGATCAAATGCTTTTAAAGAGTTGCTCTGAACAAGCCTGTCCCTCCAAATCATTTGGAACGTGTGCTCAGGCTTGCTTGTGAGTGGGTTGGTAGTTCATGGGCCAAGCGACCAAAAACCAAATCAATAGCAAAGCACCACAAGCGCCAAAGAGACCAACCGGGCCCAATGCTTTGTTGATCCATCCCCCCAATGCACCTCCAGCAAAAATACCCAAGGATTGCAAGGTGTTGTAAACCCCCATCGCCGTTCCACGGGAGTTTTGAGGAGCGATTTTGGAGGTGAGGCTGGGTTGAGTGGCCTCCAAGATATTGAAGCCGCAAAAAAACAAAAAAAGCAAAGTTTCGATGATCCAGACTTGTGGAGCATTGACGCTCTCGAACATGAAGCCAAATTGAACGAAAAAGACCAAGGCGATGCAACTCAGAAACAAAGGTCTCAGCATGCCCTTTCGCTCCAAACGAAAGAGGCTTGCACCCATGAAGACAAAAGACAACAAGACAGCAGGCAAGTAGATCCAACCATGTTCAGATTTGGCAACCCCACATGCGAGTAGCAATGAAGGCACCGCCATCCAAGAGGCCAGTTGCACGCAGTAGAGAATGAACACGCCCACATTCAAGCGAAGCAAATCCTCTTTGAACATCAGGGAGAGGGTTTGCAGGAACGGCATGGGAGCGTTGACATGGGGGTTTGCCACTTCCTTGGGTGTCCAAAACAAGATGCTCAAAATGCCCAGTAAAGACAGGACCAGCGTGCATTCAAAAATCAGGGGCAAACCACCCCACTCGTTGAGCAATGGGCCCATCACCAGCGAGAGCGCAAACATGAGGCCAATGCTGGCCCCAATGAGTGCCATGCCTTTGGTGCGAACTTCAACTCGGGTTTGATCGGCAAGCAAGGCGGACACAGCGGCCGAGACAGCCCCACCACCTTGAATGGCACGCCCCAAGCCAAGACCAAAAACACTCTGCGCATTGGCCGCGATCAAACTACCCACGCCCAGCAATAGCAAACCAAAAACGATGACGGGTTTGCGTCCCAGTCTGTCAGCAGCCATGCCCAAGGGAATTTGCAAAAACGCTTGCACCAATCCATACATGCCGATGGCAAGACCAATGGCCACTTGATCGTCACCGCCTTGGTAATGACGTGCTTCGATGGAGAAAACCGGCAAAACCATGAAAAGACCCAGCATGCGCAGGGCATAAATACTGGCCAAAGAGAAGCTGGAGTGTCTCTCACTGGGTGTCATTCGATGGGATTGAAGAGCAGTGGTCATGAAAGAAAAGTTGAAAAATGCAATAAAAACAAGTAAATGCAGAGCATTTGTAACGTTAAGCGGTCATTGTCCCCCAACTCGGGTGAAATTGTTGGCGTTTGGTGTAAAAAAGCGCAAATTCAAAGGGCTGCAGTATAGAAAGCAAGGGCTTAACTTTTAAGAGGATTGGCTCTGGGGTGTCGGGCGAAATAGAAGACCCCGAGTTACAAAACACATGGTGTGGCGAATGAAAAAAAGCTATCATCGTGGGTTAATCACTTGGATGTGGCAAAAAATCGTGAACGCTTCTCTAGACGGTCCCTATCTTGGCCAAACCCTTAAAAGCCCGTTTGGCTTGATCAGCATTCGCGGGGCAAGAACACACAATCTCAAAAACATCGATTTGGACTTGCCCAGGAACCAATTGGTGGTCATCACGGGTTTGTCGGGTTCGGGTAAATCGAGTTTGGCTTTTGACACGCTTTATGCTGAGGGGCAGCGTCGATACGTGGAGAGTTTGTCTGCCTATGCAAGGCAGTTTTTGTAGCGCATGGACAAGCCCGATGTTGATTTGATTGAAGGTCTATCGCCTGCCATCTCCATCGAGCAAAAAGCGACCAGCCACAACCCTCGCTCCACCGTAGGTACGGTGACTGAGATCCACGACTACTTGCGGTTATTGTTCGCACGTGCTGGGACCCCACATTGCCCCGAGCACCAAGTGCCCTTGAGCTCACAGACGGTATCTCAAATGGTGGACACCGTGTTGGATCTTCCAGTGGATACGCGCATCATGATTTTGGCACCCATTGCACGGGGCAAAAAAGGTGAATTCATCGATCAATTGGCGGGACTGCAAGCGCGAGGCTTTGTGCGTTTTCGAGTTGGCCAAGAGGTGTTTGAAGCGACCGAGATGCCAAAGCTTCAAAAGAATGAAAAGCACGATTTGGATGTGGTGATCGATCGCTTAAAGGTCAGAGAAGATGCCAAGCAGAGATTGGCCGAGAGTTTTGAAGCCGCACTTCAAGTCTCTCAAGGTCACGCCATTGTGCTGGAGATGGACACCTCGATTGAGCGGCGCTTTAACGCCAAGTTCGCCTGTCCGACCTGTCACTTTTCGATGGGTGAGTTGGAGCCTCGGCTTTTTTCTTTCAACTCACCCAGTGGAGCTTGTCCAGCTTGTGAGGGTTTGGGTCATGAAGACTTCTTTGATCCGAACCGTGTGGTGGCTTTTCCCTCATTGAGCTTGGCCAGTGGCGCGATCAAAGGCTGGGACAAAAGGAACACGCATTATTTCTCTCTTCTCGAGAGCTTGGCCAAACACTATGGCTTCGATTTGGAGACCCCCTTTGAGGATTTGAAAGCGGACATACAACAGATCATTTTGAATGGCTCTGGCACCGAGGAGATCAAGTTCACCCATTTGTTGGAGGGTTCTCGCAAAACCACCAAGAAGCATCCCTTTGAGGGCATTTTGCCCAACATGAAAAGGAGGTATGTGGAGACCGATTCATCCTTGGTGCGAGAGGATTTGGCGCGCTTCAAAAGTGAACGTGCTTGCCAAACGTGCATGGGTGCACGACTCAGGCTGGAGGCTTTACATGTTCGTTTGGGAGAGGGAGAGCAAGCCAAAGGACTGCATGAGGTGAGCCACTTGACCTTGGGGGAGTGCTACAAATATTTTCAAACGCTTAACCTGCAAGGTGCCAAAAAAGACATCGCCTCCAAGGTCGTGAAAGAGGTTGAAGCCAGGCTTCGCTTTTTGAACGACGTGGGCTTGAATTATTTGAGTTTGGCTAGGAGTGCAGATACGCTGAGTGGAGGCGAGGCGCAGCGGATTCGACTTGCTTCACAAATTGGATCGGGTCTGACGGGCGTGATGTACGTCTTGGACGAGCCCAGCATCGGATTGCACCAAAGAGACAATGACCGATTGATCGAAACCTTGAAGCACTTGAGAGACATTGGCAATTCGGTGTTGGTGGTCGAGCACGACGAGGACATGATTCGAGCAGCCGACTATTGTGTAGACATGGGACTTGGAGCAGGTGTTCATGGGGGACGGGTGATTGCTCAAGGCACACCCCTGGAGGTGGAACAAAATGCAGCGTCTTTGACGGGTCGTTACCTGAGTGGGGCACTCAAAATCGAAGTGCCCGCAAGCAGAACGCCTTGGCTCACCGAGCAAACCGCCATGGCCAGCTTGGGACACACCAAGCCACAGTCAGCGCTCACCAACGCGAAAGAAAAGAAACGCTCGAGCGCTCAGGCCAGCGCCGTCAAAAACAAAGGCTATGCCTCGCAACGTGTGAGCACGATGGATCAGCCTCATCCGTTTGCGCGCATGGCAGCAAAGGTTCAATCGGTTGAAGATTTTCATGAGGCGCCAGCCCCTGTTGTCTCACAAGACATGTCGGGAGCAGCCCGCATTGGAGTGGGCTTGAGTTTGTCGGTGAAAGGTGCGCGGGGGAACAATTTACAAAACGTGAGCGTAGACATTCCAGTCGGACTCATGACGTGTGTGACAGGTGTTTCAGGTTCTGGCAAATCCACTTTGGTCAATGACACCTTGTACAGCGCTGCGGCCAAGCACTTGTACCGTGCCCACGAAGAGCCTGCCGTGCACGATGAGATCACAGGCTTGGATCAGTTTGACAAGGTGATCAACGTGGACCAGTCCCCCATTGGTAGAACACCCAGGAGCAATCCGGCCACATACACCGGACTCATGACCCCGATCCGAGAATTGTTGGCCGAGATGTCGGTTGCCAAGGAGCGCGGATACAGTGCTGGGCGTTTCTCCTTCAACGTTGAGGGTGGGCGTTGTGAGGCATGTCAAGGAGACGGTGTGGTGAAAGTGGAGATGCACTTCTTGCCCGATGTCTACGTTCCTTGTGATGTGTGTTTGGGAAAGAGATACAACCGTGAGACCTTGGAAGTTCGCTACAAGGGCCTCAACATCGCGCAGATTCTGGATTTGACCGTAGAGGCGGCTTTGGAGTGTTTTCAAGCGGTGCCCACCATTCATCGCAAGCTTCAAACCCTGATGGAAGTGGGGCTGAGTTATTTGAAGCTTGGCCAATCGGCCACCACCTTGTCTGGGGGAGAGGCTCAAAGGGTGAAATTGGCCCTCGAGTTATCCAAGAGAGACACGGGGCGCACGCTCTACATTTTGGACGAGCCCACCACGGGATTGCATTTTGCAGACATCGAGATGCTGCTCAAGGTGTTGCATCGATTGAGAGATGCGGGCAACACGATTGTGATCATTGAGCACAACTTGGACGTGATCAAAACGGCCGACTGGTTGATTGACATGGGTCCCGAGGGGGGGAGTGGTGGCGGTCAAGTCGTGGGAGCAGGAACGCCGGAGATGATTGCCCAACTCGAGAGCAGTTACACCGGTCGGTATTTGAAAAAGATGTTGAACTGAAAGCCCATGGGCTTAATTCGCGGGCTTTTCTAAAAGAACGGTTTTCAAGCAGTCCTCTAAGAGTTGTCGAGTTTGGGCGGCCACCCCTCTGGAGGCCGCGGCAAAGTCAGTCTCTTTGGAGGCATACAAAATGGCTCGCGAGGAGCTGATGACAACCGGTGCGCTCTCATCAATCCAAGCGGCTCTGACTGTACTCATGGCATCTCCGCCTTGCGCACCGATGCCGGGAATCAAAAGCGGTAAAGTGGGTGCAATCTCACGCACACGTTTGAGCTCTGAGGGGTATGTGGCCCCCACAACGAGACCCAGTTGTTGATTGGTGTTCCATTCGTGTTGAGCCAAGTGAGCAATGTGCTCGTAAAGCTTGGGCTCATGAGCGGGTGACTTCAAGTGCAAATTTTGCAAATCGTCTCCACCGGGATTTGAAGTTCTACAAAGCAAGAAGGCACCTTTGCCGTGGTACTTGAGATAAGGCGCGATGGAGTCTTGACCCATGTAAGGTGAGAGGGTGAGGGCGTCTGCGCCGTAACGCTCAAAGGCCTCAATGGCGTATTGCTCAGCAGTTGAGCCAATGTCGCCTCGCTTGACATCCAAGATCACGGGGACATGAGGTGCAACTCGTCTGATGTGCTCAATCAAGGCGCTCAATTGCGCCTCAGCTCCATGGGCTGCAAAGTAGGCGATTTGAGGTTTGAAGGCGACGGCCAAATCTGCACATGCATCGACGACAGCTGCACAAAAATCGAAAATCTTCCCCGCATTGCCATGCCAAGCGTGTGGAAATTTGTTGGGCTCAGGATCAAGCCCCACGCACAACATGGATTGGTTAAGAGCTCTGGCGTTGCGCAGTTGTTCGATGAAAGTCATGCAGTTTGGGCCTCGATGGATTGTGCCAAGCACAGATCTTCCCAACAAAGCGCTTTGTCTGGTTGGGCATGAAGTAAGAATTCAGGAGAGTAAGTCACCACCATGGGCGTGCCCTCAAAGGAGAGTATTTTGCCTCTGAGACGGCCCAAGGGTTGGTGTTGTTCTGGGGTGCCCGATAAAAGCATTTGTGCTGCGACACGTCCCATGACGACCAATATTTTGGGCTTTAAGCGGCGAATTTGTTCGCGTAAAAAGGTCAAGCAAACAAGGCTTTCCTCGCCCAATGCGTCCTCGTGCTTGAGGGGGACGCATTTGAGGGCTGAGGTGAGGTAGACCGACTCACCCCAAGCTCGGCCAGGGGTCGAGACGGAGCCCAACGCTTTGAAGAATTGCCCAAATAGCGGCAGACTGGCTGCATTGAAAACATGAGCATGGTTGTCCAACCCCAATTTGGGTGCATCAGAGACCACAAGCCATGAAACCTCTTGAGGTTGATCCTCGCTTTGCGTGCTGGAAGCCGCAAGGGGCTTTGAGCCAAAGTGTCTGGATGGAGCACTTGGGCCCAAATGACACTGATTGCAAGAGGCGGCACAAGATCTCAAACTCTCCCACGTGAGGGTCTGCAAATCAGGCAGGGGTTGTGCAGGAGAGGTCACCCGAGGCATCGTTGCCGCAGGCTTGACTTGCGAGCTGGGGATTGGTGTAGGAGCGCGCATCACGCCAGCCTCATGACTTGTCGTGCTTGCCTTTGCAGGAGAGAGACGGGGTGCGCTTGCGACCCGTGCCAAAGGAGCTTGGGCTCGGGGTGAGGGGCTTCGTGCAAACAGCACGATGCCCATTTCTTGCAGCATGGCTTCACGCCTGGGGGTGAGGTTCAGGGTCATGGGTGTCAAAGTCTCAGACTCATGATCATAGCGTCCTCACGAATGCCTGGACGCAGTGGGTAATAATTTTTACGCTCCCCCACTCTTTGAAATCCAAAGGTTTTGTAGACCTCAATGGCTCTGGCATTGCTCACCCTCACCTCAAGCCAAATCCATTGGGCTTGAACAGTTTTGGAGAGCATTTTGACGCTTTCCAATAAATAAAGACCAAAACCCTGGCCTTGATGGTCTTTGGAGACGGTGATGTTCAAAAGATGAACTTCTTGAAATCCCATCATCGCAACAAAGTATCCCAAGAGGGTGGACTCTTGCATCAAGAGATAACACCAATTGTTGTGTTTGATGGCGTCCACAAAATTACCTCGACTCCAAGGATTGGAGTAAATGGATTGCTCCATGCGAAGCAACTCATCGAGGTGTGACTCGGCAAGCGGCACCAAGGTGAGTGAGGAGTTGGAGGGGTCTTGACCGGATTTCATGGAGGCCAGACTCAGTTGAGAGCTTGGACTTGTTGGCGTTGGGCGGTGGTTTGTGCCACTTGGTTTCTGACATAAAGTGGCATGGCCACGCCCGTCTGAGCCCATGTTGCTTTTTGGCCTGATTCGACATAAAGTTTCGCCAAGGCATTGAGACCGCTTGCTTGAGGGTTGAGGGCCAGTGAGGGATGTTTGTCTTGCAATGTGCTCAATGAAGAGAGCTGAGTGTGACCCACCAGACAAACATCTCTGTTGGGTTCGTGTTGCCAAGCCAGGGGCGTGCTGATGCCCTGGGGAGCACTGACCTGTGGTGCGATATGGGTGATCCAGTCGCCATTGACCCACTCAAAAGCGGCCCAGTAAATTTCGCCCATGCGCGCATCCAAGACGCAGAGAAAGCGCTGACCACGGGGCTCATGGTCGAGTGCTTGTTGGGCCAAAACCAGCAATGAAGAAAAACCAAAACAAGGCAGGCGATGCACCAAAGAGAAGCCCTGAAGAACTGCGCAAGAGGTCCTCAAGCCGGTGAAAGATCCGGGTCCTTGGTTGTAGACCAAAGCCGTGAGATCGCTCCAAGTCAGCCCCAAAGATTCAAGCCCTTGCAGACAGTGTGAGATGATGAGGTCTGAGGACTTGGTGGCACCCACGGCATTAAAAACAAAGTGCTCATCACCGCGATTGATGTCAATGGACATCGTGTCGGTGCTGGTGTCGGTGCAAAGAAAGTTCATTGTGCAATTATCGTGAGTTTCAAGGATAGGGGGCAGGATCGATGCAAAGTCGTGTGAACAAGCACTGGGGGCTGGGTTTACATTCACTCTTTTTGATTTTAAGGTCCTTGAGAGGGTGTGTATTGTTGTTGAGTGCTCTCATGACTCAAGTGTTTGTGATGGCCCAATCTTTACCTACAAGTGTAGAGATGCAGCTCAAAAAAGCAGGACTGCCCGAGAGCAGTTTGAGTGCAGTGGTGCGCTCTTTGGAGGCGCCCAAAGGAGGTTCAGGGACAGGTGTTTTACTGGTTCACCGTCCAGATGTGGCAAGAACGCCTGCATCCCTCATGAAGCTTTTGACGACACAGGTGGCGTTGGATCAGTTGGGGCCAGGTTTTACGTGGAAGACCACCTTTTACAAAGAAGGGGAACTCAAGAGAGACGGCGTGCTCGAGGGCAACGTATACATCAAAGGCGGAGGAGATCCGAAATTGTCCTTGGACGCTGCGTGGAGGATGTTGCAAAAACTCAGGGCTTTTGGTATCCAACGCATTCAAGGCGATTTGATCTTTGACAAGAGCGCCTTTGAGCCCATGCGCCAGGACCCAAGCGCTTTTGATGATCAACCTTTGCGACCGTACAACGTGGGTGCAGATGCGCTCTTGATCAACTTCAACGCTTTGTTGATCACTTTTACGCCAGACCCTCAAGCGGGTGTAGCACGAGTGCAAGTTCAGCCCCCACTTCAGGGGCTTTCAGTTCAAGCCACCGTACCCTTGGTCCGAGGACCCTGTACAGACTATAGGGCGGCATTGAAGTTGAACTTTGACCATCCAAACGCACTTGAATTCAAAGGTGTATATGCCGGTGAATGTCAGGAGCGCACTTGGCCTTTGGCCTACCCAAACCCCGAAGATTACACCGAGCGCGCATTGGGAGGTTTGTGGCGTGCGCTCGGTGGGGAGGTGAGTGGCAAAGTGCGCATGGGCCTGGTTCCTGCCGCACTCAAGCCCTTGTGGGTTGAGGACTCCATCACCTTGGCCCAGGTCATTCGAGACATGAACAAGTACTCCAACAATGTCATGGCTCAGCAGCTTTTTTTGAGCTTGAGTTTGGGTGTTTCAAGAGCGGCAAGTTTTGAGCAATCACAAGAGAAGGTCAAGTCATGGTGGGCGCTTAATTTGCCCAGTTCAAACCCAGCTCCTGTGGTTGACAAAGGCTCTGGTTTGAGCCGCATGGAGAGCATTTCCGCCAATGGCTTGGCGGATTTGCTCAACTTGGCGTGGAGGTCGCCTTGGATGCCAGAGTTTGTGGCGTCATTGCCCAGCGTGGGCCAAGAGGGTACCCTAGAGAGGAGTGCTTTGGGGGTAATGGCCCACTTGAAAACCGGGAGTTTGAAAGACGCGATTGGTGTTGCGGGATTTGTTCAAACGCCAAGAGGTGCCCGCTATATTGTGGTGGCGATGATCAACGACCCCAAAGCCAACTCGGCCAGAGGGGTTTTGGATGCAATTGTGACTTGGGCCGCAGAGCAGTGACCACAATGGGCACTCAGGTGGCCCAACATGGGCTTACCAGCCCTTGGGGCTTCTGAGGAAGGTGTAGGCCAAGTTACCCAGCAATCGATGGGCAACGGGTGTGAGGTTGGTGTCATCGGCGTAGAGGTAATTGACGTAATTGGGATCGGCTGTACCTGTTGATGAGATGGGGTCAAAATTACAAGCCATGCCAACGTTGTAGCCAGGGCAAGCCTCCATGGTCAGTCCAGCTGTGGTGATGCCGTAGCCTTGAAGATCGGCTGTCAAAAGCAATCCCTCTGCATCAAAGAGTCGTACACCTTGACCGGAGGCGTAGGTGCCAGCGTTGCTGATGATGGAGGTATTGAACGCGCGAGTCAGATCCAAAATGAACTGCGTGATACCGCCTGTATAGGCGGGCCAAGCGGCTGCGAATGCAGCGGCATTGTTTTGCGCGTAGACGCTCCCTTTGAGATCGTTCGCATTCAAGATCAAAATGTGCGAGAAGTTGGTGAGTTGTCCTCTGGCAAAAAGCTGGAAAGTGGTGCCCAGGGTCGTCATTGTGCTCAGTGCTTGAGCGGGGGTCTCGGTTTTGTTGATGACGGCTTGGGTGTGGAACAAGATGTCATTGTTTCCACCTTGGATGACGAGCATATCGCCAGGCTGGGGGACAAAACCATTGAGTTGGCCGGGTAAATCGGCAACTCTCGCATAGGGTTTTGCAAAGCCAGTTGCCGCAGGATCAAAGGTGATTCCGTAATCGGTTGCCATCTCCACGATCCAATTGTTCACCGTACCGTCACCGTTCACGCTCAAGCGATCACCATAGGCATTGGCAGCAGTGCCCTGATAGCTCAACTCATCACCAACGCTCACGATGCGAGTGGGCATGAACTCATCGATTTTTGAGCTCGCACCACATCCACACAGGAGTGTGATCAAGACAAGAATCAGGCTACGTTGAACGACGCGGCTCAAACCGCTGGCGGATTTAATCATGGTGAGGCAATTCCTAGTATTGGGGAGTAGTTTAACGGACAAGTCAGGAGATTGTCGTCAATCGTGTGCTGCGCGGCTCAATCGATCGAGCACCCCAAGCCATTCGGGTTCATTGGGGGGGGATTGGATCCAAATTTCGGATACACCCATGGCATCAAATGTTCTGAGTGTTGCAAAGAGCTCATGCGCACAAGCTTGTGCTGATTCAGGCATGACCCTCCAAATGGGGGCATTGGAGCTTGAATCTTCCCAGTTCGATGACGCCAAGGGTTGATGGGTCCAAAGTGCCAAGTTTGCGGGTAAGGGGTTGTGTAGAGCGGCTTGCAAGTCCTCAGCATTGACCAAGCGCACACGGGCCTTTGGAGCGTAGTGAGACAAAAGAGTGCCAGACGCTTTGGGTGCAGGTTTTGGAGGGTTAGAGTTGGAGTTTGGCGGGCTGACTGGCTCAGGTGCAAAACGCTCAATGTCTTTGGCCATCAATTGGCCTGGCCGCAATAAAACCGGGGAGCCACGGGTGCAGTCGACGATGGTCGACTCAATGCCAATTTCGCAGGCTCCGCCATTCAGAATGTGCAAAGACTCACCAAATTCATCCAGCACGTGTTGGGCTTGGGTTGGGCTCACACGTCCAAAGCGATTGGCGCTGGGAGCAGCAATGCCCATCACGCCCAGACTCAAGGCTTCTTTCAAAAGCGCCAATGCCACCGGGTGATTGGGAACTCTAAGTCCAATGGTGGGCTGATGACCGCTGGCATCAAGAGCCGCGCCCTCCTTTCTCTTTAAGATCAGGGTCAAGGGACCTGGCCAAAAATGTGTCATGAGCTCTGTTGCGAATTCAGGGATATCCACTGCAAAGTGATGTGCCTCTTGGGCAGAAGCCAAGTGCACGATCAAGGGGTGGTCTTTGGGTCTGCCTTTGAGATCAAAGACTTGAGAGACCCCAGAGGGGTTTTGCGCATCGGCACCCAAGCCATAGACGGTTTCTGTCGGAAAGGCCACCAGCGAGCCGCGCTTGAGTAACAGTGCAGCTTCTTTTAAGTCTTCAAGGTTAGGTTTGGCAATGATCATGTCACGTCAAAGCGCAAAGGTTTGTGCTCTCCAGGGTCAACGCCCAAGATTTTGCAGCAGGCGTCAAAAGTTTTTAGAGCGCTTGAAGCATCAGGTGAGGTGATGTTGAGGTGTCCCATTTTTCGGCCCACGCGGGCCTCTTGCTTGCCGTACAAATGCAAGTGTGTTCCGGGTAGGCGCAAAATGTCCGCCCAGGGGGGCTCAATTTGTTGTGGTGTCTGATTCAAGGCCGAGGTTCCTTTGAGCCACATCTCCCCCATCAAATTGAGCATCAAGCAAGGACTGTGTTGAGTGGGTTGCGTCAAGGCAAGCTTGGCCAGGGTGCGCACTTGGAGCTCAAACTGAGAAATGCTGCAAGAGTTCAAACTGTGATGGGCACTGTTGTGAGGACGAGGAGCGATTTCGTTGATGACCCACTGGTATTTAGAGTCGCTTTGGTTGTCTGCTCGTTGAAGGACAAAGAACTCAACGCACAAGACGCCCACGTAATTCAAAGTCCTTGCCAATCGGGTGCTGGCATCGATGAGTTCATCGCACAGTGCCGAATCAATCCAGTTGGCAATGACGGTGGTAGAGAACAAAATGCCACCTCGATGAACGTTGAGTTGAACGGGTAAGTTCACAACCTGATCATCAAAAGACCTGGCGATCACGACCGAACATTCGGCCAAGAGAGGGAGTTGTTTTTCTAAAACGAAGGTTGAAGAATTCGAGCTTTTATTCGCCTCGTCAAGTGCCAAATTCAAGTCGTCTATGGCCTTGATTCTTTGTTGGCCCTTGCCGTCATAGCCCATGCGGGTGGTCTTCAAAATGCCAGGCAAGAGTTGTTGGGTCTGATCCTGTACTTGTGAGCGATCGCTCAGGATTTCGTAGGGGGCAACAGCAAAGCCTGCTTGGGTGATCGAGGCTTTTTCAAGGGCCCGGTCTTGTGAGATGCCCACGGCTTTGGCGGGAGGACTCACCCAGCGCGACCGAGCCAAAGCTTCAAGGGAAGACTGAGGGACGTTTTCAAACTCGGTGGTCACGGCAACGCTGACCTCCGAGAGTTCTTTCAAGCCGTTGGGGTCATCATATTTGGCATGAACAAAGTGATGGGTCAGGGGCGCGGCGGGAGAGCTTGGATCTGGGTCAAGCACAGCTGTTTGATAGCCCATTTGGTGAGCCGCCTGAATGAACATTCGAGCCAATTGTCCGCCACCCATGACGCCCAAGCACGCAGGGGGTAAAAAAGGTGAACTCGCAATTTGATCGGTGGAAGGGATCATGCGAGCTGAGGCAGGACAGAGTTTTGTGCTGCGTCGGTTTGTGACTTGCGGAACGCTTCAAGTTTGACCCGTAAGGCGGGGTTGTGCAATGCGAGCATGCTCACCGAAAAGAGTGCGGCGTTGGCTGCACCGGCCACGCCGATGGCAAATGTGGCGACTGGAATGCCCTTTGGCATTTGAACAATGCTCAGCAAGGAGTCCTGTCCTTGGAGATGTTTGGAGGCCACAGGAACGCCAAGCACAGGAACCGTGGTTTTAGCAGCCAACATGCCTGGCAAGTGCGCGGCACCGCCTGCACCAGCGATAATGGCCATCAGTCCATTGGTGCTTGCAGCTTGGGCGTAAGCAAACATGTCGTCGGGCATTCGATGTGCCGATAGCACGCGTGACTCAAAGGGAATTTGAAAGTCGTGCAAAATCGCACAAGCATGTTGCATGGTCTCCCAATCCGATTGGGATCCCATGACGACGCCGATAATGGGGTGTGTCATGGTGTTGCGGCCTAAAGCGTGCAGGAATGCACAAAGGGTGATTTTACGGTTTTTGTGAGGAGTGCTTTTTAAATGTTAGATGTCACAGTAGAAAATTTCGAAACAGAAGTCATCGCTGCTTCACAGGAAACACCAGTTTTGGTAGATTTTTGGGCGCCATGGTGTGGGCCTTGCAAGACGATTGGTCCTTTGCTGGAGAAATTGGAGGAGGATTACCAAGGGCGTTTTAAGTTGGTCAAAATCAACTCCGATGAAGAGCAGCAACTCTCCCAAGCCTTTGGAATCCGAAGCATTCCCACTTGCATTTTGCTCATGGGTGGGCGTCCGGTTGATGGCTTCATGGGAGCACAAAGCGAGGGACAGATCAAGGCCTTCTTGGACAAACATTTGCCCTCTGTTGACGAGTTGATCGCTCTAGAGGAAGCCCAAGAAGCACAAGCTCTGATTGGCGAGGGAGATGAGGAGGCGGCCCTGGTTAAATTGCAAGAGGCTTTGGCCATCAATCCAGCCAATGACGATGCACGATTTGACTATGCCAAACTGCTGATCAAAGCCGGAGAGTTGGAGGCGGCTCAGGTGGCATTGGCTCCGGCCATGGCTCAAATCCCTCTTCAGTTGCGATTTGAGGCTTTGCACCATTGGTTAGCGTGTTTTCAGTACGTTAACCATGACCCCAAAGGGTCTTGGACCCTTGAGCAATACGAAGCTCATTTGGCCAAGGACAAGAGAGATTTTGAAGTTCGCTTGGGCTTTGCCAGAAGTTTGGTGGTTTCTCAAGAGATGACCCGCGCCATGGACGAGTTGCTTGAAATTGTGATGCGTGACAAGTCATGGAACGATCAAATTGCAAGACGTTTGTTTGTGGCGATATTGGAGCTCATGACTCCTTCTAAGCCCAAGTCCAGTGAGTCAGAGGGCAATACATCCAAGGGCGGAATTGAGTTGGCGGGACACGTAAGTGCGCAAATGGATCCGCAAGCAGAGCTGGTGAGCCGCTACCGCAGAAAACTCAGCATGGCATTGAACTAAGGCGCTTGACCCCTTCTCCGTACTTAGTGGCCCAAGCATCGAAGAGGGTGGTTTTCAGTGGGCACTCAACTGGGCCCACACCTCGTTGTATTTTTTCGCGGTTTGCTCGATCACCTCTTGAGGCAGGGATGGCGCGGGAGCTGCTTTGTTCCAGGGCTTGTCTTCAATGCGCACGCTCTCGAGCCAATCGCGCAAGAATTGTTTGTCAAAGCTTGGAGGATTTTTACCTGGCGCGTAGGAACTTTGTGGCCAATAGCGTGAGGAGTCGGGTGTGAGCACCTCATCCATCAAAACCAGTTGTTCATTTTCATCCAGACCAAACTCAAACTTGGTGTCTGCGATGATGATGCCTTTTGCAAGCGCGATGTCGCGCGCTTTGATGTACAGCTTCAAGCTCACATCGCGCACCTGATTAGCAAGGTCCAAGCCCACTTTTTGAGCCATCACTTCAAAGGAAATGTTTTCATCGTGCTCACCCATCTCTGCCTTGGTCGCAGGTGTAAAAATGGGCTCAGGCAAGGCGCTTGCATTGAGCAGCCCTTTGGGCAAGGGTAGCCCGCACACCGTTTGAGAGACTTGGTATTCTTGCCACGCACTTCCGGCCAAGTAGCCTCTCACGACCGCTTCAATGGGCAGTGGACGAAGTCGTTTGACCAGCATGGAGCGCGATTTCACCAAATCTTGTTCCTCAAGGCTCACAACGCTCTCAGGCAAGAGATGGGTGAGGTGATTGGGGATGACGTCCGAGAGCTGGTCAAACCAAAACAAAGCCATGCGGGTGAGGAGTTCACCTTTGCCGGGAATGGGCTCGTTCATGATCACATCAAAAGCGCTGATGCGGTCACTGGCAACCATGAGAATTTGTTGATCACCAACCGCGTAGTTGTCACGAACTTTACCTCTTGCCAATAGGGGAAGGCTTTTCAGCTCAGAGGTGTGCAGTACGTGTGGGATGCTCATGAGAGGCTCCAAAGAAAGTGGGTGCGCAGTAAACCCTCTGGTTCAAGAACTTGAGAGGTAAGCGCTGAGCCCTTTGGCCCAGGGCTCAGCTCAAAGGGGGGGCGGCAAGAAGTCGATCTTCAATGGACCTAGAGCCGATCAAGAGACGACTTGAGAGAGGTGTCCGCTGTTGTATTTGGCTGCAACAAAGGGGAGAGACTCGCCTTTGATTTTTGAGCCTTGACCTTCACAACCGAATTGCAAGTAGCGTTCTTTGCAGAGGGCCTTGGCAGCAAGTTTGGCTGGCTTGAGGAATTCGCGCGGGTCAAACTTGGAGGGGTTTTCTTTCATGAATTCGCGAACAGCGGCGGTCATGGACAAGCGAATATCGGTGTCGATGTTGATTTTTCTCACACCGTATTTGATGGCTTCTTGAATTTCTTTGACGGGTACGCCGTAAGTCTCTTTCATCTCGCCGCCGAATTCTCGGATTTTTTTCAAAATGTCTTGGGGCACGCTGGAGCTGCCGTGCATGACCAAATGGGTATTGGGAATTCGAGCATGAATTTCTTTGATGCGCTCGATTGCCAAAATGTCCCCGGTCGGTACGCGTGAGAATTTGTAGGCCCCATGACTGGTTCCAATTGCAATGGCCAATGCATCGATTTGGGTCTTTTTAACGAACTCAGCAGCTTGTTCAGGGTCGGTGAGGAGCTGCTCTTTGGTGAGCGTGTCGTCTGTTCCGTGTCCATCTTCTTTGTCGCCTTTCATGGTCTCCAAGGAGCCCAAGCAACCCAGTTCTCCCTCAACGGTCACACCCACGCGGTGGGCAAGAGCGACCACTTTTTGAGTCACGTCTACGTTGTATTCAAAACTGGCAATCGTTTTGCCATCTTGCATCAAGCTGCCGTCCATCATGACCGATGAAAAGCCTAAATTGATAGCGCCTTGGCAAACCTCAGGGCTTTGACCATGATCTTGGTGCATGACCACGGGAATGTGGGGGTAAGTTTCGATGGCCGCTTGAATCAAGTGTTTCAAAAACCCTTCACCCGCATATTTTCTCGCACCCGCACTTGCTTGCATGATCACAGGAGAGCCTGTTTCATCGGCGGCTTCCATGATCGCTTGAACTTGTTCGAGATTGTTGACGTTGAATGCGGGGATGCCATAGCCATTGGCTGCTGCATGGTCAAGGAGTTCGCGCATGGTGACGAGAGCCATTTTTTTATCCTGATGTGTGATGAGTCAAAGGTGCATTTTAATGCGATAAGCTGTAATTTTAGTGCCGTATGCGACCAGCCAAAAGAGAGCTCCAAGCGACTTGGCTTGGAGCATCAGTCCATTTGACAAATCTTGAGCATATTGGTCCCACCTGGTGAACCCATGGGCTCGCCGCAGGTGATGCAGTAGGTGTCTCCCTTTTGCACCACATGCATGTTTTTCAAATGGTTGGCCGCTTGGGCAAGCGCGGTGTCTCGGTCAGTGCTCGTGTCCATCAAAAGCGGCGTTACATTGCGGTATATCGCCATTTTGCGTTGTGTGCTGAGTTTGCTGGTCAAGGCATAGATGGGGATGTGAATGCGGTGGCGACTCATCCAAAGCGCGGTTGAGCCTGATTCGGTAAGAGCCACCAAAGCTTTGGCCTCAAGGTGATGGGCCGTGAACAAGGCGCCCATGGCAATGGTTTGATCGATTCGATCAAATGTTTTGCCACTGAAGTCTTGG
>Ga0164297_10002082_pt1 | contig 20191 bp, 17 predicted proteins | sample GEODES058metaG_FD_113539 | JGI IMG/M metagenome (GOLD analysis project Ga0164297, IMG submission 113539) | Dystrophic lake water microbial communities from Trout Bog Lake, Wisconsin, USA - GEODES058 metaG | ecosystem: Environmental > Aquatic > Freshwater > Lake | place: USA: Trout Bog Lake... | reverse complement strand
TCTTGGAGGAGGGCTTCCAAAGTCTTGATGGCGTCGGGGTCGCGTCGGCGGAGGCCCTTGATCAGATTGGGGAGGTCCTCGCAGCGGCCTGCTAAGAGGCGGACGAGACCCTCCTCGCGCGCATTGATTGTGAGGCTTTCAATGCGGGCTAGGTTTAGCCTCACTTGCCAGAGGAGGTGGGCCATTTCGTTGGCGTAGGCGCGCTCAAGAAAGCTTTGTGGCTCCACGGAGGCTATGATGTGTTGGCGAAGGGCGCGGAACTGGCCCTCGTCTTCCTTGCTGAAGCAGCGCGGCAGGGGGAAGAATTGATCGACGTCGATCATCGTGGCGAGGTTGTGTGCGGCGGGCAGCGCGGCGGATTTTCGGGGTGAGGTTCTCATGATGCTATTCGTCGTCCATGTCGTCTAAGATTGGCTCGTCGATGTCGTCCTTCCGGTCGCTGGCGAAGCGGGCATTTATCGCTCTCAAATAGGCCTCCACACCGATGACGGGCGCGGGTTTGAGTTTTGCGACGAGGGCCTCGTGAGAGCGATCGACCAGCGACGCGAGCCCCTCCTCTTGGGCACACTCAAATTCTTGGGGCGTCCCCCAACCCGCCAATTTGTGGCAGGCGGCGCAGTAAATCTGGAGGTTGTCCGCAAAACGCAAGTCAGTTTGAACCCAAGCCGTGGATGTATTTTCGCAGTTGCACGACCAGCCGCTTGGCTTCCAGCGGTCTGGTGCGGCAAATTTCGAAACCAAGCGGCGCCTCGTAAGGCTGGTATTCCTTTCCTTCGGACGCGCAAAGTCAGAAAAAATATAAAAAATTTCTTCCAGCGATCGCGGCAATAGATTGTCAAAGCCGAGGCGGATGAATTCCACATGTTCCATGCCGGACAGCAAATATAGTTTGCTGATGGCTTCGTTTGCGATGAAGACTTCGAGGGCCTTCGAGCCGTGTTTTACGTGAAACTCTTGCCAAGACTGGTCCTCCCTTTTTATGTAGGCGTGGAGTTGGCCTTCCAAGAGCTGCGCCTGCTCCTTGAGCAGTTTATGCACGACAGCCTTTTTGGTTGTGCCTACTTTGGCTGATAATTCGCGGATGTTTGTGGCCAACTGATCGCGCTCGAGCGCCTGCCCCACGAGCTCGACTTGGTCGCCCAACTTCTTTGCTTCGCCCGCCGAAATTTGCCCCCGCGCCGCGGCCCTGAGGATTTTTCTCTGTGCTTGAAGGAGGTCGTCGGCCGTCTTCATGGGGCCGAGGTCGAGTGAGGCGGTGACCGATGGCTGCCCCGACTTCCGCAGGAAGCTGGCGGCGCGTAGGTCGCCGCGCATGGCTCGCAAGGAGAGCGCCAAGTCAATGTCGTCAGAAAGGCCGCGAACCACGCCGTTGGAGGGTTTCGGAGGCGGCGGCGGTGCGCCGTTTGGTTGAACCATGGTCGTAACTCCTTAATGGTCGGGCCCCCGAGAGGGGCTGCAGGATAAAGTGCACCTTTTAAATCTAGATACATTTGGATCTATTTAATGTCAAGCGTCGGTTGGGATTGGTCCGCTTCGGGCTAGCTTTAGGACTTTCGGCCGCGCTTGACGACGGGCGCCACAAGCGCGAGCCGAACGGCTTCAGTGGCGAGTTGGCTCAGGCGCACCAAGCCCATGGGATGAAAATTGGCGTAGTGGGCCGTGTAGCGCTCGAGGGCTTGCCAGGGGGTGAGTAAAATTGGTCCGGGCGTAGAAAGTGCGCCGAACTTTGAAATTTGTGCCATGAAATCTATTGCAAGCCCCGAAAACGAGACTTCTCTGCCGTCACCCGACCTAAGAAGGAGTGGCTCCCCCGCACCACTATTGGCTTCCAAATAAGCTCGCCGATAATATTGACGGAGCTTTTCGGGGTCAAATTTCATGAGACCCACCACGTGGCGGAAGGCCAATCCCTCGGAGACGAGTTTCATTGCAAGGACGCAGTCCATGACCTCACTGAAGCCATAAGCAAAATCAGCGCCGGCGCGCCCCACCTGCCCCAGCCTATCAAAGTCCGGCACCTTATTTAGGCGAAATTTTTTGAGAACGGAATCGAGCGCGGGGCGATTGAGCCAAGGCACAAAATTCATGCCATCGATGACCCACAACACCTGACCGTGGGAGATTGAGAGGCGGTCGAGTTCTTGGTCCTTGAGCATGATATTTGGATATGCAAAAGCATCTATAATGTCAATAAGAGGCTCAACAGACCTTTTTATGGCTGAGGTATCAGCGTGCGGGACGGCGTCGTCGGACCGTGTGAAAAACAATGCTTGCTGGCAAAGTGGTGCCGTCTGGATGTGGCGATTGAGGTTAAATTAAATCGCCTTGCCGGGCCAATTCGATTGACGGCTAGCCACATTCATTGAAAGTGGGCGCGTATCGCACTACTAATCTAACGTGACCCTTGATTCTCAAGGCAAATGTAATTCTGGACGGAACGCGATGACTGTAAAATTTGGCGAAATGTCGGCTTTCGACAAAGCCAGCCTCGTGTGCGTCGCCCTCCTCCCGATTGCGTCGCTCGCTGGAAATGCGGCCGCTGACCTTGCGCTTGTCCTGAATGTTGTCGTCTTTTTAGCGACCTCAGGCGGAGAAATTAAGGCTTACCCACGCTCTTGGTTCCTGAGGCTGTCCTTCGTCTTCTGGGCTTGGATCTTAATCTGCTCCGCCCTTTCAGCCTTCCCCTCTCACTCCTTCCAAGATAGTCTACCTTGGATTAGGTTCCCGCTTTATGCGTTCGCGCTTTCTCATCTTCTCGGCAAACGTGACGGCTCTTTTCTGAACTACTTTATTATGTTTGCCATGATCGGCACGCTGATCGAATTTACGTTTATGCTCCGTGAATATATTTTCTTCAGGGGTGACAATGCTCGCCTGTATGGCACGTTCGGAAAATTAATCGCGGGGTGGTATCTTGACTGCTTTAGCTTAATCACGGTTTTGTGGAGTTTTGAGCAACTCTCGAACGCGACAATGTCCATCAAAAGACGTCTTTTACTGGGCACTTTCGTCATTATAACCATTTACGCCATTGGGATTACCGGCGAAATCATGAGCACGGTATTCTTCTTGGGAGTGCTGCTTCTCTATTTCGCTATTAGAAAAAGCTACTCGGCTAAGCACCTTGTAATCCTCTGTGTCGGAGGCATTTCACTGATCGTCACAGGCCTAGCAATTAGCTTTATCGACCCTGTCCTACAAGAGAGGCTTATTCGATCCGCCACTACCCGGCTGCCTTGGATGGCAACCAGCGACTACAATCTTCCCTGGAAGTCCGGGCTAACCATGGCCATGGAAAATCCGCTGTTTGGGGTTGGGCCCAAAAATTTCAATCCGTACTGCTTAAGCCTCAAAAATTCCGGCACGCTGGAAACTCTGCTGAAGGTTTCGGAATGCCAGTGGCACCCCCACAACCTGTTTATACAAATCATGGCCGAGGCGGGAATAGTTGGTATCCTACTTTTTGCCGTACTGGTAGCCTATGTACTGATCAAGGCCTATCGACATTCAATACTTGTACTTTGGTCCAACAATACGCCGCTTGTTCTTGCTGTCGTGTTGTTTTTTCCGATCCAAAGCTATTCGCATGGATTTGGTCAATCCAAGAATTTTTATTTTTGGACGACGCTAGGATATATTCTTTATCGCATTCGACGGGAAATAGAACAGCGAGTCAGTGATGTCAGCCTCTAATCTCGATCCCTCGACAACCGACATTCAATTTGTTGGCGCAACGTCATTTGTCGTCGTCGGTTTTTTCACACCCAATTATTATCAACTTGCTAACGCTTTCTCAAAAAATCTAATCGAACACGGCATCACTCACCACCTCTACGCACGAACAAAAAGTGTGGGGCAATGGGGTCACCAGACCTTGCAAAAGCCAAGCGTGCTGAAGAGTGCTCGGCTCGGCTACCCTAATGCAATTTTAATTCTGATGGATGTTGACTGCCAAGTGCGTGGTGACATTTCGGCAGTAACAAATAGTGCCGGCGACATTGCCGTCCCAATGGGTCGAAAGCCCATGAAAAATGGAACCGCCCTCAGGCCCGGAACGCGCGTATTGCTAGTTAAGCCGACCGCGCAAGCCGATGCCTTTTTGGCTCTTTGGGATGAAATGTGCCGCCTCGACATTAAACCTGTCGAAAATGACGAAATTCGGCTTCAAATGGCGATGGAAGCCAGCGCAGGTCAGTTTGCTATAGCAACACTGCCTAGTCGATTCACCGGCATGGAAATCCGTAAATCTCGGCCCGAAGACGTGATCGTGCATGACAGTGCTCGTGATGAGTCCCGTGTCTTGGGATCCACGCGGAAAGATATCAAACACAGATTCAGAGCCATCCGTAAGACGCTATACAAACTACTGACCGGTAGGGATTACAAGTCACAAAATAGTGTCTAATATTAATAAGTTCCAGGTAACAAGCTGGAGCGATTTGCTAAAAAGTTTCTCGGAACCCAAATGTCAAAAAAAATTCTGGTTACCGGCGGCGCCGGGTTTCTTGGCTCCCATTTATGCGAAAAATTGCTAGCACATGGCAATGAAGTCTTGTGCGTAGATAATTACTTTACGGGTAATAAAGATAATATTCTACACCTCCTGGCAAATCCAAAATTTGAAATCATGCGGCACGATGTGACGTTTCCGCTCTACGTTGAAGTTGATGAGATTTATAACCTAGCATGCCCTGCGTCACCCGTTCATTATCAATTTGATCCGGTACAGACGACTAAGACGAGTGTGCATGGCACCATCAATATGTTGGGCCTCGCCAAGCGTGTCCATGCACGCATTCTGCAAGCCTCCACGAGCGAAGTATACGGTGACCCTGAAATCCATCCGCAGACGGAGGACTACTGGGGAAAAGTAAATCCAATTGGCATCCGTAGCTGCTACGATGAAGGTAAGCGATGCGCCGAGACTCTATTCTTCGACTATTGGCGGCAACATGCGCTGGAAATAAAAGTAGTTCGTATATTTAATACCTATGGTCCGCGCATGCATCCTAACGACGGCCGCGTCGTCAGTAATTTTATCATTCAGGCGCTAAAGGGCGACGACATAACCATTTATGGCGATGGTAAACAAACACGTAGTTTTTGTTATGTCGATGATCTGATTGAAGCCATGATCAGAATGATGGGAACCCGCTCCGACTTTACGGGACCGGTAAATATCGGAAATCCTGAAGAATTTTCCATGCTTCAACTTGCGGAAAAGATCATTCAGCTAACGGGTTCGAAAAGTAAGATTGTTAAGCATCCCCTCCCGCAGGATGACCCGAGGCAGCGCCAACCCGACATTAGCTTGGCCAAGCGGGAATTAGACTGGCAGCCCGCCATTAAACTTGAAGAAGGCCTGAAAAAGACAATCACTTATTTTAGTAAATTAGGCTAAATATTAATATTATGCAGCAGCATACTTTGAACGCCATTTTACTTAACCTGCCACGCACGGCCAAGCGGGTGGTTGTGCTGGCCCTGGACAGCAGCCTCTGCATTCTAGCCCTGTGGTTTGCTCTTTACTTAAGACTTGGCGAGTTTGTCTATCTTGATTGGCAATATGCTTTGGCTGGTATCCTATCGCTCGGCTTAGCCATTCCTATTTTCTTAATCAATGGGCTTTATCGGACAATTTTTCGCTACTCAGGCTGGCCAGTTTTACTAAACGTCGCAAAATCAGTTGCGCTTTATGGCACCCTTTATGCTTCTATTTTTACAGCCATTGGCATCAACGGAACCCCTCGAACGATTGGCATCTTGCAGCCGATTGTACTTTTCCTCCTGATCGCTTTATCCCGAAGTTTTGCTTATTATTGGCTTGGGCGAGACCATAAGAAGCGTCTTGATGCCAAAGCTAAAGTCCGGATGTTGATTTATGGAGCAGGATCGGCTGGCAGGCAGATTGCAGCGGCACTCGTTAATAATCGTGACGTCAAGATTGTTGGCTTTCTGGATGATGATATTTCTTTGGTTGGTAGAGTGCTTAACGGCTTAATCATCTATCATCCAGATGACATCAGGGATCTATCGGAGAGGCTTGAAGTCACGGATATTCTTCTTGCTATGCCCTCCGCCAGCCATAAGCGGCGGCAGGAAGTTTTTGATACATTGCGAGAAGCAAGGCTTTCTGTAAGAACATTACCAAGTGTTACCGATATAGCTCAAGGCAAGGTATCAATCAGTGACATTAAAGATCTCGAAATTGATGATTTACTTGGGCGTGCACCTGTGGAGCCTGACGAGACACTCCTTCGTCGAAATATTTCAGGCAAGAGCGTCATGATTACGGGAGCCGGAGGCTCCATCGGTAGCGAGCTTTGCCGGCAGATCATAAGACTTAATCCTTCCCATATGATACTTGTTGAGCACTCTGAATTTGCTCTCTATACGATTAGCGAGGAACTCAATGATCTCCGCACCAAGTATGATATTTCGATAGAAAGAATTGTCCCGGTACTTGGGTCAGTTAGAGACAAGCGCTTTGTTAACCGCATTATGAGCCATTACCAGCCCTCCACGATTTATCATGCTGCGGCCTATAAGCATGTTCCCCTGGTAGAAGAAAATGTCATCGAAGGCGTTTTAAATAATGTTCTTGGGACAAAGGTACTCGCTGAGGCAGCCATCGATCATGGCATCAATTGCTTTGTCTTAATTAGTACGGATAAAGCTGTTCGACCAACGAATGCTATGGGAGCCAGTAAGCGGGTAGCAGAGCTTATCCTCCAAGCCTTTGCTGAACATCAGAATAAAACCTGCTTCTCGATGGTACGCTTTGGAAATGTTTTGGGTTCTTCGGGATCAGTTGTACCGAAATTCCGGCAACAGATTAAAGAAGGTGGACCGATCACGGTCACAGACCCAGATGTCACGCGTTATTTCATGACAATTCCGGAGGCCGCGCAACTTGTTATTCAGGCTAGCTCGATGGCGCAGGGTGGCGACGTATTTTTTCTTGAAATGGGAACGCCCGTGAAAGTCGTAGATCTCGCGCGGCGAATGGTTGAATTGTCTGGACTATCGGTAAAGGAAGACAATGATCCGAATGGAGACATCGAAATCATTTTCACAGGACTGAGGGACGGCGAAAAACTTCATGAGGAACTTTTACTGGGGGCAGAGCCAGAATTAACGAGCCACCCCCGTATTATAAGAGCTCACGAAAAATATCTTCCCCTCCCCGTTCTATTAAAATCACTGGAAAATATCGATAGTTCTGAAGAGAATGTCGTCTTGCAGCTCTTGAGTGAGTTGGTTACTGGATTTCGGCCCTCAGAGGGAGGTCGTTCGTTCACTTGAGCCTTAAAATTCAACTTTTGCTAGTAACCCTTAGCCGCTTTGCCACCGCGCTCTTAACGCTTATTGGACTTCGCATAGCAACCCACTTTCTTCCGCCAGAGCAATATGGCGTGCTGGCGCTACTGCTTGCCGTGCAAATGTTTTTTGCGTTGATTATTATTAATCCCGTTGGACAACATATCACACTAAATACCCACACTTGGTGGGGTGATCGCACTCTACTGCCGCGTTTAAAATCATATCAAAATTTTATTCTCATGATTTCACTTCTTGGCGGGGTTTCAGCAATATTTATTGCACCCGGCGATGAATTAAATCGGACCTTTATATCATTTCTCGCTGTGTCCTTATTCATACTTGCAAGCACCTGGAATAACACGCTTCTTTTTACATTGAATATGCTTAACTTCCGAACAGAGATGGCAATTTGGTCGGTTTTATCGGTCTTAGCCAGCGTAGGTTTTGGTAGTTGCATGCTTTTCTGGGAACCTACTGCTACCTTCTGGATGTTGGGACAATCTATTGGACTACTCGTGGGCTTCATCGGGGCTCGAACAGCCCTCATTAGGCGAGCAGAACCGGCTACGACCTTGGTAAAAAAATATTTACTACTAGATAAAAAGACGTTGCTGACTTATTGTTTTCCTGTCGCTATTGCGAATGGATTTATGTGGCTCCAGCTCAATGGTTATCGATTTGAAATCGAATATTATTGGGGCTTAGCTCAACTTGGATATCTAGCCATCGGTGTTCAAGTGGCAACCCAAATCGGCTTTTTAGCTGAATCGCTCGCTACCCAATTTTTATATCCTATGTTTTACAAGCGTTGCGATAATCCCGAAAACACGAATGAAATTACCACCGCTGTTTCTGATTTAATGAATACACTAGCACCTATATATTTCATTCTAATCGGCGCGATTATTGCCGGCGCGCCCTATCTTCTCAGTATCATGGTGTCGGCAAATTACAGAGAGGCCTATGTTTTTCTTCAAGTCGGTGCCCTGATCGAATTATGCCGAATTATTGGTAATTTATTGGGCGTGACACCTCACATCATGCGTCAAACAAAATATCTAGCTGTTCCATATATATTGGGAGCGACCTGCACCATCGTACTGATAGGCGGCGCTGGTTCCCTAAAATTACCTCTTATTGATGCAATATTAGCGTTAGCTGTGGGCTCATTTGTAATGTTAACTGGTATGGGCATAAAGGTTTTGCGTCAGATCGACGTTACATTTGATTGGCTAAGGTGGTCGTGTGGCTTTACGGGTATGTGCTCGTTACCCTTTGTATTTAAGTTCGTAACTGTCACTGATGGCTTATTTCAATCTCTTGGGGCTCTTCTTCTCATTGGCCTGCTAGCCGGAATTTTTTGCGCATCCCTACTTTATAAAAATCCAGCTACGTATAGACTTCTCAGCGTTAAAATTTGAACGACAGCGGCCCCAGAAAATTTCTGATAATGACCAAAGAGTTTGAAAGTCAAATTTAATTATTCAGAATATTTAACTACCAATATAACACCACTAATATTTTTTAGCTTTATGCGATCTCAGGTAATTTGAAGAGTGCAAGAAAAAATGAGCCAGACGGACATCATTACATTAAGTGTTATTTTGCCTGCCTATAATGCTGGGGCGTATCTAAAGCCAGCTATAATGTCACTGCTTAATCAGAGCTTTAGAGACTTCGAAATTCTTGTTCTCGATGACGGGTCGACGGATGGATCAATCGATAGCCTTCGCACAGTGAATGATAGACGGATATCCATTATATCGGACGGAAAAAATAGAGGTATAGCTTTTAGGCTCAATGAAGGAATTAGATTGTCAAGAGGGCGGTATATTGCTCGAATGGACGCCGATGACCTTTCATTTCCAGACCGGTTTGAAAAGCAGTTATCCTATTTGGAAAAGCATCCTACGGTAGATATCTTATCAACGAGGGCAGTCGTTTTTAACAATCAAGGCGACCTCATTAGGCTACTTCCATTTAAATCGCATCACACATCGATTTGTGCGCACCCATGGCTTACGATCCCAATGCCACATCCAACATGGATGGTGAGACGCGAATGGTATATGAAATATTTATATAGGCTTCCTGAATTAGAACGTGCAGAAGATCAGGAACTCCTTCTACGCTCGATGAATGACAGCCAGTTTGCTTGCCTACCCAATATATTACTAGCGTATAGACAGGGGCAATTTAATTTTTTTAAAACTTTTCTTGCACGCCGGAATCTACTCAAAGCGCAACTCAATATTTTTTTAAAAGACGGCTATATTAAATTTGCTTTTTTATCTCTGATAGCATTTTTCCTAAAATGCTTAATCGATGTCTTTGCCTCGTTGCCCGGGTACAACTCATTATTCTTAAATAAGACGGGCGGATCTCTACCAGATGACATCGAAGAAATTACAATAGATCTTATTCGACAGAAAGTTGATTAGGCAACATTTTATTATAAAAAAAGATCCAATAATTTGTTATTTTTTTTGAATCAAAAAATTTATTTGCTCTTTCAATGCCATTGACGCGCATTAAGTAAAGCATTTCTTTATTGGTTTCTAAAAATCTCATAGCTGAGATTAGGTTTTCAATATTTTTTAGCTCAACCAATAGTCCTGTTTGATTAGGTACAATCGCATCTTTAACGCCAACTATATTATAGGCGACAGTAGGAACGCCGCATGCTGCGGCTTCAATAATAACTACTCCAAAACCTTCACGGTAGCTGGGTAGTATCATTAAGTCTGCAGCCTTCATGACATCTTCAGGATATTCTGTTGACCCCAACCATTTCACGCCCTCAGGCATGCGGGTCATTGACGATATTATGCCTTCCTCGTCAGGGCCAACCATCCAAAGTTTTATGTCCGTACGCGAGCCACGCACACCTTCAAAGGCCTTTAATAAATCAGTAATACCCTTGTCGCGAGCGATCCGGCCAACAAATAAAAAAATAAAGTCCTTTTCATTATCGCCAACTTCGACGCGCTTTGCGGCGCGGGCCGTTGGATCTAGGTTGAAGCGTTTTAAATCAACGCCAGCGATTGAGCCATGGCCAAATACTTCAATAGACTGCCGGCCCAGCAACCCCTCTGAGCGAAGATAATCAACTTGGGAACGGCTATCGGCAAGATAGTGATTGGCTAGCAGGATAGGTAGCCGGTCCAGCTGCTTGAAAAAAAACCGCTTTATTCCTCTATGATTTGCCCAAAATTGTCCCGTAAAACTAATTATACGGTTGGGTATCTTAGCAAAATAGGAAGCAAGAGTTCCCAATAAGATCGCCTTAGGCGTGATGCAGTGTACGGCATCAAATTGGTTATTTCGGAGAATATTAAATAATTCAAATACGGTCTTAATGTCACTGAACGGTGAGATTTTCCGATTAATTGCGATATTAATTACCTTAATTCTCTCATCAAGCCGTTTAGATAGTGGGTAATAGTTTAAATTAACACAAACGGTTACAGCAAAATAATCAGCTAAGGCATTTAGATGATCCAATAAAAAAACATTTAGCGTGAACGGCGTACTCAACACGAAGCAGATCGATTTAGGATCATTTACTTTAGTTGTATTCGTCATCTATTTTTGTACCGCTGTAATCAATTGACCGTATCGCCTTAATGAAAACAATCCACAACCACGAGCCATCGCTCAACGCTATCTGGAAAACTGCCAAATGACAAAGGATAGGGCTTATATACATACAAAAAACTGTGCTGACGATTCTTAAATTACCTTTAGGCCCATATCTGATCTAGCTTTTAGGAATACCCTCGCTTATAGAACACCATTAAATCTCTATGCTGTCCACTGAGCCGACTACCAGCATGTTAGGTTATTACAATTGGGACTTTGAAGAATATGCCACGTATGCTCGAGGTGATATTGGCTCTTATTGGCCTGATTGCACTCTCGCCGCTACTCTTGATGATTGTCATTGTGGTCCGAGCGTCGTCACCCGGGCCGGCTTTTTTTAAACAAATTCGTATTGGTAGAAATCAGAAACCCTTTGCCATCTTAAAAATCCGAACAATGTGGCTGGGCACGAAAGAGGTTGGGACACATCTGATCGAGACAGAGTCGATCACACGGATCGGTCGGCTATTAAGAAAGCTTCGCATCGACGAGATCCCTCAGCTCTTCAACGTGATCAAGGGGGACATGAGCCTTGTGGGCCCCCGCCCCTGCCTGCCAAGCCAAACGGACGTGATTGCGGCCCGCGTAAACGAAAATGTATATTCCATTCGCCCCGGCATCACCGGGCTATCCCAAATTCAAGGGCTCGACATGGCAAGGCCACATGAGCTGGCGAAAGTGGACGGAGCTTATGTTCGATCGAGAACACTTTCCTTGGATCTCTACATCCTTCTAAAAACCATTACTGGGCGAGCGGTCGATCGTCGATCCAATTAAGGCTTCAATAGCTTCATACGGTCCTCGTGCATCGCTGATGATTGCGGTGTCGAAGGGTGGTGTTCTTAAGGAAGAATAACGGAAAGTTGCGATTCTTATCGAGATCTGCGATGAATCACCCTTAAAATCGCAGTCATTTGGAAGTTGGCTCATGGGTAAAGATCAAAACAGTGGGGTATTTGATCCTTACACAATTCTGGGGGTCCAACCCGACGCCGATGACACTGCGATCCGTCGGGCCTTTAGAAAAAAGGTCAGGTCAAGCCACCCCGATTCTGGGGGGTCGACGGAAGAATTCCAAACATTAAAGCGGGCCTATGATCTTTTATCCGACAAAGAAAGCCGACGGCTATTTGACGAGACAGGGGAATGGGTTGATGTTCCTCTCGACCCACGTCAGGCCAAAATTATTGAGATTTTATCCATCGGGCTCGATAAGACGCTCTTTAAAATTGCGACCGAGCCACAGAAATTCCAATTTCCAAAAATGATCGATCTGATTGCTACCGAAATTGAAGAACAGCGGAAAGAATTAAATATCCAGAAAACGAATTACGAACAGGCGCTTGCCGTGTCGCAAGATCTTTTAGAGCGGTTCTCCGTTTCTGAAGGAAAAAATTTGATGCGAAATGTCATCTCAAAGCGCATTAATATTTGCGAATTCCAGATCGGCCACATGACCGAGCAGATAACAATCATCGATGAGGCGCTTGACTATTTGAAGAAAACGGAATTCCAAATTCCTTTGACGATCGAGTTTAATAAGCCTCCAGCACCCACGCCGCCATCCGCGGCCACCAAGCGAATGTTTAAGGGGTACCACCCCCTTCTGGATTGGGGCGAACTCATTAAGTTCTAAAAAATGTGACCTGGAACTGCGATATTTCGGGTTGGGGAAATTAATTTTCCCTACCTGATCCGGGAGATTATGGTCCGTAACCGATCGGTTATCCCACTGGAACCTCATTCCCCGCCCCTTCATGAAGTTATTCATCAATTTACTAAGGCATTGATATTTCAATAGTTTATGAAAAATAATTTTTGGCACGAGATATGCTAAGAGTTGGCTATCTTTGTGAGATTCGTCGAAATAGGGAGTTTCGAGTGATGGATTCTTTAGGCTCAATCAATAATGGATCTTCTGCAGTCAATGCGAGCGCCTTGGCTCAATCGAATTCGTCCGCTTCGCCAGCTTCGACGACAGCATTTTCAACGATTTTGAATAATGTCGCCAACAACAATGCTGCGACGACCGCATCAACGCCTTCGGCATCCCAAAGTTCGGGTCCAACGTCCGACCCAGCGACGTGGGCCGAGATGGCCGTGATCGATCCGACGACGGGTAAAGCCTATTTTACCCCAGTCGATGCGCAGGTTGAAACCGCTCTTGAGGGGGCAGTCGCGGCTCATATTCCAGGCTTTTACATCGACGCCGTTTCGCAACAAACCTATATCAAGCCAGCCGACATTCGGCTTAATCCTTCAATTGCGGCCGTTTCCAATTCAACTTCCAATAATTCGGTCACGGCCAATGTAGCGACCAATTCAACGACAGCTACGACAGTACCTCCAACCACGGCTACAATCGCCAATGTACAAAACAGCGTTAATGCAATCGCTAGTCAGATTGTGAATGCTGCGAGCGTAGCTCTCGCGCAATCAAATTCGGCGTCAAATAATTCTATTTTAAACAATAGTCTGACAACCACCTCTGCGACACAGGCTGCGCCTGCGGCGACCGAAACCGATCTCAGCTCGCTTACGGCCAATTTGGGACAGCTCATCAGCAGCTCAATCGCCAAAAATACGTATAATACGATTGATAAATTATTGGCCTCCTGATTGGGATAGCAACACGCATAAATTTGGAAATAGCGTAGATAAATCATGTCTTTATGCATGATTGTCATTCGATAACCAAAATATTATAGATAGAAATGAAAGCGCCACTCTTGCGCGCAGGGAAGCTTGGTCAATCGTTATGGCGGTAACCGTTAGTTTAAGCCAAGGCAGTACACTTAGGACGTCAGGTACGTTAACACTGACGCTTGCGGGCGCTACCGCCGGCGATGCCTTTGTGATTAAAAATGGCGCCACCGATGTAACGAAAGACTTTACACCTTTACCTGCTAATGCCCCAGCTGCCGGAAATGTGGTCCTAACGGCTAAGTCAGGCATGTTTACGGGACAAGAGGCCCTATCCCTTTCGGTCACTGTGACAGAGCCCGATAAATCGACCTACACAACCAATGCTGTCACGGGGGCGATCGACACAACGGCTCCGACGGCCACGAAAATCACGCAAGGTGCCACAGTCTCTACGGCGAAGCAGATTACGTTCACGGCGCCGGAAAGCGGTGATACGGTTACGGTCCTAAACGGTTCGACCGATGTGACGAGCAGCTTTACGTCATCCAATGTTGGCTTGAATTACACCTTAACGGCCAATCCATTAAGTTTCACGGGTGCTGAAACGCTGAGTTTAACCGTCCTTTTAACCGACCAAGCTGGTAACGTTTCTCTGGCATCCAACGCCGTGAAGGGCGCCATCGACACAACTCCGCCAGTCGCCCCAACGCTGACAACGCCAACGATTGCGAACGTCAATCAACCGGTTTTTAATGGAACGAGTGAGGCAGGCGCCACCATTAAAGCCTATCAAAATAACATCCTTATCGGATCAGTCGCAGCCGACTCAAAAACCGGTGCGTTTCAATTAACGCCAACCGCCTATGTCTCGATTGGCGACACGACCGTGAAATTAACGGCCACCGATCTGGCTGGAAATACATCAACCCAAAGTGCCTCTTCAGCCTTATCCATCGGAGGGGTAGGTTTTGACACGCCCTATTCGATTAATGCATCGGCGCAAAATTTTACATTGGCCTTCAACAAGGGCGTGACGGTCACGACCAATCACGTCGATAGTAGCGTTGATAATATTATTAATTTCAATTCGCTTCAATTTAACGATCAAACGATTAATTTATCAATGCTTCAGGCCGCTTCAACGCTTACCTCGACGCAAATTAAAGATTTATCCTTGATCTATATTGGCTACTTTAATCGGGCTCCCGACGCTGTAGGGCTCAGCTACTGGGCCTCGCGGGAAGCGAATGGTATGAGCTTGAAAGACATATCCAAAAGCTTTTTTTACCAACCTGAGACGGATACAAAATATTCATCCAACCTATCGGTTAAAGACTTTGTATCAAACACCTATCAATATGTTTTAGGTCGAGCTCCGGACGCAAGTGGCTTAACCTATTGGACCAATCAAATTAATAATGGTGCGGTTGCACGAGATAGCTTTGTGCTAAGCATGGTCTACGGGGCGCGGGCAGCGACTGGAAGTACGACAGATACGCAGTTTCTTGCTAATAAGGCTACGGTTGCCTATAATTTTGCGATCAATAATGGCCTTAATGATGTGGTCTGGGCCTCGGATGTCATTTCAAAAGTGACGGACTCAGCAACGACCGTCACCGATGCGACGGCTAAAATTAATTCCTACTCCGCGCTTGCGAATGATCCGAAAACAAGCGAGTTGGTGGTTAAGCTTCTTGGCATAGCGCCTTAAGGTCTTTTATCGCTCGGCATAGAGCAACGAAATCTTCAAAAAAACCTATTCTTTATGATCAATCGCCCGTTGATCGGCTGAAACAATATCGAGCACCCGAACGCCTAAAATATCGGAAATACTAACAATCTCGCCTTTTAAAATGAGCGTGCCATTGGCTCGAACATTAAGGTGTTCACCCGCCAATGTATTCAGCTCAATGACAGAACCAACATTCAGACGCAGTAAATCACGCACGGTGATGTTGGCGGACCCGGCTTCGACGGTCAGCCTGACCTCGATATTTTCGAGGTGTTTGAGCTTTTGATCTTCCGACATCATGGACAAAAGTCCGACGGCTATATCTGAGGCCATAAAAGCTATCCAGCGATCCAGATTAATATATCAAACCTTGGCCGTATGCTGCCGAGTCAAAAGGCTAACGCGGCCAAAAGAGGGGCCGCGTTAGCCATCTTGAAGGGCAGGTACATCCGCTGCCGCATCCGAGATGGTAATCTTTCCCTGCAATTACTATACCAGTTTGTCAATTTTATGTGAGTTTTTATACTTCTGATGTTTTAGGGATCCTGTCCGTATGTATGACCCCATCAGGGCATTTTAACCGATTTCGCTTGTCGGCGGACGGTTTTCTCCATCGATTCATCGGAAGCAAGCATTAATTCACGTAAACGCTGAGACGCCATATCCGCATATTCCGTGTCGCCCAATTTTTGGGCACGCTCGATGATGAGCTGTAGATCTTCGATGCTGGTATAGCTGGAAATGGGCTTTAATGGTCGAACGGGTTTTGGTTTGACCTCGCTTGGAGCTAGCGTTTCACGGGCTTTTTTCTTGCTCGACATTCAGCTTCTCCCCTTCAATTAAGGCTTTAACCTGGACAGCATTCGCCAAACAAACGTCGGAAAACCATAGCACACTTTTCCATGGTAAGCATGCACCTGGGGTATGCATCGCATGAGATACAATCAATGCGGGCGGGTGAGGATTCTAGCGCGCTGAACCAGTCGCCCGAATTCCCTTCGTTCAATTTTGGGCCAATCGAGGCAGAACGCTCTCTTTTAGGGCGAAACAGGGTCTAATCTTACCCAAAATGTGACGTAGTCTCTGGTTGCTGCTCAATTGATCACACAGATCTATGTAGGCTACTTCAACCGCGCTCCTGATGCCGCTGGTCTTAATTACTGGGTCGGCCGCTACAATGCAGGTATGACGGCAGCTCAGGTCGCTCAGTCATTCTCGGTTCAGACCGAAGCAACAAATTCTTACGCTTACCTCGCCAATCCGAATGTGGCATCCGTTTCCACGTTCTTGACGAGTGTTTATGCGAACCTCTTCAACCGCGCGCCTGACGCAGCTGGCCTTTCTTACTGGACGGGCGAAATAAATGCAGGCCGCTCCAATGTTGGTAATGCGATCATCAATATCATTAACGGCGCGCAAGATTCAGGCACGACGCTTGATTTGACAACGGTAACAAACAAGATGACGGCTGGCCTAACTTGGGCTCAAGCAATGGCTAACGTCAATGGTGCGGTATACAATTCCGCTGCTGCTGCATCGGCCGCTTCGATTGTAGCCTCGGTAACATCGGTAGCGTCTACTGTTTCCTCGGCTGCAACGAGCACGACGAATTTCTTTGCGAATGGTGGCGGCATTACGGGTGCGACATTTACAGGCCAAACTGGGCTAGATAATTTTTCTGGTACGGGATCTTTCAACTTTGTTGATATTGCAGGTGCCACAACTTGGACGGCAGGCGACACAGTGGTGGGTACCGGTTCCAACAATACGATGAACATCATTTCCGGAAGTGCTATTGCTTCAGCTCCAGCTGGAACGTCGGTAACTGGCGTCCAGGTAGCTAATGTAACGTCCGGCGCCACGATTGGTAATGCGGCGGCAATTAGCACAACGGGCTGGACCGGTCTTAATACGTTGAACCTGACGGGCGTTGGTACGGTCGCGGCTACGGCAGCCACATCGACGGCTGTTAACGTGACAGATTCTTCGTTTGCAGCTACGACCATGACCATCAATGGTGGTGGAAACGTAAGCATCACTGCAACGGGTGGAACTACTGCTGGTACGCTCAACGAAGGTCAAACTACCGCTAACACTGGTACGACAACCATCGCGCTTACTTCGTCAACGACAGGCGGCGCTATAGGCGCTGCTATTAATGCCAAGGGCGGAACGACGGTAACGATCACGGATACAATGACGAATACAACAGCTGGCGCTAACCAGGCTATTGTTGGCGCGATTGGTGTTACCGGAACATCCGCAACTACGTCGGTTTCCGTAACACAGTCTGGTGGTGTGACGGGCGCCATAGCAGTTTTAAACGTTGCAAATACCAGTACGGCCGTATCGGCGACGAGCGGTGTAACCAACGCAGCTGTCACGATTGCCGATGCGAACGCCGGCAGCACCACTGCGGCGGCCACTATTCGTTCGGTGACCTTGCAGAACTACGGGGCATCGACGATTTCGTCGAATGCACTTACAACGTTGACATTGTCGAATACCGGCACGACAGCTTCGGGTACCTTGGGTCTAACTTCTGGCCTTACGACCGGTAATCCAACCGCCTTGGCTTTGAACTTGAATGGCGGTTCGCTTGGTGTTATCACCGACGCTAGCAATAAGCTGGCAACGTTCAATACTGTATTGTCAGCTAATACGACTTTGGCAGGCATTACGGATACGGCAGCACGTACGTTGGCTCTCTCGGGTACGGGCGTGCTCACACTGTCCGCAGTCAATACCGCGCTAACAAGCATTACAGAAGCAGGCGCAGTAGGATTGAATGCTGATCTTTCCGGTGTCACAGGCATCACAAGCTTCAATTTTGCAACAGCATCTGGTGCAAATACCGTCACCTTGAATGCAGCAACGCAGGCTTATGCCGGTGGTTTGGCATCAGACGTTGTAACAATCGGTGTAGATGCTCTGAGAGCAATTTCGGGCGGCGGCGGCACGGATACCCTAGTGCTTTCGAATACTGCTGCTACCTACACGACCAACACCTATACGAACGTTACGGGCTTCAATAATCTTCGTGTAACGAACGCAAACGGTGGCTCGTACGATATGAGCAAGTTTACCGGCTACACCGGTATTCAAGATACTGGTGCAACTAATACGTTTACGAAAGTAACTGCTGGTACAACGTTGGCACTGCAAGGTGCTACAACAGCCATCGTTTACCAGGTATCAGACACGGCTGGTGCGACAGATTCGGTAGCTGTTACGCTTTCGGGTACATCAGTCACTGCAGCAAACGGTGGAGGTACTGCCGGTTACACAACAACGGCTTTGACGTTGCAGGACGCCAACAGTGTCGGTATCGGTACCGTCTCTATCAACAGCGACGCATCTGTATTCCAAGGTCTACATACGATCACAACCTTGACAGATAATAACCTGAGCAGCTTATCGATTGCCGGTACGGGTTCGCTGACCATCACAAACCAGACTAACGTAGCGACGGGTCTAACGATCAGCGATAATGGTACTGGTGCAAGCGCGACCGCAGACGGAATTGGTACACTTACCTCAACCGGCTCCGTATTGGGCAATATCAGCTACAGCGGAACGCATGCATTCACAATCGGTGCATTAGCAGACTCCGTAGCTAATTTGACGATCACGAATGCTAACACTGGCAGCACGGGTGTTCTAACTGTTGGCCATAACGCTGACACTGCCTTGGTCGGTTTGACCTTGAATGGTTCAGTTGCTTATACGTTGGCTGCTTCGGCTACGGCAGCCGTTACCGTGAGTGGTTCATCCGACAACCAAAATGTCTCGTTGAACTTTACTGGCTCTACGGGCGTAGATACAATTACGCTTGGTAATGGGTCCAATACAATCGTTACTGGTGCGTCGAACGATGTCATTACACTTGGAACGGGTGCAAACACAGTAACAGCGGGTGCAGGTAACGATACAATTACTTTCGGTAGTCATTCAGCAACTACTGTTGATACTGTAAAAATGTTAACCGGCGTTGATAACGGTACTGACACAGTTGTTGGCTTCAATGCTGCCACTGACGTATTTAACACTTCTCTTGCCGCTAAAACTGGCGCCACTACGTTGATTTGGAATCCAACAGCAACTGTCGCAACAACTGGTTACACTCCAGCTGCGGCAAGCTTTGTTACATCGGCAGAAACTGGCTCGGCAGCAACGACAGCCGCTACTCTTACATCTGGAAATTCGATCTTGGTATTAACCGGAACGCAAATTAAGAATACCACAGATTTGGCGACCGCTGTAAAAGCAGCATTGACTGTTCAGGCTTCTACAGGTGGTGGCCGTGCCGACTTTGAGGTGTTGTGGTCTGACGGTACACATTCTTACCTAAGTGATGTATCCACCACCGCCCACGCTACCGGTACGACAGTTCTGACTGGCGATACGGTTACTGCGACTAATTTGGTGCAGTTTACCGGTGTTGCGAGCGTTACTGCATTCACCGCCGCGAACTTCGCGATCATTGCTTAATAACCAGCTAAGCCATGAAGTTAAAGACCGCCCCCCTAGTGGGGGCGGTTTTTGTTAGGAGAGTTAGAAATGCCTACAATCACCATAGATGGGAAAGAGTTTGAATTGGACGATTTGTCCAAGGATGCAAAGGCGCAAATCGACAGCATCGTTCTGTGCGATCGAAAATTGGCAGAACTTCACTCAGAAGCTGCCATCGTTCAGACGGCACGCAATGCCTATGTCGCAGCTCTTCAGGAGCTCTTGCCAAAGGACAACGTTAACTAAAAGTGGCGCTTAAGTTTAGTCATACAGAAAGGAGCCGATTGGCTCCTTTTTTATACGCCACTCAAAAATCAAGGTATTCGTCTATAATAT
>Ga0164297_10002080_pt1 | contig 20198 bp, 9 predicted proteins | sample GEODES058metaG_FD_113539 | JGI IMG/M metagenome (GOLD analysis project Ga0164297, IMG submission 113539) | Dystrophic lake water microbial communities from Trout Bog Lake, Wisconsin, USA - GEODES058 metaG | ecosystem: Environmental > Aquatic > Freshwater > Lake | place: USA: Trout Bog Lake... | reverse complement strand
TTGGTATTGAATATGTCTGAAACAACCAGCTTCAAACTTCCCTTATTTTTAAACAAAGAGTAGCTAAAGCCAGCATCCATATCATAGAGCTTTTTATATTGGCTGATGTTGTAAAAAGTTGCAGATTCGTAATTGTTCAATAATTGCAGGCTCAGGCGCGGGCTGATCTTAAACGTTTGGCTTAGGTAAATATCAGCGGCATTGGTTTGTTTTTGCGGGATGGCATCATTGAGGTACACAAATTTCTCGTGATAAACGCTTAAATCAGCAGAAACGTTCCACCAGGGGGTAACATTAAGCGGGATGCTGAAACCTAATTCGTATTGGTACCTTGTTGCCAGATTAGCTTTTGTGTTGATATACACTTTGCTAACATCATTCTGCTCAAATATGGTGTTAAAATAATTATCGGTTTTTATATAACTCAGGTCAATACGGTAAGTATTAAACAGCAGGTCAGAGATCGAATAGGTATTGATGTAATCTGGTTTCAGAAATGGGTTTCCGGTACTGTAATAAAACTGGTCCACATATCCAACAAATGGATTCAGGTCCTGATAATTAGGGCGATTGATATTGCGCCTGTAGAAAACAGTCAGTTCGTTGTTTTTGCTAAGCTCCTGGCTCAGTTGAATAGTAGGGAAAAAATTAAGATAGCTGCTATCAGCCAGGCGGCTTGGGTTAACTGAGAAAGCACGGTTTGAAGTACGCTCGCCACGCAATCCCAGAAACAAGCTGGTTTTATCAAACTTGGTCTCCAATTGCAAGTAGCCTGCATCGATCCGCTCATCATAAATAAAATGATCGGTAAGGGCGTCAACGTTCTGATAGTTTCCACCAATCAGTTGTTCAAAATTTATCTGGTTATCACTTCTAACTTTACTGCTTTTGATGCCGAGCGAAAAAGTTGTTTCTTTTGATAATTTCTGACTAAAATCGAGCCTGGCCGACTGTATGGTAATGCGGGAAGGAGATCGGTCCATATAATCGATCGGGGCACTGTCTTGCAACCCGGCCGCATTAAAAAAGTCATTTTCCAGCACTTCTGCCGAACTGCGGTTGTAATCAGTATAATCGCCGTTGAAGGTAAGTACGCTATTGCCTTCCTTGTCCAGTTTGCCGGTATAATTCAGGTTATAGCTAAAATTATTGATATCACGCTTAATATTAGAGTGGGAGTTGATATTGGAATCAAGCTGACCATTGGTTGAAATACTCGTATTGTTTTGCTTATTGAAAGTAATATTATTATCAAAACCATTGATCAAAAAGCCAATTGTTTGCCCCTTACCAAGTTTATAATCGGCGCCGATGCTAAAATTATTACCGACGGTATTTACCATCGCCAGATAGTTTAGTCCAAAGTCGTATAGCTGCCGGCCTTGCCCGATCGTACGGTCGTTGCTTATAGTGTGGGGCACTTTGTTGTCTTGAAAACCATAGCTCACATACAGGTTCAGCTTTTCTGTGCGCAGGTTATAATTGACAGAAGTACTCAATTTGTATTTATCGCCAACTGCGGCAGTCTGACTTACAGAAGCATTTGAACCGATATTGCTATTTTTTTTCAGGATGATATTGATCATACCGCCTGCAGCCGAAGCTTCATATTTTCCACCGGGATTATCGATCAATTCAATCTTGCTGATACTGCTACTTTGCAGGCTTTTTAAATAGTTTACCAGTTCATCGCCCGAAAGCTGTAAGGGCTTCCCGTCGATAGCAATCAATGCCTTTTGCCCGCCACGGTAAAGTATCTCATCATCATTTACACGTACGCCGGGTGATGTACCCAACACATCGTATAACGAAGCCCCGGCCGCCATAACATTTTGGTCGACGTTAAGTATTTTTCTATCAGGCCGAACTTCCACGTAGTCTTTTTTTCCCGAGATTACTATTTCTGCCAGATTCTTAGTACTGGGACTAAGCATAATCAACCCTGCGTCGAGATCTGTTCCGGCATTTACCTGGAAGGGACCAGCATAGTTTTTGTTATAATTAAGTAAGGTGACAAATACCAGATAGTTACCGGCTTGCAATCCAGAGAAACTGAATAAACCCATTTTACCGCTTATGGTGCCTTTTACAACCGACGAATCACGCGCATTCAGCAACATAACAGTTGCCGCTTCGGCGGGTGCTGATTGTTCAATAGTTACTTTACCGTGAATAGCGGTCGAATTTGTTTGAGCCCAGGCTGCCGGATAGGCAATCGTAAAAAAAACGGTCAATAAACATCCGGCAATTAGTTTCATTAATGATGGAGAGTAAAGGTTTGGTCGATAAATTTTATTTAAAACCGTCGCAATATAATAACTTAACGGCATAAAATAATAAAAATAATCGCCCGGTTTTAACACTAGATTAATAAATCGAAATAGGATAATTGTAATTTAAGGGCGTATTAATAAATTTAATTAATTGAATACTTCGTCTTTTGCCAGGTTTATACGTTCATTTTAGTACACTAAAAAGAGCTGCAAAATGGTTAGCAAAATAATTGTAATTTCGAGGCAAAACTTAATTTGATTCACCTATTACTATTTCATGAGAAAAATATTTTTTATTTTATTAATGGTATTGTCAACCTCGGCCCTGGCGCAAACTGAGCCGCCGGCTTATGCTGCCGCCGTTAGTAAATTTACCTCACTATATAACAGCAACAAACCCGACAGCATTTATAAAATGTTTGGCGGCCCAATGAAAGCCGCTTTAACAGCCGATGCCTGGAAAAATGCCGAATCGCAACTAAAAGGCCAGTTAGGTACGCTGCTGCAAAACAGTTTCATCAAATTTGAGTCGCCGGTATCTTATTATACCTCTTCGTTTCAAAATGCAAGTTTGTCGATGAGCATTTCACTGGACAAAGATAATTTGATAATCGGGCTGCTTTTTAAACCCAATACCCAGCCGCAACCGATCGCTGATAAACAAATGGACCCATCGCTGGTAGAATCAGCGATAACGCAAAAAATTGCCACGGGGATCGTCGTAGGTACATTGACAGTACCAAAAGATGCTTCCGGTAAAATCCCGGTTGTTTTGATCATCGCCGGATCGGGCCCTACTGACCGTAATGGCAACAGCCCAAAATTGGACATTAATTCGAACACCTACCGCGAATTAGCTGAAGAACTGGGCAAAAATGGTATTGCAAGTTTAAGATATGATAAGCGCGGTGTGGGTGCAAGCCAAACTACCATCAAAGAAGCGGATACCCGTTTCGACGATTTTGTAGATGATGCTGTGGGATGGATACAAATGCTTGCAGATGACCAGCGCTTCTCCAAAGTGATCGTACTTGGCCATAGTGAGGGTTCGCTGGTGGGTATGCTTGCATGCCGCGACGAGCCGGTGAAGGGCTTTATTTCGTTGGCAGGTGCAGGAGACCGGGCTGACAAAATACTGACCGAGCAGCTTAAAAATCGCTCGCAAACAGTGCAGGATAATTTCAAAACCCTTCTCGATAGTATGAAAAAAGGCAAAACGATAGACAACGTCGACCCGGGGCTTTGGTTTATTGCCAGACCTACGATACAGCGTTACCTGATGTCGTGGTTCAGGTACGAACCGCAGCGGGTTATCCATTTGGTTAAAGTGCCTACTTTGATCATCCAGGGCAATACCGATCTGCAGATGAGTGTCGATAACGCCGAAAAACTCAAGAAGAACAAATCAGATGCGCAGCTGATCATTATCCCGAACATGAACCATATCCTGAAAGATGCCCCGGCAGACCGTGATCAGAATCTGGCCACCTATCAAAAACCCGAATTACCGCTGAAAGCCGAATTGGTGCCGGATATCGTGAAGTTTATCAATGGAATCAATTGAGTGCGGAATGCGAAGTGTTAAATGCGGAATGAGTGGATTGTTTATTATTTAATGCATCAGTTGATGAATGACCAATATAGCGCAATAACCTTCCAAAACAACAATACCCCTAAGGATTACAATTTTTGTATTTGAATTTATAATATAATTTAAGGAAGAGATATCGTGATAAAAAAGTTAAGTTTCCTGATCCTGTTACTGGTGGTCGTGCTGGGTAGCTGTAAAAAAGATTCGGTTGCACCGATCAACGGTAGTGTGGATGATGCCGCCTTTAATGAATATGAAAAACATTTCCTGGATGAATTCTGGAAGCTGAATCCCGATTGGGCCACTGGCGTCGGTTATCATAAATACGATAGCATTTTGCTGGTACCGGATAAAAAATACCGCGATAAGCTGGTTAATTTCGCTAAAGTTCAATTGGATTCGCTGGGAAAATTCACTCCGGCAAATTTCCTGCAAACCAATAAGATGGACTATGCCATCCTGCAAAATCAAATGAATTATTTGCAATGGCAGGTGCAACAATTGAAACAGTTTGAATGGGACCCCTCATCATATAATGTCATCGGTACCTTCGCCTACATACTCAACGAACATTATGCCCCGCTGCCCAAACGCCTGACCAGCTTTTATGAAAAAATGGCCAATATCCCGGCCTATTACAAAGAGGCCGAAAAGAACTTAAAAAATCCGGTGCTCGACCTAACCAATCTGGCAGTTGGGCAGCACCTTGGTGGTGTAAGTGTTTTTGAAGCTGATTTTGCCGATTCGCTTAAAAAAACGACAATTCCTGAAGCTACAAAAAAGCTGATGCTCGACCGGGCGAAACTGGCTGCAGATGCCATCAAAGGTTATGCTGATTTTCTGAAGAATTTTAAAAACGATCACCCCCGAAGTTTCCGCTTAGGGAAGGACCTGTATGAAGACAAATTCAAATACGAGATACAATCATCCAAAACAGCCCAGCAGGTTTATAATGCCGCGGTTGATCGCAAGCGGGCCATTCATAACGAAATGGCCAAAATCAGCATCAAACTATGGCCAAAATATTTCGGCACTGCACCTATGCCGGCTGACACCCTGGAACTGATCGGCAAAATGATCGACACGCTATCGGTGAAACATGTTAAGCCCGAGGATTTCCAGTCGGCTATTGTTAACGAACTGCCTAAGTTGAGAGCATTTGTTACCCAAAAAGAACTCCTGACCCTGGATCCAGGCAAACCGCTGGAAGTCAGAAAAGAACCTGGTTATATGGCGGGCGTTGCCGGTGCTTCCATGAGCTCGCCCGGACCCTATGATTCAGGGCAAAATTCTTATTTCAATGTGGGGAGCCTGAGCGGCTGGTCGCCTGAAAAGGCAGAAAGTTATTTGCGCGAATACAACCAGTATATCCTGCAGATCCTTTGTATACATGAGGCTATACCGGGCCATTATGTGCAACTGGTGTATGCCAATAAATCGCCCAGCATGATCAAATCTATTTTTGGTAACACTGCCATGGTAGAAGGCTGGGCCGTGTATAGCGAGCAAATGATGCTGGATGCAGGCTATGGTGATAATTCGCCGGAAATGTGGCTCATGTGGTATAAATGGAACCTGAGATCGGTATGCAATACCATACTCGATTACAGTGTGCATTGCCTCAATATGCCAAAACAAAGCGCCATAGCCTTACTTACCCGCGAAGCCTTCCAGCAACAGGCTGAGGCCGATGGTAAATGGAACCGCGTAAGTGTTACCAGCGTACAACTAGATAGCTATTATACCGGCTATAAAGAAATAATGGATCTGCGCGCCGATTGGAAAAGCAAAACCGGCGACCAGTACAAACTCAAGGATTTTAATGAGAAATTCCTGAGCTATGGCAATGCCCCGGTAAAACTGATCCGCGATGCGATGATGGCGAAGGAACAGGTGGCGGTTAAGAATTAGTTTTTGGTTGTCCCGATAGCTATCGGGATGGTTGTATTGGTTGTATTGGTTGTAGTAGTTGTATTTGTCATTGGTCATTTGTCATTGGTCATTGGTCATTGGTCATTGGGTCATTAAAATACCAGTTAACCAATCACTTGTTAACCATTCACCAATTAACCAGTCACTAGTTAACTAGTTAACCAATCACTAATTAACCAAACAAAAAACGTTCACAAAAACTCACTTAAAACACGTTTTTTGACGAAAAACAGCCTGTTGCAGAGGCATTTATCGTTGAAAAACGCCCCCTGTGTAACCGGTTATTTTTTGGCTTTTTTGTATCACGGTCATTTTTAAGCCATTAGGTGTTCAAATCGGGTGCACTTACCGAAACTAGCAAAGATGCTGTAAATCAGCAATTTAAGGGGCGAATTTCGCAAAAATGCACGGTGGAACCGGGCTATTCTACCCTATCTGCTCGTTAACAGGCCTTTAGCTCCCAAAAACACCGGCACGTTTCGCACTTTGCAAATCGCTGATTATCAACACCAATTTTACTGAAACGCGTTATTTCGCGGCTGTGATTTCCGGTCGTTTGACAGGCATGTGATAAGGCATTTATAATCAATCATTTGCAAAATATCCGACCGGTTATCCAGCTCATATGTATCTGAACCAGGATTCGTAGGATTTGAGGATGGAAGGATGAATTGATAGCATGATATGAATTGCTCTAACAACAGCTTCAACCATCCCGATAGCTATCGGGACAACTAATACAACTACTACAACCATCCCGATAGCTATCGGGACAACTAGTACAACTAATACAACAACAACAACAGCCAATTCAAAACCGATACCCCAAATTGATCAAACAATTACGGGGTTGCCCGGGCCATTTGTAAACGTTGTTGTAGGCGCCGGTCCAGTAGGTTTGGTTGCTGATGTTATTGATGATGGCTGCCAACACCAAATGATGAAAATGGTATTGCAATCCGCCTTTGAAAATAAGGTAGGAAGGCAGGGTAACGTTGGGGTCGAGGGTGGTTCTGGCGCCTTCATAGGAGTGCCCGGCTGTTATTGCAAGACCCTTTAAAAAACCGTGTTCAAAGGAATATTTCAGCCAGGAGCCACTCGAATTTAAAGGCGAATTTTCAACCCGCATCCCCACCTGTGCCGGTACAAGGCTGCTGATCACTTTGGCATCGCAATACGAATAAAATAACGACACACTTAAACCGGGAAAAATATCGCCGTTTACTTCGGCTTCTACGCCTCTCGATCGGTCTTCGCCCTGTTGCACAAACAAATTCGGATTGTTGATATCGTTGGCATTAACGGCAACATTATGTAAAGTAAGCTGATAAGCTGCCAGAGTAGCACTCAGTTTATTATCGAATAAATTAGCCTTTAAACCACTTTCCAGCAACGAACTGGTTACCGGCTTAAATGGAGCATTAAAAACCTGCACGCTGGTTGTAGCCTCATACGGATCAAAACCATTGTTATAAGTGGCATAAATATTCAGATCAGGTCTTAAGGCATAAACAACACCAATCCGGGGCAAAAACACTTTGTTACTTTCGTCATCCGAAGTGTCATTGGCCTCATAAAATTCTTCCCGAAGGCTTAGGAGAACCTTTAATTTTCCATATTCGAACTGATCCTGCACGTATACACCTTGGGTGCTATACACAGATGCATCTACATCGGTACCATCATTATCAAAATCAGAAGCCTGATAAGTACTTACCGGTTGGGGCAGGTATTGCGGATTTTTTAGACTGAAAGTACCAACAATACCATTACCTGCTCCAAACTGAGGCAATTCATCATACTGCTGGTTTAAGGCCACGGTACTTTTTACATAGTCGTAACCAAGCAATAACTGGTGGTTTACTTTCCCGGTATTAAACTTATAGGTTAAATAATTGGTCAGGGTATTAGTTACGGTATGGTAGGTCCAGTTGGTATAATAAAGCGATACCGAATCGGCTGTGATATAACTATTCAACCCATGATCGGCAACATTTTGGTGGGTGTTATAGTTAAGGAAACCGCTGGTAAAGCTTAAACTCTTGCTGATCCGGTAGGAAGCAGTCAAAATTGATGCGATATCCGACTCATGCAGGTAATCGCCGGGTTGGGTCAACGATAACGAGATAGGCGTATTGGTTAACGATGGGTCGTTTTCAAAACCAGGCTGGCCACGGTCAAGCACCGAATTGGTATGCGAATAGGAGAAATCAAAATTCAGTTTTAACCGGTCATTCGGTATATAACTTAGGGAAGGTGCCAGTTCAAAGGATTTGGCAAAAAACTGGCTCCTGAACGATCTGGTGCTATCAAAACCTGCATTAAAACGGTACAGCAATGTTTTGGATGTATTGATCGGACCGGTAAGGTCGGCCTGTACCCTGTAATGGTTCCAGCTTCCCCCATACACCTCAATATCTGTCGCCGCTTTATCCAGAGGCTTTTTGGTGACCAGGTTAATGGTGCCGCCAGGGTCGCAATTGCCGTACAAAGTTGAAGTTGGCCCCTTTACCAATTCGATCCGCTCAATATTGACCAGCATGCTACTGGTATACGTCGTATTGTAACTACGCAGACCGTTGATATCATGGGCATTATCGGCATGAAACCCTCTTATTGCATATTCGTCATAGCCCGAATACTGGCTCAGTCCGGGTACCTCCTCCAGTGCATCTTTTAAGGTAAACTCCATTTTATCCTGCAAAACTTCGCGGGTTACAGCCGTAATAGATTGGGGTATATCAATAACGGGCATTTTCGTTTTGTTACCATAGAAGGAATAATCGCTTTTATAAGATCGTCCTGATCGTCCGGTTACTTCCACCGTTTGCAATTGATTTAGTTTTATATTCAATTTAATGATACCAAGATTGTTGATCTTGCCATTTTCAATCTCAATTGCTTTGATTAAAGTTTCAAAACCCACCGAGCTAATTTCGAGGCTATCGCGTAAAGCCTGCAGATGCTCTAACGAAAAGTTGCCGGCATCATCTGAGTAAGTAGTTATATTGGCTTTTTTGAGCCTGACGGTAGCATGTACCAGTGGTTTACCATTGGCAGAACTTATTGTCCCTTTCAATGCCCCGGTTTGTGCCGCTGAAAAAAATGGCAAAGCAAAAATCAAAAGGATAAGCAGGCTGCCAGAAAAATTTATTTTATTCATAAGACCTTGGGATCGATATTTAGATCCCGCGGGCAAAATAAGCAGTTTTAAGTGTTAAGAACAGGCCATTCAACCTCCTGTCTGAAAACTTCATAAAAGGTTAACGAAAAGTTATTACTGCCCTTAGCCGACTGCCTAAAAGATATAGCCCAGATTTAACATACCGTTACGCGGCTGGCCGGGCCATTTGTTAACATTGTTATAGGCGCCCGTCCAATAGGTTTGGTTAGTGATATTATACAGGTTGAAGGCCAAGCGATAGTGTTTATGGGTATAATGTATACCACCATTGATCACCAGGTAAGCCGGCAAACTTGTACCTGGATCGAGCGTGGCCCGCTCGCCTACCTGGCTATGACCGGCCGACAAGCCAAATCCTTTCAGCAAACCGGTGTTGAAAGTATATTTTATCCAGCTGCCGCTTCCGTTTTGCGGCGCATTTGCTACCCGGGTCCCTATCTGGGCTGTAATCTTACTTTGCGTAACGATGGCGATGCAATGCGCATAACTCAGATCGATGCTGAGATTGGGCAGAATATTTCCACTAGCTTCCGCTTCAATACCGCGCGAACGATTTTCGCCTTGCTGCACAAACAGGTTGGGATTAGATCGGTCGTTGGCATTAACGGCTACATTTTTCAGCAGCAATTGGTAAGCAGCGAGGGATGCAAAAAGCCGGTTATTAAAGAAATTGCCTTTTATCCCGGTTTCTACAAGGTGACTGGTATTGGGCTTCAATGGCGTATTAAAAACCTGAGCACCTGGTGATGCTTCAAAAGGATCAAAACCGTTGTTATAGGTGCCATATACGCTTACGTTAGGCTGAATCGCGTAAACTACGCCTACCCTCGGCAAAAAAACCGTTTCATTCAAATTACTGCCATCCTCGGCCAAATAGTGTTCTTCGCGTAAACTAGCCAACAAGTTCCATTTGCCCACCGTGGCCTGGTCCTGCACATAAATTCCCGCCGTATGGTATATATTATCATCAACATCCGATTCATCATTATCAAACGTTGATAACTGGTAGGTATTGACCGGCCGGGGCAAATATTGCGGGTTTTTTAAGCTGAAAGTGCCTACGATACCATTCCCGGCGCCATATTGCGGCAACTCGTAGTATTGCTGTTTTAAATTCACTGCGCTTCTTATAAAATCAAAGCCCGCCAATAACTGATGGCTCACTTTGCCTGTATTCACTTTATAAGTAAAATAGTTGGTCAGGGTGTTGGTATTGGTATTGTATTGGTAATTGGTATAGTAAAGGGATACCGAATCGGGCGTGATATAGTTGTTGAAACCGTGACTGGCGACACTTTGCCGGGTACTGTAATTAAGGTACCCAAGGTTGTAAGTGAGTTTTTTACTGATCTTCCAGGAGCCGGAAATGATGGTGGCAAGATCCGTTTCATGCAGGTAGTCGCCTGCCTGACTGAGGGTAAGACTGATCGGGGTAGCTAACAAATTATTATCCCCTTCAATACCCGGCTGCCCCTGATCGGGCAGGGTATGAATATTGGAAAGCGAGAAATTGATATTCAGTTTGAGGCGATCATTGGGGGCAAAAGTTAAGGATGGAGCCAGCTGGTACGATCTGGAATAAAGCTGGTTGATAAACGAATGCGTATCATCGTACCCGGCATTAAACCTGAACAACAGTGTTTTATCCGAATTTAATGGCCCGGTGATATCGCCTTGAGCGCGTGTATGATCCCAGGAACCCCGATAGATATTGATTTCGGCGCCGCTGGTATCCAATGGCTTTTTGGTCACCAGGTTGATGGTCCCTCCGGGATCGCAATTGCCATACAGCGTTGCGGTAGGGCCTTTGATCACTTCCACCCGCTCCACATTAACCAGCATGGCACTGGTATAAGTAGTATTATAGCCACGCAGCCCGTCAATATCGCGCGAATTTTCGGCCCTGAACCCGCGGATGGTATATTCATCAAAACCCGAGTACTGGTTTACCCCGGCAATATCATTCATCGCGTCTTTCAAGGTCAGTTCCATCTTATCCTGTATCAGCTCTTTGGTGACGGTTGAAATTGCCTGAGGGATATCTTTAAGGGCCATTTCAGTCTTTTCGCCAAAAAAAGAATACTTGCTGTTATAGCCCGAAGCAAGGCGTCCGGTGATCTCAACGTTTTCTAATAGCTGTACTTTGGCTTCGAGTTTAATGGTGCCGATATCGAGCGTTTGGCCCTGAGCCAAACTTACCGGAAGAATAATAGTGTGTGAATCAACTGATGTAATGATCAGCGTATCTTTTAAAGCAGGCAGATTACTCAGCGTAAATCGTCCTTCAATATTGGTTACGGCTCTTTTTTTTAAGTCTTTTCAGTAGCAAATTGACACCTGAAGCAGGTTTACCCTCTACCGTAATGAATTGCCCTTTGATGTTACCGCCACCAACCTGGCCCGCACTATTTAATGAAACAAAAAGCAAAAGATAAACGACAATCAAACTCCCTGACCCCGAAAATTTTCCCCGCATGCTCAAAAATTGGTTTGCCGAAGATATACAGACTTAGCTGGAAAATAAAGTGCTGTTTGTTATAATCATCTGGGTGGTTGGTTTATTGGTGATTGGTTAATTGGTGATTGGTTGATTTGTGATTGGTTGACTTGTGATTGGTTGACTTGTGATTAGTTAATTTGTGATTGGTTGACTTGTGATTAGTTAATTAGTGATTGGTTGATTTGTGATTTGTTAATTTGTTATTTGTTAATTTGTGGTTGGTTGACTTGTGATTAGTTGACTTGTGATTGGTTAATTAGTGATTGGTTAACTGGTTATTTGTCACCTGATCACCAATTACCCAGTTAACCAATCACTAGTTAACCAGTTAACCAATCACCAATTAACCAGTTAACCAATCACTAACAAACCAGTTAACCAATCACTAATTAACCAGTTAACCGATCACTGATCAACTAACAACCAATGTCATTCGAAGAAGCAAAGAACCGAATCGCGGCACTATCTGCCGAACTGAAAATGCATAGCTACAGGTATTATGTACTGGCCATGCCCTCGATATCCGATTTTGAATTCGACAAATTACTGGAGGAACTGGTAGCGCTGGAAACACAGTTTCCGGAACTGGTTGATCCGGATTCGCCTACGCAAAATGTGGGTGGTTTTATCACCAAAGAATTCCAGACGGTAAAACACCGCTGGCCCATGCTATCCTTAGGCAATACCTATAATGAACAGGAATTGCTCGATTTCGACCAGCGGATCAAAAAAGCCATAGGTGACAATTTTGAATATGTTGCAGAGCTGAAGTTCGACGGCCTTTCGATGAGTCTGACCTACGAAAATGGTCACCTGGCGCGCGCCGTTACCCGTGGCGATGGCACTCAGGGCGATGTGGTGACCGAGAACGTTAAAACCATACGCAGCATACCTAAACGCCTGCACGCAGGTGATTACCCGGCCGATTTCGAGATACGGGGCGAGGTATTTATGCACCGTAAAGCTTTCGACCGGCTGAACGAAGAACGATTAGAAAACGGCGAACCTGCCTATGCCAACCCGCGAAACTTTGCTTCGGGTACCATCAAATTACAGGACTCAGCCGAAGTGGCCAAACGACCGCTGGATAGTTTTATGTATTTTCTGTATACCGAACGGCGATTGTTTGATACCCACTGGGAAAGTTTGCAGGCAGTGAAAAGCTGGGGTTTCCCGGTGAATGGCGAGAGCCGGCTTTGCAGTAATATCAGCGAGGTTTTGCAATTTATTGCCGAATGGGAAAGCAAACGCTTCCACCTAAGTTATGATATTGATGGGATCGTTATAAAAGTAAATAGTTATAGCCAGCAGGAAGAATTGGGCTTTACTGCCAAATCGCCCCGCTGGGCCATTGCTTATAAATACAAGGCCCAACAGGTAGAAACTGAGTTGCAAAGTGTGAGCTACCAGGTTGGTCGTACGGGTGCCGTAACGCCGGTAGCTAATTTAAAACCGATATTGCTTGCCGGCACCACAGTAAAACGCGCCACACTTCACAATGCCAACGAGATCGTGCGGCTCGACCTGCATGAAGGCGATTGGGTTTTCGTTGAAAAAGGCGGCGAGATCATTCCTAAGATCATTGGCGTTAACCTGCAAAAACGACTGGCCGGTGCTAAACCGATCCATTATATCACCAATTGTCCGGTTTGCGGTACCATACTTGAACGCAAAGAGGGTGAGGCAGCGTTTTACTGCCCCAACGACGAGGGCTGCGCACCGCAGATCGTCGGCAAAATGCAGCACTTTACCGGCCGCAAGGTGATGAATATCGATGGCCTTGGCGACGAAACCATCGAGACGCTTTTTGAGCGTGGCTTTATCCGGCATATCAGCGATATCTATACGCTGTACAGTAAAGCTGAGGAGTTGAAGCAGCTGGATCGCTTTGGCGAGAAGTCGATCAACAACATGCTGGACGGTATCGAAAAATCGAAACAGCAACCTTTTGAAAAGGTATTGTTTGGTTTGGGCATCCGTTATGTTGGCGCGACGGTTGCTAAAAAACTGGCCTCCTATTTTAAATCCATCGATAACATCATCGCTGCTTCTTTTGATGAACTGAATGCCGTTGAAGAGATTGGCGATCGCATCGCCAAAAGCGTGATCGAATACTTTGACAATGCTCAGCACCGCGAAGAAATAGAAAAACTGAAAGCCCTGGGTCTGCAGTTTACTGCCGAAGAAAAAGAAGTGGTGCTGGCCAGCGAAAAGCTATCGGGCAAAACTTTTATCATTTCCGGCACTTTCTCCCGCTCGCGCGATGAGTTGAAGGACATCATCGAACAAAACGGGGGCAAAATACTCAGCAGTATCTCCGCCAAACTGGATTACCTGGTGGCGGGTGATAATATGGGACCGGCGAAATTAGAGAAGGCAACCAAGCTTAACATCCCTATTATCAGTGATGAGGAGTTGTTAGCAATGATTTGACACGATTGTTGGATTTCAGGGATTGGTGGGATTGATTTTTGAGGCAGGGTGATAGGGTTTCTTATCTGTCATTGCGAGGTACGAAGCAATCGCAAGGTATGCCTTTAGGCCCGCCGTGCAGTTGAGCTTTCCGTGTAAAACTAACCCGCGTACTGTCCTCCTTGCGATTGCCGCGTCGCCCCCACTCCTCAAACCCAACGCCGGCTCCTCGCAATGACATGGCTTTTTTGTCATTGCGAGGTACGAAGCAATCGCAAGGTATGCCTTTAGGCCCTCCCAGCCGTTGAGCTTTCCTTACATAACTAACCGGCGTACTGTCCTCCTTACGATTGCCGCGTCGCCCCCACTCCTCAAACCCAACGCAGTCTCCTCGAAATGACATGGCTTTTTTGTCATTGCGAGGAACGAAGCAATCGCAAGATATGCCTTTAGGCCCGCCGTGCAGTTGAGCTTTCCGTTTAAAACTAACCCGCGTACCGTCCTCCTTGCGATTGCCGCGTCGCCCCCACTCCAAATACCCGGCGCAGTCTCCTCGCAATGACACTATTTTATGACCCAATACCCAATACCTAACCCCCATTTTTAACAACAATTAACAAAACCCTGACTGTAACTGTCTTTAATTAAACTCATCTTAGCAATATATCTGTTGCTATGAGGTTTGCATTACTTTTTATCTTTTCAGTTTGCTGTTTTGGTGCATCTGCTCAGGTTACACTCAGCGGGAAGATCAATGACGAAAATGGCAAACCGGTTCCATTCGCCAGTGTATATGTGAAGGGGAGCACTAAAGGTACGTCGGCCAATGTTGATGGCGATTATCTGTTAAAATTGCAACACGGCCAATATGATATCCTGTACCGTGCAGTAGGCTACAAGCAGGTAAGCCAACCAATAGATCTTGAAAAAAACACAGTACTGAATATCACCCTGAAGGCAGAGTTATACGAATTGGGTGCTGTTACTATTAGCGCCAGCGGACAGGATCCGGCTTATGCCATTATCCGGAAGGCAATTCGCCGTCGTAAGGCGCATTTAAGCGAAGTAAAGGCATATACCGCCGAAGTTTATATCAAGGGTTTGCAGAAACTGCTGGCAGCTCCTAAAAAATTCATGGGGGCGGATATCAACCAGATCGGCCGCGAGATCGGGCTCGATTCAAACCGGCGGGGTATTATTTATTTGTCGGAATCAGAATCAAAGATCAGTTACCAATACCCCGGACAAATACATGAGGAGATGATCTCGTCAAAATTTTCGGGCAGTAACCGGATGTTCAGTTTTAACCGGGCCAGCGACGCACGGGTCAATTTTTACGAGAACCTGCAGGATTGGGGTGGCTTAAGTAACCGTCCGTTGATATCACCCATATCAGATAATGCGCTATTTTATTATAAATACAAGTTATTAGGTACCACCAATGAAAATGGGGTAACCATCAACAAGATACAGGTTACACCGCGCCGTGGTCACGATCCCTGCTTTGATGGTTATATATACATCACAGATGGTACCTGGCGCATCTATGCGCTCGACCTGTATGTCACCAGCCGGGCCAATATCAACTTTGTAGATACGCTGCGCATCAACCAGCAGTTCCTGAAGATCGATTCGAATAAATGGATGCAATCGTCCAACAAGTTTGAGTTTAGCGGTGGCCTGTTTGGCTTCAGATTAAAGGGGTATTTCATATCCGTTTATAAAGATTACGACCTCAATCCAACCTTCAAAAAACACGAATTCAATGAAATATTGAACATCCCGCAAAAGGTAAATAAGAACGATTCGCTTTATTGGAATAAAGAGCGGCCGATACCCTTAACCCTCGAAGAACAAAAAGATTATAAGAAAAAAGAAAAAATTGCCGCCCGGCTGGAGTCAAAAACCTACCTGGATTCGCTGGATAAGGCGACGAACAAAGTAACACCCGGCGGATTACTCTTAACCGGTATCAATATCATCGATCGTTATAAACATGCTTTTTATCACCTCGATCCACTGGTTAGTTCGATCTTGTTCAATACCGTGGAAGGACCTGCCCTTAATTATGGCTTTACTTACCGCAAAAGAGCAGACAGCCTCAGCAACAAAGTGTTTGGCTATGGTGCGAATGTACGCTATGGTTTTTCGGACCATCTGTTTGATGCTAACGCGAATACTACCCTACCTCTGGGTAATTTTTACCTGAATTTATCAGGAGGCTCAATTGTGGTGGACCTGAACAGGCTGACACCGATGTCGACCTTTGTCAATACGTTTTATACGCTGTTTGACCGGCAGAATTTTGAGAAATTATACCAGAAAAAATTTGCTACCGCATCTTTTTCCGGAAGGATATACGGCGGCTGGCAAGCCTATGCTACGGTTGATTGGGCCGACCGCCGTTGGCTGCCCAATACCAACAATTATAGTTTCTTTCAGCCAAAAGGCAGGCAGTTTACCTCCAATAACCCACTTGACCCTGCAAATGAAACTCCCTTATTTCCTGAAAACCAGTCGTTCAAACTAATACTACGCACTACCTACGATTTCAGTAACAAATACGAAACCTATCCTTTTGGCCGGAGGTATATCCCATCCGATTACCCGACGATCGGCTTGACCTATACCAAAGGCTTTAAAAATATATTAGGTTCAGACGTGGATTATGATCTACTGGAAGCGGATATCAGCAAAGAAAATATCAACCTGGGCCTGTACGGCCGCACATCGTTCTTTATTGGTGCCGGTAAATTTCTGAATGCCAACAGCCTCTACTACCCCGACTATAAGCAATTTGCCGGTAATGAGGTATCACTTTATAAAAGCGGATTAAATAGCTTCCTTCTGTTGGACTATTACCGCTTTAGCACACCCGATCAATACCTTGAGGGGCACCTTGAACATAATTTCTCGGGCTTTATAACCAATAAAATACCGCTACTCCGTAAATTAAAATTACAGGAGATCGTGGATATCAATTACCTGAGCACGCCACAACTGAAAAACTATACCGAACTGGGCGTAGGCATACAATACCTGGCCTTCCGGCTGATGTATGGCACCTCATTCAATAGCGGCAGCAATATGCGCAATGGGATCAGGATCGGCCTGAGTTTTTAACCTATTAGTCCGTGAATATATTCCGCGCTATCCTTATAGGTATCAAAATTCATCTCGACAAAGAAATTCTTAACCCCTGTCATTTTTGCGACACTAAAAAATTCCTTCCAGTCGATGATGCCCTGCCCTATGGGTACTTGTTTACCATCGGCTGTCCAGTCGGATAAATGCGAGGAGATAAACCTGCCCGGGTATATCCTGAAATAATCAGACGCTTTATATCCCAGTTTGATCACTTCGGTCTGGAATTGCATTTTCACCAGTTTACCATCCAGTGCCTCTAAAATGGCGTCATAGATCAGTGTTCCATCGATCTTTTTAAACTCACCTTCATGGTTATGCAAACCGGTGATCATGCCTTCAGCTTTGATCTGCGCAGCAATCTTATTCAGTTCGGCGGCAGCTTTCTGATAATCAGCAATGGTTTTACCCGGCGTTTCCAATCCGGGTGTAACGATCTGCGTCAAGCCCAGCCCATGCGCAAAAGCCATGCATTCCGAGAAATTGGATTTGAGGTTATCCATTCCAAAATGGCAGCTGGGGCAGCTAAGACCGGCGTCTTCGATCATTTTTTTCAGATCGGCAGGTTTAACATCCACCAGGGCCGAAAAACCGGCGTCGGCATAGCCCTTAGGGTAACACATTTCAGTGTATTGGTAACCCAGACCGGCCATGGTTTTCATGGTCCCGGCAAAATCTTTGGCTACCATATCCCTTATCGGGAAGGTTTGGAAACCAATGGGGTGCTTAGATTTTGGCGATGCTTTGAGCAAACCGGGAAGCAGCAGCATTGCTCCTGCCCCCACGGTGCTTTGTGTGATAAATTTTCTTCGGTTCATCATAAACTATTAAATAGTTGCCGGATCCCAGCCAGTCCTGTATTCGCGTTTCAAATATTTATTTGCAGCCGGCACATTAGTGATTATCCTGGTTGAAGCATCGTATTTCAACAACTTTTGCGACCTTAATGAAGCGGCGTATAGGTTGACGGCTTCGGTCAATCCTTCTGCTTCAGGGAAACTGCCGGGGTATTGGGTGCCTGCTTTACAGTTTTTGGCAAATAAAGTCAGCGCGTCGATCATTTTACTGTGCTCATAAGAATTTATTGCGGGCACGGTCGCCTTTTCTTCCTTATTTTTCTTCGAGAATAGGCGTGGATTCTGAATATTGAAGCCGGTCAGGATTTTGCCTTTATCACCAATGAACATCATACCTTCAGCTGGCAGGTCCTCTTCGCCGATAGCGATCAATTCTTCAGGTACCGTTGGGCGTATACCCCCATCCCACCAGTAAAGGTCGACAGGTGGACGGTCGCCGTTTGCCGGGTATTTGAATTTAACCGTACAGCCCGAAGGGAACGAAAAATCGTTATGAACAAAATTAGGCGTATGGTCGCCCATACCTACATAATGGGTAAGGTTGGGTACTATAATTTCGGGTGAGGTAAGTTTTAGCGCATTAAATACTGTCCACAAACTATAATGCCCCATATCGGCCATCGAGCCTCCGCCGAAATCGTACCAGCCACGGAACACCATATTGGTAAAGTTAGGCGAGTAAGGCCGGTCAGCTTCCGGACCCAACCATAACTGCCAGTCGAGCCCATCAGGTATCGGTACATACTCGGTAGGCAAAGTTGGGTACTGCGGCCATACCGGGCGATTGGTCCAGTTATGTACCTCTTTCAGTTTCCCAATTTTTCCGGCATTGATCCATGCCATTACCTGGTCCATCGATCCGTTAGAATCCCAGGGCACCAGGTGGGTAACTATATTGGGTTTCTGTCGCGCCAATTCTATCACCGCCTTGCCTTCCAGTAAACGGTTGGATACAGGTTTATGCATCAAAACGTGTTTATTTCGTTTCAGGGCCGCAATAGCAAACAAGCCATGCAGGTGGTCGGGCGTCATGATCTTAACTGCATCCAGGTCTTTTTCTTTTTCCAGCAGTTCGCGGTAATCTGCATAGGCATTACAGGCTTTGTAGTTATCAGCCTTGCGGATATTGCCATAAAAAGCATCTACCACATTTTTACCCACCTCCCTGCCACCGGGTATGATATTTTCGCCGCCGGGTAGCCAGTCGGGTTGGTTGATCGCTTTCCTGATCTCGTTTCGTAAGCCGTTTTTATCCCAGTCGCGGTAGCCCACCGCATCCCTGTTAGGGTCGCAAACGGCTATCACCTGTACATCGGTCACAGCCAACAAAGGCAATAACTCACGCAGTCCCTGGGTACCGCAACCCACGTAAGCCATGGTCAGCTTATCGCTGGGCGCAATAAAACCTGTGCCCCCCAAAACATGCCGGGGTACGATACTAAAAGCCAATGCCCCTGCACCAGCTACTTTAATGAAATTTCGGCGGTCGATTGTCCCGGGTTTAGTGGCTGATTTTTCATCAACAACGGGATCAATCCCATTTTTTGAGATCTCTTTTTTCATATGATTGGTTTATAATTGGCTGGATAGCAAATACTCTTAAAGTTGCCAATAATTTTCGGCAAAACAGTCAAAATAATTTTATTGGTGTTTAGCCGGCAAACTGAAACCGGTAGTTCCAAATAGTCATTACAGCTTTTTGATACACAGAAAAAACAAATTATTATCTTAGCGTCCTTTTTACTATGAATATGAACAAATTTTACGGCACGGGCGTTGCCATGGTGACCCCCTTTCATGCTGATGGTGAGGTAGATTACGAAGGCTTGCGCAGGTTGATCGATTTTTTAATTGAGGGCGGGGTTGAATACCTTGTATCGCTGGGTACAACAGGTGAAAGCGTTACGCTGAGTAAGGACGAAAAAAAGAAAATATGGTCATTTACCGCCGAAGTGAATAACGGTCGCGTTCCATTAGTGGCAGGTATAGCCGGCAACAATACCGCCGAAGTTATAAACGAAATTAAAGCTTTTGATACCAAAGGGTATGATGCCATTCTTTCGGCCAGCCCTAATTACAATAAACCTACGCAGGAAGGCATTTACCAGCACTACAAGGCAATTGCCGAAGCTTCGGCACTTCCGTTACTGTTATATAATGTACCGAGCCGTACGGGCAGCAATGTGTCGGCAGAGACAACGATACGCCTTTCTAATGATTTCAAAAATATTATTGGCATTAAGGAAGCATCGGGCAATTTTGATCAGCTCAACCAGATCGCACGGGATAAACCGGCCGACTTTCT
>Ga0164297_10002079_pt1 | contig 20200 bp, 15 predicted proteins | sample GEODES058metaG_FD_113539 | JGI IMG/M metagenome (GOLD analysis project Ga0164297, IMG submission 113539) | Dystrophic lake water microbial communities from Trout Bog Lake, Wisconsin, USA - GEODES058 metaG | ecosystem: Environmental > Aquatic > Freshwater > Lake | place: USA: Trout Bog Lake... | reverse complement strand
GCTTCAGCTACCACTGCAGCCGCTGCGTCAGCCTCGGCTTTGCGCTGCCGCAGGATGGACTGCAACTCCTTTTGAGCGTCACCTGACCACTGCCGCTCGACAGCTCGCACCGCACGAACAGCCTCCTCTTCAGCCCTCTGCTGCGCTTCCAACTGACGTTCCAACGCCGCTTTTTCAGCTGCCGCTTCCTTGGCGGCTTCCTCGGCAGCCAGCTGCTGTGCTTCCTGCTCGCGTCGAATCGTCTCCGCTTTCTCAGCAGCTGCTCGTTCTGCGGCGATGCTTTCCGCTTGCATTTGCGCTTTCTGGCGATTGGCAATCCAGGATGGCACAACGACGTCGATCCATCGCTGTCGACGCGTCCGCTGCAATTCCACAGCCGCCACCGCTGCTGCTTTCTCAGCCTGTATGCGCTGCATCTCCACACGCGCATTCGTGGCCCATCGCTGAGTTGCGGCTTGCACAGCGCGCTCCTCAGCCCGAGCGGCTTCAAACGCCGCCTTCTCTGCAGCAGCCTGCGAGCGCGCCATGGCATTGGACGCCGCGCGAGCATCGGCTGCCCAACGCGCTTCAGCAGCACGTAATGCGCTCTCAAACGCTCTCTGTTCAGCGGCCGCTGCAGCTTCAGCTTGTTGCCGCTCGCGAGCAATACGCATCGTCTCTGCGGCTGCTCGGTCCGCCCACATACGCTCCGCTGATCGTAGTGCGCGATCTGCATCTGCAGCGGCGCGTTGCTTTGCCTGTTTTTGTCTCATCATGTCGTTGAGAGCAGCTTTTGTTGCCCATGCCCATTTCAACGTGAACTCTCGTACAGCGCGCTCATGCTCCGCTCGCGCCGCCTGTTCAGCGCGCTCGGCTGCAGCTCGCTGGCGGGCAATACGCTCACCAGCAGCACGCGCATCAGCTGCCCACTCAACTTCAGCGGCGCGCTGTTGGCGCACCCGGGCGGCCTCAAGAGCTGCCGCTTGGCGCACTTCTGCTTCGCGCGCAGCCTTGGCTTTCGCAATCCAGGCGGCCACAACCGCGTGCCACCTCTGCGTTGCTCGTGCTTCCCGCTCAGCAGCTTCTTGTTTGGCTTGCATCCATTGCGTATGCAGCGCCCGAGCATCTGCTCCCCACTTCAAGGCCGCAAGCTTCGCTGCTCGGAATTGCTCTTGCTCTGCGAGCTCAGCCGCGCGTGCAGCCACTTGACGCTCTCGTTCCTCCGCAGCTGCCCGCGCTGCGCGGGCAGACGCTTCTGCACGAGAGCGCCGCACCCAAGCTGAGACAATTGACTTCCAGCGCCGAGTCGCCTCCATCTCACGCTCACGTGCTCGAGCAGCGTCACGCGCAGCAGCGAGCTCCTCGTCCCTGCTTCTTGCGTGTGACTGCTCCTCCAGCGGCAGCGGCGGCGTTGCTGTCACTGCACCATAGTTGCTGCCTTGCGCATGCTCATCCACTTCCGGTGCCGCTGTCTCTTGATGCGTCTGCTTTGCAAGCTCGACAACGCGCTCACGGCGGGCTTTCAGTTGAGCGGCTGCCCATAGGGCCTGTCCACTGACTTCAGACTTTGCTGCTTGAGCAGCTGTGAGGATGGAGTCATATCCACTTGGCGGAGCCAGCGGCGTAGTAGTAGTCGCTTTCCCAGCACCTGTACTGACTTCTTCACCGGTGGATGAGGCCACATGGGCGGTCCAGGCGGCAAGCGCGACCACCACCGCGACACATGCTAATCCGCCAGCCAGTGGCACGAGCGGCACCTTGCTTGCTGTAGCCAGCAATCCCGCAGAGATGCGGAGCATTATGGGCGGCAGAATGAGCGCAAGCGGCAATGCGACGAAGAGGCCCGTGAGTGGAGGGAGCACTGCGCGCCCCCACTGTGCCAGGAGGACCTTGCTGCCGAACGGTCGCCGCGTTGCTACAGCGACCAGCACGCTGGTGACTGCCACCAGGGCGCATGCAGATGCTGCAAGTTGTCCGAACACGAGGTGGGTGGAGGAGCCTTCAAGCAGCCGGCCTGCGAGGACACCCACCGCCAGGTGGGGCACCACCGTCTCGCGCAACGCCGTGTCCAAAGCAGCGGCGAGGCCGCAGATGAGACCCGTGTGTGTGAGCGGCGTCAATGTGAGGAGTCGAGCGAGAGAAGCTGATTGAAATGCAGCTCCGGAGAGTGCAATCGTCACCGCAAGGGCGCTCCATGCGACAGGCAGCGCACGGAGCATGCCGCTCTCAGGCTGGGCAGCGATGAGTCCCCATGCGTGTGCACCACCCCATGCGAGCGTAGCTGCCGTGAGTTGGATCAGCGCCGCGGATGGCCAGATCCTGGTTTCTCTTGTAGAGAGGAAGAACGCGGATGCTTGCGCCGCAGCGGCAGTGGCGCCCATGACAGCGAAGAGCAGCGCGGTCGCGTGTGTGGACGCGCCTGAGGCTGATGCGTAAGCACGAGGCAGCAGCGCGATGCACAAGCCAAAAGCAACTGCAGACAAGCATCGCAACGCCATCTGCAGGGCCACGGCAATCGATGGCCGTGTACGCGATGCTTCAAATGATGCAGCTGGTACTTCAGAAGTCACGACTGGCGCGGCGGCAGTGGAGATAGCAACAACGGCAGCTCCAAGCAAAGCTGCCGCCAGCCCGGCCGTGGGAATCAATCCGAGCGAGTTCCGTAGCGCATAGACACATGTGCCTGACACTACTGCGCCTGACCCGGCGGCGGCGAAGAGGGCTGTAACCGCTTGGGCAGGAGGGAGACGCAAAGCGACTGCCCAGGCCACAGCCGCCCAGAGGGCGCCTCCGCCTGCCAAGCCGTGCAGCATGCGTGCAGCCGCTAGAACAGGTAAAGACGGTGCAAGTGCACAGAGCACTGCGGCGCCAGCGCTCAGTGCCAGGGTACCTTGCAGCACCCTCCTCCACCGAACCGACGCCAAGTCTGCGAGGTGTCCCCACAGAGGCGCTGCGATGAGAGCTACAAGCGGTGCAACTGCGCGAAGCACAGACGCCGGGTGCGGGGCTCCCAAGCGTGCAGCAAGGAACGGCAACGCTGCTCTTGACAACGCCACGTCTGCCGCCGCGTCGAGGAAGGCGACGAGGCAGAGGAGACGCAGTAGCGCCATGGGTCCATTGCCTTGACTTGTCGCGCTCGTCGCTGGCACAGCATGCGGCGTGTGAGCCTCCGCAGTGACAGGTGCAGTTTGAAGTGCACCTGCCGCCCCATTCTCCTCTCCACCCTTTGGCACATGGTCCTCCGTCTCAACTTCATGACCGCGAGACGCACAGCGCAGCGGAGCGCACGCGTCCCGTGGTGCAGAGGCGCCTGTCAACACAAACGCGTCGCGAGAGAGACCACTCCTTCTCACAGTAGCGCTTGAAGCAGGACTGCACGACGGCGCCTGTCCAATGGTGGCGCAATGCGAGTGAACTGCGGCTATGACCGGCGTCGCTCTATGGTGCCAGTGACGAGCAGCGTTGAGACCACAGCCCGACACTTTGGCTGCAGCGCGTGCAGCGGCCACCTCGCCCGTGCACGGGGCGGGGCCGGAGACCCGCATTCGATGCGTGTCGCCGTTCCCGCCAAGCTGTTCTCGCTCGCGTTTTGCGGTGGGAGCTCCGTGCTGGGACGACAAATTTTCGTTCAGGCATTTGCAAATTCGGATCACGCGCCCCTTCGGCAGCCGCATTGCGCGTCTTGACACAACCTCACCCCCGAAATATCGCTAGGGCGTCTGTACTGGTGCTCTGCTTCACGTCTTGCGCGGCTGGAGGTCGTGCATTGGCCTCCAACATGGCGTCCCCCAAGCCGCCGGTTTCTCGCCGGGAGGGCCTGGCGGCAGAAGCGAGCAGGCCATCATCGCTGGATGGAGAACTCTCACGTGTGTCATACCTGCTGAACCAGGCAGGCGTTGCGGTGTGGAGCATAACTCCTCCGGAGTCGCCTCACAACGCTGCGGCCAATTCCGTAGCCGCGCAACCGTCACGGCTGCACACCTCATCCAGCAGTGATGGGTCAGCTTCAACGGTGGTGTCGAGCGGTGTCGAGGCCGCAGACAAGGTCGGGGGCGCGCGAACAGGAGCACCAGCAGGATCAACAGACAGTGCAGCGGAGCTGACGTTTGGAGAGACGTTGTCGGAATTGCTGACTCAAGATGCTTCGACCAGCCACGAGAAGCTTCACATAAAACTGGGCGCCGCGCTCACGCACGCAGGGAGCTGTTTTTGCGACTCACCACGTGCCCCTGACGGCGACAAGAGGTCCCCACTGCCAGCTGGTGGTGGCTCACCACTGCGCCTGTTGTTCGCGGCGACAGCAGTAGTGAGTGGCGCATTACTTGCGCGTCGGGTTGCCACTGAGCACAGCCGCAAGCGCGTGGCCGACGCGCAGACGGCAAGCGCTGAAATCAAGAGCCTCGAGAGTCTGAGTGATGCACAAGTGCTTGCCCTTGTGCGCCGCGCTGAGCAGTGCAAGAAGGCTGCAGAGACACATGCAAGGGAAGCTTTGTACGCGCCGGCATTCCTGCACGGGGATGTGGATGGTGGTAGACTACCAGCCCACATCAGGCAGAAGCTGCTGGGCGATGCTCCAGCCTTGCGAGACACAGTCGTCCCGCCGGCAGTGGCGCAGCGCGCGCTTGTGGCGGCTGTCCGTCGGCGTGGAAAGCGCACGTCGGCGATGTCTGCTATCAAGCAGTACGCACCAGCTCGTCCTCCATCTTGATTGGTCCATGGCTCTACTACACGCGCACTGCAACTTCAACAACGCTGTCTCTCACTGACTACTGCTGGGCGTGAGGTGCTCCACTTCTACATCTTCGTGTACTCTGGCATTGTCTTGTTCGCTTGCGGCTCTTTCTCTAACATGCGTGCAACGGTTAGGCCCACCTGCGCCCGGAAAGCATTCCAAGACAGAACAGTGGCCCCGACTGCTTGGTGGTACAGTCGCCTCAGCGCCTCATGCATGCTGTGAACTTTGGACACCATGGTTGGCTCTGCACCACAGTATTGCACAGCTCGCACGGAGGCAGTAGGCAGGAGCAGACCGCAGTACAGCATCGTCGCGAGCATGGGCATTGCGAGCGTCAGGGCGCATAGAGTGAGGAAGCGCCACTGCTGGCTGCAACGTGAAGTTGGCTCGTCTGATGCCATGTTCTTGGCTGATCGTGTTTGTTTGCGAGCTCCGCGTGCAGTTGCTTTTAGCGGCGTGTTCGGCTCTGACGCGACCACCCGAGGCGCCTTGCGCATGTGTGTGTGTATGTCGCAAGTGACAAGACGAGGGGTGCGCCTGCAAGTCCAAGGACATTTGCTTCAAGTGATCCCTCTCTTACATGTGCGTGTCCATGCCATGCAACGCGCACGAGTCATTCCCAGTGATCAGGGTGGTGGATTAGGCGTCGCCTGGGATGACCTTCCCATCAGCGACCGCAACAGCGAGTCGGGCAAAACCGACGCTACTGCGCCGCCCCCGCCAGGTGCTGGGGCAGCGGCCCCCGCGCCAGATGCCGCTGCTGCCTGGGCACTGGCTGCAGTCTGAGCCTGCGCATATTGCTGCTGTGACTGCTGAATGAGCTGCTGAAGCCCCTGCATGAAGTCACCCTGCTGCTGTTGCGGTTGTGGAGGAGGAGGCATCATCTGCGCTGGCTGCGCGTACAGCATTGATGGTGCCGCCATCGCGAACGGCAAGCCCGTCAGACTCATAACGCCCAACTGCGGCTGAGCTGGCCCTGTCCCTGCGCCCCGCGCAGCGCTGGATTGCGGCTGCGCCGCAAGCAAATCCCCTAGAATGCGTGTCAAATCCGGCGGTTGCGTGCCACTAGGCTGCTGCGGCTGCGGCTGCGGCTGCGGCGGCTGCCCTCCAGACATCAAGGCTTGTTGCATCCACGCGCCTGCGAGCTGCGGCGCCATGCTCAGCACGGAGGATAGCAACGCCTGCACTTGCATGCTTGTTGCATTCATGTGGGGCGCCCCCGCAGGATGGACGTGTGGATACAGCAGTCCCGGCATCAGTCCTTGCAGTCCGTGGCCACCGTAGAAAGCATGCGGCTGCGCCATCTGCTGCACAGGCTGCTGCCGGTGCCGCTGCCGCGCAGCCAGCTGACGAGGTGATAAATGCGCAGTGGCGGCCTCATACGCGGGCGATGCAGCCTGTGCCTCGGAGGCGTGACGTCTTCGGGCAACGAGATTTTTCAATACCTTTGCGCACGTTCGCCGCCCTTGTGTGAAAGCACTCAGCTCGTGTAGTCTTGAGCACTTGTGGCACCATCTGCAGAGCCCACGGGGCCAGGAGCGCGTCCGTGAGCGAGGACGTGACGTGAAAAGCGGAGCGGACAGAAGTGCTTAGGTTTGACGCACCGCTGGGCCGTCCCGTCTCCAGCTGTGACGACTTGCGCTCGCATGTGGTCCTGACATATCCTGCGCGGCGCACGTGCCACGCGTGCGGTTGTGGCGAGTCAGGAAGCGGCCCCTAGCAGGTTTGTAGTGGTCCCCCATATCGCTCCTCTACCGCACCTGTAGCGCATGTTACTGCGCTTCACGCTCGGGTCGGACGACGATAGCACCGCGCCGCAGCCGGGGATGTGGCAGGTGACGAAGGAGCTGTTGCGTCGACCACGGGAGTCGTCCAGTTCAGCCTGTGCGCGGCGGTGTTCTACGTCTCCGTTCGCGTCGCCGCCCTGCTCCGCGTCCCCGCCGCCCTCCCCGTCCTCCGCTTCACCAGCCTGGAAAGGCGCCCGTGCGAGTGGCGTGAGCGCTTGCGGTGCGGGCGGTGCGGGGGCGCCGGGTGCGCGTCGCCCGTGAGGGCTGGCAACTTGGTTGTCCAAGCCCTCCCCCTTGGAACCAAGGGCACCTACGCGCCCCAGACAGGGCCAACGAGGCAGCGCAGGTGACGGGCGACGAGATGCCTGGGTGACGCGCGACCGGGGGTGTGCGGCACCGGCGTGCGGACGCACCTCGTCCACTAACGACGCCAAAGCACCCAACCCCGGTGGGACTGCCTCTCGTGCAGGCCCACCGCGACGCCGCCGCGACGCTCCGTCCCGGCGCTCCATGAGGTCGGACGGGACGGGGCCGAGGAGGTGGTACGCAGTGTACACAACTTTTTCGGTGTGCTGCACGCGGCCTCGCAAAGCAAAGCTCCGCCCAGGCGGGGGCCAGCCCTGCAGGAGGTGCTACACGCCGCCCCAGGTTCTGCGACGCGGGGCGTGAGGTCTACAACGACGGGGCACGTCCACTGCCTGGTAGACACAGCGAGCACGCGCGTGAGAGACGACGTCGTACGACAGGTCGCTGTGCAGAACGCCAGGACAGTGCCTGTACTTGTGCACCTTTTAGAGCACCCAGTCCCGGGAAAAGCTCACTCAACGTACCACTGCACACGCTCTAACTTCTCTCAACGTTTCCTACCTCGCGTCGCACCGCAAGCCCGGCGAGGGAGCGAGGCAGAGAGACACCAAGGGCCTTACCCCCAATAACCGGTCGTACGGAAGCAGCCGCGCTTCGCGCAGCACGTTGCGCCACCTTTGATGGAGAAAGAGGCTAAGCCTGAGACGCCCGCTTCGATGACTGCTGATGAGCCTGTGACGCTACTGTGCCTCACCACCGACCTCCTTCGACTCATTCTGCTCGCCAGCGGGGCGATCAGCATCGCCAACGCAGCCTGCACGTGCCGCCGCTTCCGGGCATTGGCTGAGGAGCTGAGACATACACCTGCGTGTGCGAGCACCCTTGTGCTTGCCGTGACTGGTGAACTCGAAGACAGCACCTGGGCTGCTCGCTTCTGCAGCGCCTCAAAAGCAGCCGTGCGCACGTCGCTGGGCAAGCTACACAGCGCGAGCGTGTCGTTCGTCATCTTGGCTGCGTCGCCCCTGGACTCTCACCGTGTCCGCCTACCTGCACTGCTGGAGGCGGTGGAGAAGCTGTTGCCCACCACCGGCCAGTCTCGAGTGCCGCTCCTGGGCATGTCTAGCAGCGCGGTGCTGGGTCCACGCACTCACGGCGTGGTAGAAGAGCACGAAGACGCGGTGGTTGCACTGGCGGTGTCTCTGCCGCTTGGCTACACCGCCACAGTTGCTTCGCCAGCACACAACCACGGCTTCCGACCAGGGACGGAGCAGCAGCACACGGACGCTGAGCTGCTGCTGCGGCGCTGGTTGTGTGCCGAGCCGGAATGTGTGGGCCCACCACTGTGGACGACGTTCTTTGCGGACCCAGAAGGCATGCGGACACCTAACGAGGACAACACATTCGCGGACCCGTCCTTGCTGTCTCGTGTTTTTCCAACATGCGCCATCGTCGGCGGCGTTGCACGCAGCATGGCTGTGATGAATCCGCAAGGAAGTGGCGCGCAGCGCGTGCCTGTGGCAACGATGACGGTGTGGGCAACATCCGCACATGATGGTGGCAGCAAGTTGCGTTGTGACGCTCTCGCCACGCGGGGTTTGGTACCCTTCAATGGAGCGGTCCGCGTTGCGACCTCGCTGGACTGCCCGTTGGACCCCGGCTTCGAGCCCGCGGAGAACCAACTGTTGCCACACATGATAGAGACTAGACAGCTCGAGGGAAGCGAGCCGCGCACGCACTACCCGGAAGTTCCGGACCCGCTGCTCGCCGACCTCCTGCTGGCCCGCTCGCAGAATCAAGAAGTTTATCTGGACGTGTGGGGAGATAGCGATGAAGAGACTCGTAACACGCGAGCGGGGCGCTCATTCTCTGTCGATTGGGGGCTTGAGTTTGGGATCGCTGACAAGTGCATCACCATGGTCCCGCTCTCACTCGCGCGCACTCTTACGAAGAAGCGTCCTGTGCATCGCATCCTGTGCCAGCTCATGAAACTGGATGCAGGCGCAGCCCGCGAGTGCACCCGCAAAGGCGCAGAAGAACTGGCTACGTATGTGACAGCCGGCTGTTCGGCCGATGTGCCGCGCTGCGTGGTGTCAGCCATCTGCAATGGCAGGGGCGCAGACATGTTCGGTGAAGAGCACGTGGAAGCGTCGTTGCTGGGCGCCGCTTTTAACGACGCAGTGTTGGGAATTGTCGCTGGCGGCGAGCTAGGGCCTCTAGCGGACATTTCTCTTGGCAATCAGCCCATGCCTGCAGAGGCCAGTCTCCAAGCGTTTACCAACTGCTTCGCGGCGCTGGGAATGCCTGGCGCGAGCGTGTGACGGAGCCTGTGTTTTGCTACTTATATTTATGTCATCGCCTCACGAGTGTCAGTCCAAGCTGCTCGACGATGCCATCGACGAGAGAGGCATACGCATCCCCGGCGCCATGAGGTGCTTGTGCGCCTAGTGGCGTGCCCTCATCGCTCGCCTCTCTCACTGCCTGCACTAGCGGCACTTCCCCAAGTAGCGGCACGCCAGCAGCACGAGCAGCGTCCGCAACCCCGCCATTGCCAAATAGATGAAGGCGTTCACTGCTTCCCGGCGGCACGAAGTACGCCATGTTCTGCACATAGCCGAGTATGCGCACACCGGCGTGAGTGAAGAAGTCGCGCCCTCGTCGTGCATCAACTAATGCGGCCTCTTGCGGCGTGCTGACAAGAACCACACCGCTCAGCGGGAGTTTCTGGCAGAGCGACAGGTGGATGTCGCCTGTGCCCGGCGGGCAGTCAACAAGAAGGAGGTCCAGCTCCGGCCATGCGGTCCCGCGAATCAGTTTCTCCAATGCACCGGTTGCCAGCGGGCCACGCCAGCTGACAGCTGCGCCGGGCTTGATGAGCAGACCGAAGCTCATGCAGTACACTCCGTGCGCTACTGGGGGAAGCATCTTGTCACTGCCGGCCTGCAACACAGGTGGCGTGTGCGGCAAGCCCATAAGCAGCGGCACACTTGGCCCGTACACGTCTGCGTCAAGCAGGCCGACGGAGAAACCAGCAGCTGAGGCAGCGACTGCGAGGTTACACGCCGTCGTCGACTTTCCGACGCCGCCTTTACCGCTCGCCACAGCCACGACGTGCGTGACACCAGGAAGTGCCTTCCTCAAGCCATACGGGTCAGGTCCAAGGCCGGTGCTGGAAACAGCGCGCTGGAAGATGGTGGCTGCACCTCGGCGCATGTTTGACAATATGAACTCTGTCAGCCCGAGGGCTGCCTGCGGCTAGTGTTCACATCCGCTCGCTGGTGCCTTTGAGGAAAGAGAGACAGCGTGACGCGAAGGGGAGGGAGCGTGTTGCTTCGTCAGCGCTTGCGTCATCGCCGTCAACGCGCCTTCGCCGGGGGGCATTGCCGAGGGGGCGGAATCATGCTCGGGGGCGGTGGTCACGTGCGTGTGTCGCCAGCACCAGGTGTGGATGCAAGCCTTGTTGCCCCAACCACTTCCTGTGCACCTCCGGGACGGCGGCGATGCAGGCTTCCTGGCAGCAGACAGCTGCTACGACAACGCACTTGCCGCGTCTCAGCTGCAACAGCGCCTCTACCCAGCACTACCATTCGTTGGGAAGACGACGGCGGGGTGAAAGCAGAAAAGGCAGTCGACCCGGCGCACGATAGCCGGCGTGAGGAGTTGCAGCGTCTGACTCTTGACAAGGGACTCAAGCCCCTATGCCGTGACTACGGACTCAAAGCAACAGGCACCAAGGTGCGTGCTGGGGGTCTACTCAGAACAGAGTCACCTGCCTGAGTCGACGGCTGCTTGACCCACCCACCTCCTGTTTCTCTCACACGTGCCGCCCCCGCAGTCTGTGCTTGTGGACCGCATTCTAGAGCACGAGTTCGCACCTGGGGGCAAGGCGGCGCGTGTCGCGCGTGAAGCGACGAGAGAAGCTGTTCGGGACGCCAGCTCCGACCTCGTGACGGCCATCCAGTCCCTGCTCGCCAGTGGCGGCGGCGGCGCTGCCACAGCCTCCGACGTGGCTGTCACTCCTGGCGACGTGACTGCATTCCTGCAGCTGTTTGCACGCACTGTGGAGAAGCTATATCCAGCACAAGAGAGGCTGCCAGCAGGCAGTGCGTTGGAAGACGTGCCTTTAGCGCGGCGTGCAGCTCGTTGTGTGCTGGACCCGCAGCGTGGCACGTTGCGTGTCATGGCGCTGCTGGTGGATGAGGCTGGTGAAGTGCAGGCGTCCAGAGACGATACCGCGCCATTTGTGTCTGCAGTACTTGGCCCCAAGGGTAAGCAGTCGCGGTTCGGGAGAGAATTGTGCGCTGCATTTGCAGATGCACGGCGCGCTGTCGCGCGGCAGGCGAAAGTGGCACAGATGGTGGATGCTGTTGGAACGGTCCTGGATGCTGAAGTTGTGCGCACAACACCTAAAGGCTGGCGCATGCTTCTCCTCCCAGACCGGCTGCCAGCACTGCTCCACAGCAATGAGGAAGACCGCACGGATGAGCTGGCGCCTGGAATGGTGCTTCCTGTTGTCATCATGCCAACACAGTCTCCGTTCCCGGACGACCGCACGATGGATCGCAGCCAGCAGCCGATGGATGGCGGCCGCGATGACCAGGCGCCGCGTGCCGTGCGCGTATCCCGTCGAGACGCGTCATTGGCTCTCGGCCTCATTACGCGCGTCTGCCCGGACCTTGCGAGCGGCAGTGTGCGCGTGGTGGCCTCCCAGCGTGTTCCTGGCCGAATCACAAAGATCGCAGTCGTGAATGCCGACCCGCAGGACCCCAGGAACCCGCGAGCGCGCGTCCTCGGCGATAACTACTCCGCCTTCGAGACTGCCCGCCAGCAGCTGCATCCTCCCCAAGGCCGCGAGTCGTTCCACGTGATCGATGCGACAAACGCAGAGGAGGACCCCACCGGGTTCGTAGCTGCCGCTCTGTGGCCGGGTCGCATTGGCCGCGTCGTGCTTGGCACAGGCCCCAGCGGGAGTGACGGCATCGTGTATGTTGCCACTGACGACGACATGGCGAAAGCGATTGGCAAAGGAGGCGGCAATCTCGCTGCTGCAACGTGGCTGTGCCGCAAGGTCTTGGGCGACGCATCGCCTCGTAATATGGTTGTCAAGTCCCCAGCAGAAGATGAGGAGGACGGCGTCACTCTCGTCGCCGGCGCTCATCGCAAACCCGTAGGCAAGCCACCGTCGCGGCAAGGCCCGCTTGATGGGTGGGGATCGCCTGATTTCGGTGGCGACGATGAGGGCAATGGCAGGTCTGTGGGCAGCTGGGATGATATTCTCAGCGGCTTGGCTGGTGATGATTTGGATGGCATTAGCGGAGCCCCTGCGATGGGTTTCAGAGAATCTGCGCCGCCGCCGAAAGCTAGCAGCAGAAGCCGGAGTCCAAAGCCAAAGAGCTCTGGCCCGGCGGCGCGACCAGCCAAGCAGCCGAGCCAAGCTAGCGACGAGGCGCTCCTTGCGCAGCTCGGTCTACCTGATGATGAGTTATTCAACCTGTGGTCGGGGCTTGACGAGGGCGACGACGGACCGGACATACCAACGATGCCTGCTCGCGGAAAAGGGCGGAAAGGGGCGCAGTTGGATGCAGCATCAGCTGACGGCGGCGTGTTTGACACGCTCGACGAATGAGAGTGTGTGAGCGATGTGTGTTTGGAAGACCAAAGCGAGTCGTCTGTGCTCATTGCAGCTGGAAGGACAGCGCCTGCAGCGCTTGCCCGCACCGCTGCTGCACGCCACTGTGCTGAGGGAAGCGCTCAAGAGCGGCGCGCAACACCTCCTGCGCACCAGCGTCCATGGCTTGCTTGCGGTCACTGTGTGTTGTCACCAGAGCAGACAGCGCGCGCGCCCCAAAGTCTTGCAACCCCGGATTTGTTGGATGTGCACTGAGTGCTTTGACCAGCGCGCCAAAGGCTCCAGCTTCAACAGCGCGCGCGCGGTTGTCGCTGTCCGCGGCCAGATGCTGTACAGCAACAGCGCCCCATCGCAATACTCCAGGTGATGCGACGCACGTGCGTAGCGCCTCCACGCATGCTGCAACGCCACCAGCAGCGGCAATGCGACGCTGGTGTGGTCCGTAAGTCGCCAATCGGCACAGGGCGCCACATCCAGCCTCCTGGACAAGCGGCTGTTGAGCGTGCTGCTTCATTGCCGCAACAACCGACTCCACTCCGCCTGCTTGCGCGATGCGCTTCTGGGATGCATCATCCGCAGCAAGGCCACGCAGTGCAGAGCACGCCCAGCGCGCGAGCTTGGGATCAGCACCGTGGCTACGCATGGCGCCCACAACGCGCTGCACCGCACCCGCCTGCACAGCCGCCGCGTGGTTTGGCGCGTGCGAACACAAATCGAAGAGCGCGCCGCAGGCTGCACGGCACACCTCCGGGCTGTTGGCGTGCTCTGCGAATGCTGCCATAACAGCCTGGACACCGCCTGCAGAAGCACACCGCACTTGGTTGTCCTGCGTCGCCACTAAGTTGCCTAGCGCACGGCAGCCGTGTTCTGCGACGCCGACGTCGTGAGCGTGTGTTTTCATGGCGCCCAGCACCGCGTCCAGGGCACCCACTGCAGCTGCTTGGGCCTGGTTATCTGCGTTTGCCGTCAAGTTGCGTAACGCCTTGGCGCCCCACTGCTGGACGCCCGCGTCATTGGCATGCACAAGCATAGCCACCACAACGGCTTCGATGCCGCCGGCAGCAGCAGCCTTGGTGCGGTTGTAGGCGTCTTTGAACACCAGGCCAGAGAGCGCTTTGCACCCATCCATCTGCGCCTCTGCATCCACAGCGTGTGCATTCATAGCCGCTACTACACCTTCGATGCCACCAGCGTCGCCGATGCGAACGCGGCAGTACGCATTCGCTGCGAGCGACCACAGCGCGCGGCAGCCGTAGTCTTGCACTCCTGGATGGCCAGCATGTGCGCGCATGGCTGCCACTACCGCCTCCACGCCTCCAGCGTCAGCGACACGGGTCTCGCTATCGATGACAGCTAGCACAGCAAGGCCTTCAAGCATGGCTGCTCCCCACATCTGGACCTCAGCCACGGACTCGTGTGACCGCATGGCTGCCACCACCGCGTCGATGCCGCCGCAGTCAGCGACTTTCATGGCGGCAAACACGGCGACAATGTCGAGGAAGACGGCTGCGCCCTTGACCAGGTTCACTGCGTTCACCGCGTTGCTGATCAAGTTCCACAGCGCGCGGCACCCGTGCTCTTGGACGCCTGCATCGCTGGCATGCCGCGACAAAGCAGCAACCAGAGCCTCAATACCGCCAGCGTCAGCCACTTTCACCTGGTTCTCCGCATTGATCGCCAAATCAAAGAGTGCTCCTGCAGCTGCTTTCTGCACATCCGCGCTGTCCGCATGCGCTGCCATCGCCTGAACTACAGCCGTGATGCCACCTTCAGCAGCAGCCTTCGCTTGAGCCTCTGCGTTGTGCGCCATGCCCGCGAGCGCGAGGCAGGCGTTCTGCTGCACGCCCGCATCGCCGCCGTGGTTCCGCATGGCGTCAATCACAATCTCAATGCCTCCGCTATCTGCTGCGCGTGCCTTGGTTTCCGCATCAGCAGCAAGCGCCCACAATGCGCCAGCGCCCTTTTCTTGGAGGCCAGCGTCTTGAGGGTGTTCAACCATAGCAAGGAGGACAGCGTCAATGGCGCGCGGCCCTGCACCGTTGGGTGGTGCGGTCTCCGTGTGTGCGCCCAGCCCAGCAAGAGCCAGACACACAGATTGAAGCACTTCCGGCGATTGTCCGTGCGTGCGAAGCGAAGACAGCAACGTGTCGTACACGCCCTGGGCTGCCGCTCGTGCCGGCACGCCCGGGATGTCCGCCAGCGCCCAAAGCGCGCGACAAGCGTGTGTTACAGCGCCCTTGTGCTTGGAATGCGTCCGCAGAGCGGCTGTCACTCCGTCGAGGCCGATGGCGGCACACACTTTGGCCTCTGGCGGCCCTGCCATTGCGAGCAGCAGCAGCGCGCGGCAAGCCTCCTCCACGACAGCAGGGCTGCTTGCGTGTGCGCGCAGCATGGCCGCGCACGTCTCAAGTGCCGCTTCGAAAGCCTCGCGTGGCGGTCTGGCGACTGCCAAGCTCCCAGGCCCAGTTCCTGTGATCAGTTGCTGCAGTGCTTGACACCCCAGCTCCGCGACGCCAGCATGGAAGGCGAAGCGCTTCATGGCCGCCACGACGGAAGTGAGGCCGCCAGGCATGGCCGTCGCGACGAGCTCTCGCACAGCTTGCAGAGCAGTCTCCGCAGCAGCGGCCTGTTGCTTCTTCGCAGCCGCCTCCGCTTGGCAAGCAGCCTGGAAGTACCGGCTCAGCTCTTCGGACACAGCAGCCATCTTCGGCCGGCTATCCGGCGGGCCTTCCCACGCTTTGCTGACAACTTCCCAGAAGAGGTCGGTGCATCCATCAGGTCGTTCTGGGCGGTATCCCTCACGCACAAGCGTCTCGATTTCAGAGGACCGAGACGGCGGGATGCCGTGCCACGGGATCTTATGCGCGGCGAGCTCGTACAGAGTGCAGCCGAGGCTGTACACATCCCCTGCTGGGGTGTCCAGCGCTCCAGGCTCCCATCCTTCTGGTGCACGCCAATTTGGTGCTCTCCACGACCCGAACTGCGGGTCACCAGGCAGTGAACGCGACGTGTTGAGTGCCGCTTTGAGCTCCTTCAGGCCAAAGTCCGACATCTTGAGCGTGAACATGGGGGGATTCACACCCAGCGGGCCCGGCCCGGCAGCGCCAGCCTCCCCTGGCCCTGCGCCCGGTCCGGGAAACACCAGGAAGTTGGGACTCTTCACGTCGCCGTGCACCAGCTCGCGGTCGTGGAGGTAGGCCAGGGCGCGGCCCAGGTCTGCTCCCATGCTCCAGCGGCTAGTCCAACTAATCGCGCCTGGCGGCGTGCGTGCCAGCACCTTGTCCAAGCTGCGAGAGCGCAAGACAGAGGTCGTCAGTCCCGTGAAGCGACGCGCATACAACAAGGCGGGACGGGCGTGCGCGTGGTAGCCACAGAGATCTGTGCCCCCACTGCCGTCCCCACATAGAGGGACTTCCCAGGAGCGCGCGGACACACGCCCCCGCAGCACACACGTGCACGCCAGGCGCGGAGCAGCGACGTGGGGGTGCTGCTGCAGCACCAGTGCAGCGCAGCGCCTCGGCCCCGCAGGGCTGCGGCGCACTGTACACGGTGCACGCACCTGCCAAGTTCAGCAAGCTCTTGGACGAGGACCAAGTGCGGCGGGCGGCAGCACGCTCCGTGGAGGAGGACGACGTTGGGGTGAACCAGCTGGCTCATCTGGTACGCCTCCACGTAGAACGTCTTCAGCAAGTCCTCCGTCACCTTAGTGCTTGCGAACAACATCTTGACGGCCACGTTCACGTGCTCGTATGCGCCCGTGCTTCCTCCGCCGCGCTTCAGCAGTGCCTTCATGCAGCGCCCGAAGCCACCGGAGCCGAGCGCGCTCTGCGTGTCGATCTCGAGGTCGGCTTGCGGGTCGATGTGCACGAACTCACGCACACGCGGCGCGTCCACCCACCGCGTCGGGTCCAACTCATATGCTTTGCGTTCCACCTCACTGAACTCCATGGCGCGTGAGGCCGCAGCAGGTGCGCGGGGCTACCGGACCGACCAGAGGCCAGAGGCAGTCTCTCACAGGCACACAGAGGACCGGCCTGCCGACCCTCGAAGTGAAGGCAGCCACGCCCTCGGCGCTATGAGCAGTGGGCGGCGTGGACAGGCCCCTTGCGGCGCTGAAGGCGAAGGGACGCAAGGACAGTTGCAGGCCGCCAGCGTGGACAGTGCCTTGAGTGCTTGTTCCTTCTGCCGAAGCCGTGGCTCCTCTCTCATACGCGCAGTCGCTTCGCATACATAAGCTTGCTTCCCACACGCTGTAGTCGTCAGCATGGCTCATCAGCCCTGGGTTGAACGCTAGTACGTGCTCCCTGCTCCCCCTGTGTTCGCCCTGCTCGCTGCGCTGCGCTGCGCAGCCGCATGCGCGAGCGACCAGACGCTCTTCGTCCACGCAGCTGTGAGGGAGCGACGGTGCTGCTCCCTCGCTCCTGCGCACGTCGCCCACTGACTGCCTCGTGCTCTTGCCCTCTGTCTCCCTCTCTTTCTTGTGCGCCCTGTCGCCAGTCGCCCCAAGAACGTGGACGAGGTCGCGTGTCAAGAAGAAGTCGTGGCAGCGCTGCGGAACTCCATACAGACGGGCAACGTGCGTCCGCGACACTTGCAGCTGGGGGTCACTTTCCCGCCAGCACCACCTGCGCTTTCCTTCACACTCACCCACCGCGCTGTGCACACACACACACACACACACCTGTGCAGTTGCCGCACTTGCTCTTCTACGGGCCACCAGGGACTGGAAAGACGAGCACGGCGCTGGCGGTGGCTCGCCAGCTCTATGGCCCGGAGCTTATCAGGACCCGTGTGCTGGAGCTGAACGCGTCCGACGAGCGCGGCATCGGCGTCGTGCGTGGCAAGATCAAGGCGTTCGCAGGCGTCGCGGTGGGTGCTGGCGCGCCAGGGTATCCCAGTCCGCCGTACAAGCTGCTCATCCTGGACGAGGCGGACGCGATGACAGAGGACGCACAGAACGCGCTGCGTCGCACCATGGAGAACCACTCCAAGGTGACACGCTTCTGCTTCATCTGCAACTACGTGAGCCGCATCATCGACCCCATCATCAGCCGCTGCGCCAAATTCCGGTGCGCTCGGGCTCTTCGCCTTTTGCCAGCCTCTCCCCTCCTTGACTCCTGGCACGCAACAACAACAGCTTTAAGCCCCTGGACAACGAATCCATGTTCAGCCGCCTGCAGCACATAGCTGACAGCGAGCATCTGACGCTCGCCTCCGGCGCGTTGGACGCAGTCGCCACCTGCGCCGCCGGGGACATGCGCAAGGCTGTGACTCTGCTCCAATGCGCGTCCCGCCTGCACGGCGCACGCGTGACACCCGATAGCGTGCTCGATGCTGCGGGTGCGGTGCCTACACAAGCGGTGGAGCGGCTTTTGGAAGCTGTGCGGCCGCCGGGGCAGTTTGATGCTGCGTCAATTGCCTGCCACGATCTCATCAAAGCTGGCTACCCTGCACTCCAGGTGATGTCTCAGATGGCGGAGCTCCTGTATGATGATAACACCGTGAATGACCTCGTCAAAGCGGCTGTGGCGGCGCGGATGGCTGCTGCAGACAAGGCTCTGGCTGATGGTGCAGATGAGGCGTTGCAGCTGCTCGACGTCGCGGCGGCCACACAGCGCGCACTAGCTGGCCTCCCGCCGGTGGCCCCAGCGCTGCTGCATTGCTAGAGTGGGAGAACAGGGTCCTACAGGATGTGTGCTCATACATACCCGGTCCTTGAGTGCTCGTTCCCACCACCCCCTCGCGTGACCGCTGTCGCATCATCGTGTCGCCTCACACGCACTTACCATGCCGAAGCGCAGTGCAGAGGTCGCCGCCAGCGGAGGGGGCGAGGGACAGGAGGCGGCTGACGCTCGTCTGGCTGCAGCACTTCAGGAGGCGTTCACCGCGCAGGAACGGCCGAGACGCAGTGCTGTGAACGCAGGTCTTCCGTTCGCAGTGCCTGAGGAGCGGCGTGTGGGGCCGCGATCGCATACGCACCGCTTCGTCAAGCCGGGTGCAGGGGCCAAAGCCAATGCGGTGCCCCACCACTCCACCAAAGCTTTCACCACCGCTACCCCCAGCGTCGGCCCACCTGGCCGGCCCCGTGGCAGCAGTGGGACGAGCGTGAGTGACCTGACAGGCGGTACAGCTGCCAGTGGGGAGGGCCTGCACCCAGGCGCTGCCAGCACCGAACTGCAGGCAGCCCCACCGCGTGCTTTGCGGCCTCCTCGCCGTGCTGACTTCGACAAGGGCGCCCTGGTGTGGGCGCACATTCCGGGAGTAGCTGTCCGGTGGCCTGGTCGAGTGTGCGTGCCCTGCAGAAAGCTGTTGGAGCAAGTCCCGGATCTGCTGCATGTTCGCTCTGTTTCGACACCGCCACTCACGCGCATTGCTCGCCTTCTGGCGCCTCTCTCTGCTTCCACGCCGCAGCTGGATGCTGAAACACACGCGCAAGAGGGAGGAGCTGGCACGCGCACGGCAGCCTCTGAGTCGACTCGTTCGCATGTTGGGTGACAATAGCTTCGTGTGGTGCACGGATGATGCGCTGGAGGCCCACCATGCAGACAGCAGTGCATGCGAAGCATATGCCGACGCGCTGGCCTGTGTTGCCAAGACAAAGCGGGGTGGCAGCCGTCTAGGAGCACAGGCGCAGAGGGCTCTCACGGAACTGGCATCGCCCGCGTCCTTCGTCGCGCCGTGGTCATACAACAGTGATTCCGAAGCAGATGAAGCCGCCACTGTCGCGGCAGCTGCGGTGGCGGCCGCGCAGCAGACGCGAGCTGCTGATGCAGACGCAGTGGCCACAGCCCTGGCGGAGACGACAGCCCGCGATGGTTTGACACCCGACTGGCTCATCGACGTCGGGTGTGACATCTTTAGCTTGACTCGGCCGAGTGTGGAGCAGCCCGTGATCGTGGGTCTGGTGGACCCATGCACCAACAACAAGCGCTTCCCAAACATCCCAGCAGAGCGCTTGTATGACCGCCACGACGACGGGCTTGCCATCCGCAACAGCTGGGCGGGGAACTATTGTATTCTTAATCCGCCCTACGAGGCAGCTGTCCAGTGGCGGTTCATCAATCGCGCCATCAACGAGGTTGAGTGGGGACGGTGCCCTGGGATCCTCATCATCTGTCGGAACAGTACCGACACGGGGTATTTCCAGCGCCTGCGCCCGTTTCCGAGGTGCTACTTGCGACGAGATGCGATCCGGTTCAAGGACTACCCGGATAAGACGCCCATCGCGTTTGGCATCTGTGCCTTTGTCCTGTGCCGAGACCCAGACAAGCAGGCGGACATCTACCCCCGCTTCGTGGATGCCTTCGCCAACCGCGGTGAGGTAGCGTTGCCTATCGACGCGCCATTCGTGCGCTCGCTGGCGTGCCAGCAGCTGCTGGTCCGCTTGCACGCAGAAAGCACAGCCAGCCAGCGCGACTCGTGGGTGTGCTGTGACGCATGCGGCCGCTGGCGCAGCTTGCCTCACGGCACGGACGTCTCTGCGCTTGCTGATGTTGCATGGACGTGCCGTGAGCAGTACCCGGCCACTGGATGTGAGCAGCCTCTGTCCAAACGGGAGATGAAGGCGTTCTTCTATACCGCCAAGGAAGCGGCGCAGTACACGGCGCTTGCGCCTTCAGCTGCAGAGGACCAGTTCCCAGTGCCCGGGCACATCGACAGCCGCACACTCGCGGCGCTGGATGACGTGACTACACAGCTGAGGGAGGCCCAACAGCGCCATGATGAAGCTTTGGCCAAAGCACTGCAGGGTGCGGAGCTGCGACGCCG
>Ga0164297_10002077_pt1 | contig 20231 bp, 19 predicted proteins | sample GEODES058metaG_FD_113539 | JGI IMG/M metagenome (GOLD analysis project Ga0164297, IMG submission 113539) | Dystrophic lake water microbial communities from Trout Bog Lake, Wisconsin, USA - GEODES058 metaG | ecosystem: Environmental > Aquatic > Freshwater > Lake | place: USA: Trout Bog Lake... | reverse complement strand
TCGAACATCGGCGCTTGCAACACCGCAAGCTCGCCGCCTAAAAACCAACCCCAGACGAGGCCCGCCCTCCGCTAATCTACGCCGCGATCTGTGCCGAATGTTCTGACGACGGACAGCCCGACTCTTCCGCCTCTTCCTTCGACATCGGGTTGAGAGTCAACACCACGCGGGCGGCGTTGACGAGGGCACTGGCTCCACGCGCATCTTCTACCGCCACCTCCTTCCCGCTGACTTTCTTGGCGTGGTGTACGATCACGATGGCACACCCCGTATCACTCGCGAGCTTCTTCAACCGTTTGGCGAGGCCGTTCATGGCCTCATTCGAGTTTTCGGGCAGTGCGTGACACGAGACAAATGGGTCGATGATCATAACGCTGATGCCGTTGTCCACGATGGTCTTCTCAATCTCCGCGAATGCCTTTTCGTTCATCACGAAGCCGGTCTTGTCCTCGGTCGCCAGGCACAACGGCTGATCGAGCCCGCTGTTCACAAAGAGGCGCTTCCCGCAGTCGGGCGGCGAGATGCCATAATAGATGCGGGCTGCGGCAATTTGCCGTTCGAGCTCCTCGCGGCTGTCCTCAAGGCTGGTCAGCCAGATCGCTTGGGGGCCGCTATAGAGATGCTGACCGACGAGGTTCTTCCCGGAAGCAAGTGCGAGGGCAAGGGCAGTAGCCAGGGTGCTCTTGCCGACGCCGCCAGCTGCTATCATCAAAGTCAGCTCACCTGCCTGCAGCCATCTACCTACCAGCCACTTGCGACGCGGGAGCTTCTTGGGGTCGGCCCAGCCATACGGAGTTGCCTGGATCGCCTTCACGGGCTTGGCAGCAATCGAAGCAAAGATAGCGGCCACGTCAGCGAGCGGCAGATCGGCCATATCAGTGCCCTTGGGAGAATGCTCAGTCATCGCTGCCTCCCTTGATCTGTGCGTTCTGGGTTGCGGAACCTTTCACAACTGCGCCCTTTCTTGGCACCGCCAAGGAAGCGCCTATGGCTGCTGCTGCCTGCTTTGCGGCCTCCATGCCGATATTGACGGCAAGGTGGCTGTCATCGTCCGCCACGATCACTATTTCACGCGCCGGGAACATGCTGCGCATGACGACGGCGACCGACGGCAGATTTTTCGCCGACAACGCCGCCACGACGCCGTGGCTGGTTACCACACGACAGACCGCCATCGTGGCGTAACCCTCACCGATGAGCACTGGACCGTTTGTCGGCATTCCGCCCGGCGTGACAATACCATACCACCAGAACGCTCCCTTGGTCTTACCGCCGGTGAGAAACCGCTTTTTGCCGTCGGGGTAGATGCGCTGCAAGTTGCAGAGCTGCCCGGTGCTATCGAGCATGGGGACGATCAGGGCAGTGTCGCGCTGCCGGATGCCAAACGGGGGAAGACCCTTGTCGACAAGGTACTGGTGCGTGGGATCGGCCTTACTCGCAGCATTCCAGATTTCCTCTGCCCCGTAGGCCGCAGCCGCCTGCTTGCACGCGATCTCAAACTGGACCTTTTTTTCCATTTCCAGCATCGCGGTGTTCAGGGCTTGCTCTTCCTCCGGGGAGAGTTGGGCAATGCTATCCGTGAATTGCCAACGGATATGGACGCCGAGCCGCCAGTGCCCGTACCAACCATGGGGAAAGGGCAACGGAAGATAGATCAGCCAAGCGTCCTGCTTGCCTGTCTTGTCGCCTTTGGCGCGAAAACGTTTGATCTGGCCGGGAACGAAATTGATCGGCTCGGCGGGAACGATCCCGGCCTTCGCCATAGCTTCCAGGAACGCTGGATGAAGATTGGACATAAGTGTCTCCCTTGGCCGCGTGGGCCACAAACTGGGTTTGCTTGAGAGGCACGGCTGGACTAGGATCGTCGCGGAAGGCTCGCCCAGCTATTCCGCGATACCCGGCCACCGTGCCGGGTTTCGTTTTTAAGGGGTGCGCGTGTTCTTGCGGTCGCCGGCGAGCAGTGCGTGCAACGCTTCGGCGGGGATGATCGTGCGACCGCCCACGCGCACGGCGTGGAGACGCCCAGCCTTTAGATGTGAATAGAGGGTTGTGCGCGATAGGCTGGAAGCCCGACAGGCTTCGCGAATGCTATAGCCCAGCTTAGGTGGTTCGGATTTGTTCGTCTGCATGTGATTGCCTCCGTTGGTGTGGGAGGCAGTCCCATAACGGCAAGAGAAGCCGCAGAGTCCAGATTTGATCAGAGATTTACAGAGCGAAATTGCGTGTGGAATTACGCTCTTCTCGTCTGAAGCCTCTGGCAAGTCGAGAGATTTTACTGTCTGGTGTGCCGTGTCCAGCTATTTTGTCGCCGTGCTCGCGAACCACCATGCCAGCAGCAGCCTCGACTGAACTTGCTTTTTTATTCGCGAGGAGGCTTTCCATCTCCTTCCAGAAAGGTGCGTCAGCCTCATCCAAATTGCCGCTGCCCTTGGGCCGACCCCGCCTTTTGCACTCGTCAGGAAAGAACTCTTTCAAGAATGCAGCGCGTTCGATGCGCACGAGATGGTACACTTCGGCAGATGGATCATAGCGATAGCGAGCATCTGGCGGTGCCGGACTGGCGACGCCTTCACCAAGCCCTAAACCGTCCAGGGCCAGATCAAACTTCTTGAAACGCTGTAGGTCTTCGATGGGGATTGCCACTTCGGCGACGACACCAAAATGAACAGGTTCGCCACCGGCAAGCCTTCCCTTCAGCTGAACCCTGCCCTCACCGACAATGCGCGTAAAGTGGCCAGTCTTTTCTACGAGCCGTCGCCGAGCAGCTTCAAAGATTTGCTCGTCGCGAGTCATCTCAAACGCATAGCGGAGAGCTGGTCCAGCGAACCATTCCCCAAAAGCAAGTTTGCAGATTGCCTGGGTCAACGAAACGAAAGTCTCGGTCGGCGCAGCAGGAACCTCTGCGCCGTAAAAAATAGACATGTAATCAAGTGTCATTAATTCGTCAGCCATAGCCCTCCGTATCTCGCATAGATGCCGTTGAGATTTTGCAAACGGGTCAGCGACGAGGAGAGCGATGGCCGTCAGCCTGTAATTCGATCTGGAAAGGCGATGATGTCAGCCCCGTGGCGTAGTTGGTCGAGGTAATCCGACCACCATTGAGCCATTTCGACTCGCTCCTGCCAATGGGCACCACGATGGTATGCGGCGCGAACTTTGTCACTGTCGCCGTGGGCCAGCGCTCGTTCGATGGCGTCCGGATGCCACCTGCCGCTCTCGTTGAGCAGCGTCGATGCCATCGCCCGGAAGCCGTGCGCGGTCATTTCGTTGCTGGCATACCCGAGTCGGCGCAGGGCGGCATTCAGCGTGTTCTCGCTCATCGGGCGCGTCCTGGTACGGATCGAAGGGAACACGTAGCCCGTTGGCCCGGTAGCAAGATGGACCTCCTGCAAGATCGCAACCGCCTGCGCAGACAGAGGCACTTGGTGAGGCTTTTTCATTTTCATTTTGGCTGCGGGGATGACCCACAGCCCGCCATCCAGATCAATCTCCTTCCATTCGGCGTGGCGCAGTTCGCCGGGGCGGACGAACACGTGCGGCGCAAACTGTAACGCGAGCTTCGTCAGCCCTTGTCCCTCATAATCGTCGATGGCTCTCAGCAATTCACCGACATGCTTTGGATCGGTGACTGCGCCATAGTGCGTGACGGTGGGAGCAGTCAGCGCGCCTTTCAAATCGCGAGTCGGGTCAGATTTCAATCGGGTGGTGGCCACGGCGTATCGGAAGACGGCGCTGGCCAGTTGCTGCATGCGGCGCGCGCTCTCTAGCCTACCCTTACCCTCGACCCTACGAAGTGAAGCCAACACGTCTGCCGGTTCAATCTCGTTGATAGCCATGTTGCCGATTGAGGGCATCAGGAGACTCAATAGGTATTCGCTGCGGCTGGCGGTGGACTGTGCCCAGCCCTTACCGCCGTCCCGTTTGCGCTTGGCGCAGTATTCTTCAGCGATAGCCTTGAACGTGTTCTCGGACTCAACCCGCGTTCTCGCCTTGTCGCGCTGCTTCTCGCGGGACGGGTCTTTCCCCATCGCGAGCGTGGTTTTTGCATCATCCCGGCGCTTGCGGGCTTCGCTGAGGCTGATCTGGGGATAGGGTCCGATGGCAAGCTGTTTCTCTTTCCCCTCCACCCGGTATTTCAGCCGCCAGTGTTTACCTCCTGCGGGGGTTACCAGCAGATGGAGGCCGCCGGTATCAGCCAGCTTAATCGGCTTGGGGCCGGGCTTCGCATTTCGGATCGCGACATCAGTCAAAGGCACGTTTTCGGACCCTTCCGCTTGAAATGCCCCCAGCAGGTGGGGGCACGGAGTCGGCCGAAAGTGCGAGTGCCCCCAGATATGCCCCCATTGACGCATGGTTGCCAGCGGGCAGCCTGGGACACTATCGACCGATTGAGCCTGAATTATGGGAGATTTCCGCCGATTGTCCAGATGAAAACGGACACTATGGGACGGGGGGCTGGAGCGGGTGAAGGGAATCGAACCCTCGTATTCAGCTTGGGAAGCTGCTGCTCTACCATTGAGCTACACCCGCTCGGGCTGGCGAGGTTTCCCTCGTGGCGCGCCCCGTTGCACATCAAGGCTTCGGCGGTCAAGAGAAACCTGCCGGGCCCATGCTGCGGGACTTTGGGCAAGTGGCAGGGGGCTTGACCGCGCGGGGGAACAGCGGGCACACCGCAGGCTCCACCATCAAGGGAAGAGGACCCCCCCCATGTTCAGCCATATCATGGTCGGCGCGACCGATATCGAGGCCGCGCGGACATTCTATGACGCCACGTTTGCCGCATTCGGGGGCAAGCCGGCGATCACCGATCCCAAAGGGCGGCTGATCTATCAGCACAACGGCGGCCTGTTCATCGTGACCAAGCCGATTGACGGCAATCCCGCCACCGGCGCAAATGGCGGCACGATCGGTTTCGCGATGACCCCCGAACAGGCCGATGCCTGGTGGGAAGCGGGCAAGGCCAATGGCGGCACCGCGTGCGAAGATCCGCCGGGGCCGCGCGAAGGCAGCCCCTATTACCTCGCCTATCTGCGCGATCCGAGCGGCAACAAGCTGTGCGCGCTGCACGTGATGAGCTGATGACCGATACCTGATTTGCTTGCATGGGGGGCGGGCACCGGCCAAACGGTGCCCGCCCCCATCTTTTTTTGACACGACGAACGAGGACAGCATGATCGAGACGGTTTCCACGGCAAAGGCCCATGGCGGCACCCAGGGCGTCTATCGCCATGCGGCGCGGTCCACCGGTACCGAGATGACCTTTTCGGTCTATGTCCCGCCGCAGGCTGCCACAGGCGCGCGGTTGCCGGTGCTGTTCTATCTGTCGGGGCTGACCTGCACCCATGCCAATGTGACCGACAAGGGCGAATATCGCCGCGCCTGTGCCGAACACGGCATCGTGTTTGTTGCGCCCGATACCAGCCCGCGTGGCGAAGGAGTCGCCGATGATCCCGCCGGGGCCTATGATTTCGGGCTGGGCGCGGGGTTCTATGTCAATGCCACGGTCGAACCCTTTGCCCAGCATTATCGCATGTGGGACTATATCGCCTGCGAATTGCCGGCGCTGATTGCCGACCATTTCCCGGTCGATCCGGCGCGCGCCGGGATTACCGGGCATTCGATGGGCGGGCACGGCGCGCTGACGCTGGGGCTGACATTTCCCGACCAGTTCAAATCACTGTCGGCGTTTGCCCCGATCGTCGCGCCCGGCCAGGTGCCGTGGGGGCAAAAGGCGCTGCCGGGCTATCTGGGCGAGGATCGGGCGGCGTGGCGTGCGCATGATGCGGTTGCCTTGATCGGTGATGGCAAGCGGCCGGCGGCTGATATTCTGGTCGACCAGGGCGATGCCGACAGCTTTCTGGTCGAACAGTTGCGCCCCGAATTGCTGCGCGCCGCGGCCGATGCGGCGGGGATCAAGCTGACGCTGCGGCTGCAGCCGGGATACGACCACAGCTACAATTTCATTTCCACGTTCATGGACGATCACATCCGCTGGCATGCCGAGCGGCTGTGAGGCGGGCAACCCCGGCATTGCTGCTGACCGCGCTGATCGGCAGCGCGGCGGCAGATGCGCGGGATGCCGCGCCAGCGCCGCTGCGGCTGATTTGCAAGACCGGCACCAAAGTCGTGCGCGTCGAAAGCGAGGGGGCCGATCTGGTCTATCGCTATGGCGAGCCCGGCAAGGCGCCGGAACTGGAGCTGCGTGGCAATGCCGGCAACGGCAAAGTGCGGTTTCGCCATGACGGCGGCAGGCGATCCGAATACCAGCAACTGCGCTTTGTAAACGGGGACTATTCCTATGTCCTGGCCAGCCTGTTTGTGGCGCCAGACTATTCCGGAAAGGGCGCGATAGACCGCCTGCGCTTCGTGATCCTGTTCAAGGACAAGGTCATCCAAACGCACTTGTGCCGGGGCGCCAGCTCGTTGGAGGACAATGCGTTGCTGGATGCCCTGCCCAAAGATCGCCTGCCGGCAGTCGAGCCCGATTAGGCGGTTCGCACGTCCTTGGCCACCGCGTCGAGCAGGCCGTTGACGAATTTCGCCTCGCGCGCGTCGAAAAAGGCATGGGTGACATCGAGGTATTCGTTGATCACCGTGCCCACCCCGATATCGGCGCGCGCGAGCAGTTCGTAGGCGGCGGCGCGCAGGATCTGCAGCATGGTGCGGTCGAGCCGGGCGATCGACCAGCCGGTTGCCAGCCGCGCGGTCAGGTGCGCATCGATTTCATCGCGGCGCGCGACGGTGCCGCGCAGCAGATCGTCGAAGAAGGCAACATCGGCGTCGATATATTGCGCATCCTCGATCTCGCGACCCAGCCGGTGGCGGTGGAATTCGTCGATCAGCGTGGTCAACTCGGGCGATTCCATATCGTATTGATACAGCGCCTGTACGGCTGCCAAGCGGGCGGCAGAGCGCGCCTTTGCCTCTATCCGGCTCATAATCCCAGTCTCACTTCGATGGAGCGCGCGTGCGCGGTCAGCCCTTCTGCATTGGCAAGGTCGATCGCGGCCGGGCCGATCGCGGCGAGCGCCGCCTCGTCGAGCGCGATGAACGAGGTCCGCTTCATGAAATCAAGCACCGACAGCCCCGATGAAAACCGCGCGCGGCGCCCGGTGGGCAGCACGTGGTTGGGCCCGGCGACATAATCGCCGATCGCTTCGGGAGTCATCCGGCCCATGAATACCGATCCGGCGTGGCGGATCTGCGCAAACAGCGCCTGCGGGTCGGCGGTGGCGATTTCGACATGTTCGGCGGCGATGCGGTCGGCCAGCGCCGGCGCCTGATCGAGCGAATCCACCACGATCACCGTGCCGTGGCGATCCCACGAGGCCTGGGCAATCGCCGCCTTGGGCAGCAGCGCGATTTCGCGGGCGACATGGTCGATCACCGCATCGGCAAAGGCGGCATTGTCGGTGATCAGGATCGCCTGCGCGGCTTCGTCGTGTTCGGCCTGGCTCAGCAAATCGGCGGCGATCCATTGCGGATCATTAGCGGCATCGGCGATCACCAGGATTTCCGACGGGCCGGCGACCATGTCGATGCCGACCACGCCATAGACCTGACGCTTGGCCTCTGCCACCCAGGCATTGCCGGGGCCGGTGATCACGTCGACCGGGCGGATGCGCGCGGTGCCATAGGCCAGCGCGGCAATCGCCTGCGCCCCGCCGATGCGCCACACTTCGTCCACCCCGGCGAGATGCGCGGCGGCCAGCACCAGCGGATTGACCTGGCCATCGGGGGTCGGGGTGGCGATCACCAGCCGTTCGACCCCGGCGACTTTGGCCGGAATCGCGTTCATCAGCAGCGACGAGGGATAGGCCGCGCGCCCGCCGGGGACATAGAGCCCGGCGCCATCGACACCGCGCCACACCGCGCCCAGCCGCACCCCGGTTTCATCGCGATAGTCGCGATTTTCGGGCAATTGCGCGCGGTGATAGGCGGTGATGCGCTGCGCCGCGAGCTCCAGCGCAGCGCGCAGATCGGGGGTCAGCGCGTGAAACGCATCGGCGCAGGCCGCAGCGGAAATGCGCCAGTCATCGTCGCCGGCGGGGGTGAAGCGGTCGAACCGCGCGGTATAGTCGGCCAACGCCGCATCGCCGCGTGCGCGCACATCGGCGATGATCGCCGCCACATCGCGCGCCAGCCCGGCATCGCTTTCGCGCCGATCATCGACCAGCGCCGCGAACGCGGCGGCGAACCCGGGGTCAGAGATGTGCAAGCGGTGCATCAGGCCCCCTTTTGCGCGGCGACATGGTCGCGAAAGGCATCGATCAGCGCGCCCATCCGCGCGCTGTCGGTTTTCAGCGCGGCGCGGTTGACGATCAGCCGCGCCGATACCGGCATGATCCGGCTCGTTTCAACCAGGCCGTTTTCCTTGAGCGTGCGGCCCGACGAGACCAGATCGACAATCCGGCTGGCCAGCCCCAGCGTCGGCGCCAGTTCCATCGCGCCGTTGAGCTTGACCACTTCGGCCTGCACCCCCAGCGCTTCAAAGTGGCGGCGGGTCAGATTGGGGTACTTGGTCGCCACCCGCGCATGGCTTTCGTGCGGCACCGGGCCATCGCCGCCCTCGCGCACCGGTTCGGCCACGCTCAGCCGGCAATGACCGATATCGAGATCGACCGGGGCATAGAGGTCGGCATAGTCGAATTCGTCGATCACGTCGGACCCGACAATGCCCAGTTGCGCGGCGCCATGGGCAACGAAAGTCGCGACATCGAACGCGCGCACGCGGATCAGCGACAGATCGGGCCGATTGGTGGCAAAACGCAGCGCGCGCGAGCCCTTGTCGAAAAATTCGCCGTCTGGCACGATGCCGGCGGCATGAAGCAGCGGCAGCGCTTCATCCAGGATGCGCCCCTTGGGCAGGGCAAACACGATGTCGCGGGCAGAGGGAGATGACGCGGGCATGGCCCACGCGCCCTATGGCAAGCGGCCGGAAAGGGCAAGGCGGCTGCGATGACCAATCCCGACGTTGGCGCTGCAATCCGCTGGCAGGCCGCCTATGCCGATGAAAACTGCGCGCCGATCACCGCGCGGATGGTGCGCGCGCAATTGCCCTTGCTGGAGGGAACCACCGCCTGCGGCGCGCGCATGGCGGCCTGGCCGGGCCGACCGATGGAAGATGCCCTGCCGCTGCGGCTGACCGGCGGGTTGCACGGGCTGCATCTGACCGGGCGCGAGCCACGGCTGACGCCGGTCTATGCCGGTGCGCTGGTCGATCAGGCGGCGATCGATGCGCTGGTCGGCGCAGTGGTTGCCGATCATGATGCCGCGCTGCTGCCCTGGCTCGATGGCCCGCCGCAGACCAACGAGGCGGGGCGGTCGGCCAGCATCGTGGCGGCGCTGCTGTGGCTGGCGCAGCGACTGGGGCCGTGCTTTGAACTGAACGAACTGGGTGCCAGCGCCGGGATCAACACGATGATCGAGCGCTATCGCTATCGGCTGGGCGATGTCGAACTCGGGCCGGCCGATTCGCCGATGCAGCTGGTGCCCGAATGGCGGGGATCGTCTCCTCCTGCCGGGCCGATCACGATCACCGCGATCCGGGGCTGCGACCGCGCCCCGCTCGAGCTTGCCGATCCGGCCACCGCGCTGCGGCTGAAAAGCTATGTCTGGCCCGATGCCCCCGAACGGCTGGCGCGGATCGATGCCGCGGTTGCGCTGGCCCGCATCACCCCGCCCCGGCTCGATCGCTGCGATGCGGGCGACTGGATCGCCGCGCGGCTGATCGCGCCGCAGGCGGCGGATACCACGCGCGTGGTCTATCATTCGATCGTCTGGCAATATCTGCCCGAAACGACGCGCGCGGCGATCACTGCCGGGATCGAGGCGGCCGGGGCGCAGGCTGATGCCGGCCGCCGGCTCGCCTGGGTGCGGCTGGAAACCAACCGTGCCACGCTGCGCCACGAATTGAGCGTGCGCTTTTGGCCCGGCGGCGGCGAAGCAGTTACGCTGGGCGCGGCGCATGCCCATGGCGCCTGGGTCGAATGGTATTGAGCTTGTGCAATCAGGCGCGGCCAGTGGTCGCCACCAGGTGCGCCGGATCGATCCCTTCGCCGCGCCAGGTCGCCTGCCAGCGGCGTTCAACCGGGGTGTCAAACAGCACTTCGGCGCGACCGGCCGCCGCGTACCAGCCATGCTGGCGCATTTCGCCATCAAGCTGCCCGGCGCCCCACCCGGCATAGCCCAGCGCCACCACCCAGCGCGCCGGCCCGCGCGCTTCGGCAATCGCGCGCAAGACATCGAGCGAGGCCGACAGCGACCACTGATCGCTGACCGGCAGGGTGCCCGGCGCGTGCCATTCGGCGCTGTGCAGGACAAACCCGCGTTGCGGTTCGACCGGTCCGCCGACATGGACCGGCGCATTGGGCGCAACGCCGGGGTCAATCCCGACATCGGTCAACAGATCGTGCAGCGTGACATCGCCCAGCACCGCGCCGACGCCGATACCCAGCGCGCCATTGGCATCATGCGCGCACATCGCAATCACCGCGTGGTCAAACCGCGCATCGCCCATGCCGGGCATCGCCAGCAGGATCGATCCGGTCAGATAGCGCGCCTCGGTCATTGGCCAAACCTAGGTGGCGGGCGCCATATTGCAAGCGCCGTCAGCGGCCAACAGCACGCTCGGCCCCGACAAAGCCCCTGACGGCACCCCCGGCGTGCCCACCCGGTTCTGTCGGGTGACCTGATGGTGGCGATGGTCTGCGGACCATCGCCGGGCTATAAGCGCCGGCGCGTCGGTTTGGCGCCATTGCCATCGCCAATCGGGAAAACAGTTTTGGTCGCCCACGATCCTGCCGCCATGTCCGTCGTGCTTGATGCCTGCGCCTTTGCCACGCGCATGCACGCCGGCCAGCAGCGCAAATACACTGGCGAGCCTTATGTCTTGCATTGCCTGGAAGTGGCGCGAATCGTCGCCGAGGCCGGCGGCACACCCGCCATGATCGCGGCGGCGTTGCTGCATGACGTGGTCGAGGACACCCCGGCGAGCATCGAGGACGTGGCCGACCGCTTCGGCCCCGACATCGCCCTGGCCGTGGCATGGATGACCGATGTCAGCCGCCCCGAAGACGGCAACCGCGCGGTGCGCAAGGCGCTTGACCGCGACCATCTGGCGCAGGCCCCGGCCGCCATCAAATCGGTCAAACTCGCCGATGTGATTTCCAACACACGCTCGATTGTCGACCATGGCGATGGCTTTGCCCGCACTTATCTGCGAGAAATCAGCTTGCTGCTTGACGTGTTGACCGAAGGCGACCCTGCTCTGTGGCAACAGGCCAGGGCCGAAGTCGAGCGGGGCACGGCCAAGTGGCTGGCTTGATCGCCAATATCAGCCTGAACCTGGCCGATCATGGCGCGCAGCTGTTTGCCGGGGCAACTTTGGCCGATTTGCCTGACATTCGCGCGGCCATCGCCCACCTGCCGCCGGATCAGGCGGGTCTGCGCCTTCACGGCGTAACGGCGCTGCAACCATGGCTGGCCCCGACCGGCACGATCGGCGCGATCGCCGGCGCAGCGCTTGGAGCCAAGGCCAGACCCGTTCGCGCCATTTTGTTCGACAAGAGCGCGGCCACCAACTGGTCGCTCGGCTGGCACCAGGATCGCACGATCTGCGTGCGCGAACGGATCGAGGTACCCGGTTTTGGCCCATGGTCGATCAAGGCCGGCCTGCACCACGTGGCCCCGCCTATCGCGTTGCTGGCGCGCATGGTCACGCTGCGGGTGCATCTGGATGACGTGCCCGCCACCAATGCTCCGCTGCTGATCGCCCCGGGTTCGCATCGCCACGGCCGGATTCAGGAACAGGCGGTTGCAGCGGTGGTCGCGCAATGCGGCATTGCCACCTGCCTCGCCAAAGCGGGGGATATCTGGGCCTATGCCACCCCGATTCTCCATGCCTCGAACGCTGCGACCACACCGGCGCATCGCCGCGTCCTGCAAGTCGATTTCAGCGCCGATACATTGCCCGGCGGACTGGAATGGTTGGGCATCTGATCAACCATATGCCAGCCCTTACTGGCATATCCTCAGCAAAATTACCTGCTTGGGTGCGGAAACCAACGAATATTGCTGCAATGCGAAATGCGACCGCCGATTTTTGCTCTGCTCGCGCGAAAAAGGGTTGCCTTGGCGCTGCAAGCAAACCATCCCGGCACGAGACTCAAAAAATCTGCACGGGACGATTTCGAATGGATCACAGCCCGACCGAGGGCCAGCATGTGTCGGCGCCGACTTTGCGGTCGGCCACGCAATGGTGGGTTGCCGGCGCCCTGTTGGTGATCGCGATTGCGCTGTTCTGGGTGGTGCCACAATTGATCGCGCTGTGGACACCGCCGCCGCCGCCGCCCGCCGAACATGTTGACGGCAGTTTCAGCGCCACCGACCGGGAATGGCAAACGCTGAAGTTTGCCCAGGCCCAGGCCGCCATGATCGGCGAAAATGCCGCCAGCGATGGCAAGATCGCGGTTGACGATGATCTGACCACGGCGGTGTTTTCACCGTTTACCGGACGGGTGACCCGCATTCTGGCAAAAGCCGGCGATCATGTCAGCGCCGGCCAGGTGCTGTTTGCAGTGGCCGCCAGCGAAGCCGCGCAAAGCGACGCCGACGTGGCCGCCGCCGCCGCCCAGGTGAAACTGGCCACCGCTGCCGAGGCGCGGATGCACGATCTGTACAATACCAAGGGTGCCGCGCTGAAGGATTGGCAGCAGGCGCAGGCCGACCTTGCGGCGGCGCAGGCCGGGCTGGCTGCGGCAACCGGGCGGCGCAGCGCGCTGGGCGGCGCGATCGCGCACGGTGAAGGCCTGGTGCGGGCGCCGGTTGCCGGGATTGTCACCCAGCGTCTGATCGGGCCGGGGCAGAATGTCGCCAGCGCTGCGGGCGGCGGCGCCACGCAGGCCTTTACGATTTCGACATTCGACAAAGTATGGCTGGTCGGCAACTTGCGCGAAGAAGATGCCGGGCGCGCCCATGTCGGGATGATGGCCGAAGTACGCCCGCTGGGCAGCAGCGAAGTGCTGCATGCACGGATTTCCTACGTCGCGCCGACGATCGACCCCAATACGCGTCGTCTGCTGGTGCGCGGTGAACTGGCCAATCCCGACGGCCACCTGAAGCCGGAAACTTTCGCCAGCTTTACGCTGCTGACCGGCCACGAACATCCCTCGCTGGTCGTCCCCGAAGACGCAGTGATCTTTGAAGGCCAGACCGCGCGGGTCTGGGTGGTGGCCGACGCCAAGAGCCATCGGCTGGCGCTGCGCCCGATCCATGCCGGGCAAGTCGCCAATGGCCTGGTCGAAGTGACCGACGGGCTCAATGCCGGCGAAACCGTGGTGACTGCGGGCAGTCTGTTCATCGACCGTGGTGCGAAAGCCGATTGAGGGGCTGCGAACGTGAACCCGATTGTCAATTTCGCGCTGCGCCATCGAATGATGGTTCTGGCAACCCTCGCGGTCTTTCTGGTTGCCGGCTATTTTGCCTTCAAGACGCTGAATATCGAGGCCTATCCCGATCCCGTGCCGCCACGGGTCGAAATCATTACCCAAAGCTCCGGCCTGTCGGCACAGGAAATCGAACGGACGATCACGATCCCGATCGAAATCCAGCTCGCCGGGATCAAGAACGTCAAAAAGGTCGAAACCATCTCGCTGTTCGGCCTGTCCGACGTGCGCGTGCAGTTCACATATGACTATACCTATGAAGAAGCACAGCAAAAGGTGCTCAACCAGCTGTCGCAATTACAGGGTCTGCCGACCGGGGCGCAACCGGTCATTTCGCCGACCAGCCCGATCGGCGAAATCTATCGCTACCAGATCGTCGGGCCAAAGGGCTATTCGGTCACCGATCTGAAAACCATCCAGGACTGGATTCTCGAACGCCGGTTCAAGGCCGTGCCGGGGGTGATCGATGTCAACGGCTGGGCCGGAAAATCGAAAACCTATGAAGTGACCGTCGATCAGCACAAGCTGGTCGCCTATGGGTTGTCGCTGCCGCAAGTGATCAGCGCGATCAACAATGCCAATATCAACGTCGGCGGGCAGACCGTGAACATCGGCCCGCAGGCCGCCGTGGTGCGCGGGGTCGGCCTGATCCACACGATGGATGATATCCGCAACACGATGATTGCGCCCAACAACGGCAAACCGGTGCTGGTGCGCGACATCGCCCAGGTGCAGGTGGGCAATCTGCCGCGCCTCGGTGTGGTCGGCAAAGACAACGACGACGACATCCTTCAGGGCATCATCCTGATGCGCCGTGGCGAAGAAAGCCTGCCGACGCTGCAGCGGGTCGAGGCGGAAGTCGATCGCATCAACAGCGGCGGCATCCTGCCTCCGGGCGTGCATCTGGAAAAGATCTACGACCGCACCGAACTGATCAACGTGACCATCCATACCGTGCTGGAAAACATGATCAGCGGCATTCTGCTGATCTTTGCCGTGCAATGGGTGTTCCTGGGCAGTTGGCGTTCGGCGGTGATTGTGGCGATGACGATCCCGTTTGCGCTGGCCTTTGCGGTGATGATCATGGTCGCGCGCGGCGAATCCGCCAACCTGCTGTCGATCGGCGCGATCGATTTCGGTTTGATCGTCGATGCCACGGTAATCATGGTCGAAAATATCTTCCGCCATCTAAGCCACGATCCCAAGAACCGGTTCAAACGCGGCTCGCTCGACCGCATGGGTGGTATCCACGGGTTTTCCGGCAAGCTGGCCACGATCGCGCTGTCGGCCAGCGAAGTGAACCGGTCGATCTTCTTTGCCGCGGCGATCATCATTGCCGGGTTCCTGCCGCTGTTTACGCTGACCGGGGTCGAAGGGCATATTTTCGGGCCGATGGCGCGCACGTATGCCTACGGAATCATCGGCGGGCTGCTCGCCACGTTCACGATCAGCCCGGTGCTCGCGGCGATGATGCTGCGCAGGAAGGAAGAGGAAAAGGAAACCTGGCTGGTCCGCAAGATGCGCGCGGTTTACGATCCGGCGCTGCGGTTTGCCGTGGCCAACCGGGTGGTCGCGCTGGGCGGTATGGGCGCGCTCCTGCTGGCGGCGGGGATTGCCGTGTCCGGGCTGGGGCTGGAATTCCTGCCCAAGCTGGAAGAAGGCAATTTCTGGATCCGCGCCACGCTGCCGCCGTCGATCAGCCTCGAAGAAGCGCAAGTCTATACCAACCGCATGCGCCGCATCCTGATGAAATATCCCGAAGTCCAGACCGTGGTCAGCCAGCTTGGCCGGCCCGATGACGGCACCGACACCACCGGGTTCTACAACGCGGAATTCTATGTCCCGCTCAAACCGGCCAGCGAATGGCCCGGCCATCCGACCAAGGAACAGTTGACCAAACAGGTCAGCGATGAATTGTCGGCGCCGTTTCCCGGCGTGGCGTTCGAATTTTCGCAGACGATCGAAGACAACGTCGAAGAGGCCGCCTCGGGGGTGAAAGGGCAGAATTCGGTCAAGATCTATGGCAACGATCTCGAGGCGATCCAGAAGTCTGCCTATCAGATCAAATCGATCATGGCCGGGGTCAAGGGCATTACCGACTTGTCCGTGTTCGATGCGGTGGGCCAACCCACGGTCAATATCAAGGTCGACCGGCTGAAAGCCGCGCGCTACGGCCTTGCCCCCGGCGATGTGAACGCCGTGGTCCAGGCCGCGATCGGCGGCCAGGCGGTGGGCAGCAACTTGTATGAATACGGATCGGACCGCAATTTCCCGATCGTGGTCCGGCTGGCGCCCGAATATCGCAAAAGCCTGACGGCGATTGGCAATATTCCGGTGGCGGTGCCCAATGCCGCCGGCGGCGTGGCGCAAGTGCCGCTCAGCACGCTGGCCGACATCAAGCTGGTATCGGGTTTTTCGTTCATCTATCGCGAAAGCCAGACGCGCTACATCCCGGTCGGGTTTGCGGTGCGCGGGCGCGACCTGGGCAGCGCGATCCTCGAGGCGCAGGCAAAGATCGACAAACAGGTGACCCTGCCGCCCGGCGCACGGCTGGAATGGGTGGGCGAATTCGGCGAATTGCAGGCCGCGCTCGCCCGGCTGGAAATCGTCGTGCCGATCGCGTTTCTGGCGATCGGGGTGCTGCTGTTCGCCAATTTCAACTCGCTGCGCGATACCCTGCTGGCGGCCAGCGTGATGCCGATGGCGCTGGTCGGCGGGATCTTTGCGCTCTATTTCACCGGGACCGCGTTTTCGGTCTCGGCGGCGATCGGCTTTATCGGCCTGTTCGGCATATCGGTGATGGGCGGCATTCTGGTGCTGTCCTATTTCAACCTGATGCTTGCCGGCGGGATGCCCCGGCATGAAGCGATCATTCACGCCGCGCGCACCCAGTTTCGCCCGGTGATGATGACCTGCATCGCGGCTTGTGTCGGCCTGTTGCCGGCGGCGGTGGCGACCGGCATCGGCAGCCAGGTGCAAAAGCCGCTGGCGCTGGTGGTGGTGGGTGGCATCCTGCTGGCACCGATCCTGATCCTGCTGGTGCTGCCGGCGATGATCGACATGTTTTCGACCCGCGAGGGACCGCCCGGTGACGAGCCGCAACCGCAGGAGAGAGTGTGATGAGGGCCCGCCCTGGCACCCTTGCCTCGACCGGTCTGGCGCTGCTGCTGGCCGGTTGCGCGGTCGGGCCCAATTTCCACGCCCCGGCAGCACCGGCAGCAACCGCCTATGACAAGGAGGGCGCGGCGCCGCTGGCCGCGCCCTTGGGTGTCGCCGGGGGCACCCAGCAATTTGTCGCCGGAGCCCCCCGTGCCGAATGGTGGCATGATTTTCATTCGGCGCCGCTCGACCGGTTGATCGACGAAGCGCTCAAGGCCAACAGCGACCTTGCCGCGCAGCGCGCCGCCTTGCGCATCGCGCAGGAAAACTGGCAAGCGAGCCGCGGCATTCTGGTGCCCAGCGTCGATGCCGGGGTCGGCACCACCCGCGCGCGCAGTTCGCAGTACCTCTCGCCGGTGCTCAATGCGTCGCAGTTCACGTACAGCCTGCAAACCGCGCAAGTGAACGTCGGCTATACGCTCGATGTGTTCGGGCTGAACCGGCGCACTGTCGAGCAGGCGCGCGCGCAATACGATACCGTTGCCTACCAGACCGAGGCGGCGCGGATCTCGCTGATCAACACGGTGATCGCCGCCGCGTTTCAAGAGGCAGCCTTGCGCGCCCAGCTCGCCGCACAGGACCGCCTGATCGCGATCCAGCGCGAAACGCTCGATATCCTGAAACACCAGATGGCGGTCGGTCAGGCTGCCGGGGCCGATGTGCTGGCGCAGGATGCCGCGCTGGCGCAGACCGAGGCCGCGCTGCCGCCGCTGCGCCGCGCGGCGGCGCAGGCGCACGATCTGGTCGCCTATCTGACCGGACGCAGCGCCGCCGATGCCCTGCCCGAGACGATCGATCTGGCCACCATCGCCCTGCCCGCCGACCTGCCGCTGTCGCTGCCATCAGAACTTGTGCGCCAGCGTCCCGATATCCGCGCGGCCGAGGCCAATCTGCATGTTGCCAGCGCCGGCGTGGGCATTGCCATTGCCAACCGCCTGCCGCAGATCACGCTGTCGGCCAATGCCGGCGGCAGTTCGTCGGGGTGGTCGGACCTGTTGTCGGCGGCCAATTCGTTCTGGACACTGGGCGCGGGGATGACCCAGCCGATCTTTGCCGGCGGCGCGCTGCTGCATCGCCAGCGCGCGGCGCAGGCCGCCTATGATCAGGCCGATGCCCAGTACCGGTCAACCGTACTCGGCGCGTTCCAGAATGTCGCCGACACGCTGGCCGCGCTGCGGACCGATGCCGATGGTCTGCGCGCCACGCTGCGCGCGCGCGATACCGCGGCGGAAAGCCTGCGCATCGCGCGCCATCAGTTCGATCAGGGTCAGGCCCCGTTTGCCACGGTGTTGGCCGCCGAAACCGCGCTTCGCCAGGCCGAACAGGCGCTGGTCACGGCGCAGGCCAGCCGGTTGACCGACACCGCCGCGCTGTTTCAGGCGCTTGGTGGCGGCTGGCAAGGCGCCCCGCCGCACGGCTGATCAACCGGTCGACACACAATGTCGCCAACGCCAAAGGGCGGCCGGAATTGACCGCCCCCTTGGGCACGACAGCCGCAACGACAGTGCGGCGTGCCGGCGCATGCCGGCACGCCGCTGTTGCCATCAGAACAGGAAGCCGGCTTCCAGCAACCCGCGGAACTGATCGGACTGATCGCCGGCAGTGCCGAACCCGAGCCCGGTGGTGAGCGTATCGATCTTGGTATAGGACACTTCTGCGCGGACGAAGAAGATGCCTTTCTGATAGGTCGGCGTAACGGTCAGCGAGAATGCATCACTGTGCGGACCATACAGCAGGTTGGTGGTCACGCAGCCGGCCACGGCGCCGCAATCGGTGCCGCTCGATTTCAGGTATTCGGCCCGGGCCGCCACCGCAAAACCGTCAGGCAGGGTATACTTTGCCAGCAGCGCAGCCGAGTAGGTATCGGCCGAAGTGTTGATGCCCAGCACATCGGCGCGGCCGACATGGCTGTACTGCAGGTACGGCGACAGCGCGAGATTGCCGCTGCTGTAGCTGTAGATCACGTTGAAAATGCTGCTGTTGTTCTGGACGATCGGGGTCGCAAAAGTATTGTGGTACGAATGCGACAGGTTGCTTGCGCCAACAAAGGTCAGCGAGTTCGCGGCATCGAAGGCATAGGCCAGGTTGCCGGAAATCCAGTTGAACTTGCCCGAGAAATATCCATCGTTCAGCGACAGTGCAGCGCTCAGCTTGCCGTGCGAATAGTTGATTTGCGCGCCACGGCTGATGACGGGTTCCTGGTTCCACAGCAGCCCGCGTTCGATGTTCATGTTCTGGAAGGTAAAGGGTGCCTCGGCGCCGACCAGCGTCGGCAGAAAGCCACCGATGATGTTGACATCCGGGCTGAGCACCACTTTGGCATAGGCCACCGGAACCGCGCCATACGTCAGTTTGACCGCATCGCCAGAGCGCACATAGGGCGTACCCAGCACCGGGATCGAATAGGCGCCGGCCTGCACAAAGAACTGCACCGGCCCCTTGGTTGTCTGGATCTCGATCTGGCCGTTCGACAGATCGCCCGCCGCATCCGACGTCAAAGTGCCGCCAACGCTGGTGGTGTGGCTTTGCGCCAGGGCGAGGCCGCTGACCTGCCCGGTGACGGTGACCATGCCCAACGGACCGGCATCAACGGTCAGCGGATGGGCATTGGGCGACAGCGGGCCGGCAAAGGCAGGCGAAGCCACTGCGTCGGACGCGGCAGGAGCGGGCGCCGGTGCGGCAGCCGGAGCCGGGGTCGCAGCGGGCGTCGTCGCCTGATCGTCGGAAGAAGCCAGTGCGGTCGCTGCAAAAGCCGGCATCGCGGTCGAAGCAAGCATCAAACCGGCGAAAATGGCGAGGGTGTTCGTTCGCATGATATATGAGCCCTTAGTCATGGTGTTCCACCACAGGATGTCGGTTTTGGATTGAGCCGCCGGTTTTTGTATGTCTGCTCGACTTCAAGATAATCGAACAGCAATTCCCACTTGTTATATCCGGCTCAATCTTAACCAATCGAATTGGATCGTAGCGCCTGCTCGTGTCGCCAGTTCCGCACTCGGACTAGACAACAGCGGCGCGCAACAAAAAGCCCTTTTACCGGAATCGCAACTTTTTCCATTGCGGTGTTGCAGCGCAGCAACGCTTGATTACATTTGAAACCCGAATGCCGATGCGTCATGATCTTTTGGGACTCCACCCGAGTTATTGCTGAATTTTGCATCAATGCTGCCCAAAAAAGTGGCACGCCACGCCATGCCCTGATCAGCATCGCCACGATCGGCTGCGCACATGCGGCTTCTTTCGGCCAATATTATTATATTTCAGCAGCTTGTCACCCCACCCGATACCGAACGATTTCTGGCACGATTCTTGTTTCGCCTTCCCCATCCCTGACCGCCTGACCCAAACGGGCGCATTCAAGAAGGACCAGCAATGGCAACTGCAAAAGACATCGTCGACCGGATCAGCAGCGAGGAGATCGAATGGGTCGATCTGCGCTTCACCGATCCCAAGGGCAAGTGGCAGCACCTCACCATGGTCGCCTCGGTGCTGGGCGAAGACGAACTTGAAAACGGCCTGATGTTCGACGGCTCGTCGATCGAAGGGTGGAAGGCGATCAACGAATCCGACATGATCCTCAAGCCCGATCTGGCTTCGGTCTATGTCGATCCGTTCTCGGCCTCGCCG
>Ga0164297_10002074_pt1 | contig 20235 bp, 21 predicted proteins | sample GEODES058metaG_FD_113539 | JGI IMG/M metagenome (GOLD analysis project Ga0164297, IMG submission 113539) | Dystrophic lake water microbial communities from Trout Bog Lake, Wisconsin, USA - GEODES058 metaG | ecosystem: Environmental > Aquatic > Freshwater > Lake | place: USA: Trout Bog Lake... | reverse complement strand
TTCCAGCTCGCGACGACATGGCCACCTTCTTGCCCAACGTCGTTCGAGGCGGTGTCGACATTGTTCAACTCCGGGAAAAGCATGCGTCGCTTGAGGAGCAGATGAAAATGGCTCGAATGATGGTGACACTCTGTCGGGACCTCGGCGTGCCCTTCATTATGAACGACTCCCCGGAAGCCGCACTCGACGTAGGCGCCGACGGCGTTCACGTGGGCCAAGACGACGTCACGGTGGCCCACTGCCGAGAGCTTCTCGGTCCTCAGGCCATTGTCGGGCTCTCCACCCACGCCGACGACGAGTTCACGGCCGGGCTCAGTGAGCCCGCGACCTACCTAAGCGCGGGGCCTATCGTGGCCACGCCAACGAAGCCCGGTCGCGCCGGCACTGGACGCGAGTACGCCCTGCGGTGCCAGCAACGAAGTGACCGACCCGTCTTTATTACTGGCGGCGTCGATCACACCAACATCGCGTCACTCGTCACGAGCGGACTGCGTCACTTCGTGGTCGTGCGAGCACTCACTGAGTCGGCGACGCCCTACGAGAGCGCCCGGGCACTGCGAGGTGCCCTTGATGAGGCGCTCTCAGCGGTGACGGTCTAGCCAACCGAGCAACGTCGCGACCATTCGTGGGTCGGCGCGTAGTTGGTGACCAGCACCTTGGATGATGCGCAGTTCAGCGCGCCCCTCGGCTGCTTCAACGAGTTCTCGAGCGTCCTGCACTGGGACTTCAATGTCGTCAGCGCCGTGACCAATGAGGAGCCGGCGCGGCGGCAAGGTCGAAATAGCGACGCGTGGGTCAAGAGCCATGACTTGGTCGTACAGTTCGTGCGCGGGCAGCAGGTCATCGGTATTGCCCACCACGCCAGCCACTTGGACCGCACGATGGAACTCGTCAACACCACCACACCAGGGCTCTAAGTGCGCCGGGGCCGCGAACGTGGCAACGCCCTTAACGCGCTCGTCACTCGCGGCGTAGTGAAGACCCAGAGCACCACCGAAACCAAAACCAGCGAGAGAGATCCGTCGGTCCCCCTGCTCGACGCGGTCGATGATTTTGGCGAGGTCGTTCTTCCACTGTTCGGGAGAGAACGAGCCGGTGCTCGTACCCACACCAGAGAGGGTGCCAGAGGCGATGAGCCAGCCTGATTCATTCGCCAAGTGTTCAGCCAACTCCGGCAACAACCCCGCGGCTTGACGCCCCATGCCCATGGCCCGAGGCAGTCCGTGGAGCAACACGAGCACGTGGCTCGACAGGGGCCTCGTATTGGACGTGGCGATTCTCAGATCGAGAGTAGAGGTACCACTCTCGAGTTGTTCATGCGCAATCACTGAGGCTTAGATTCCCAAACGCTCAGCGAGAAGTTCGCGGTGGTAGGCGGGGTCACCCAGGAAGAGCTCCGAGCTCTTGGCACGCTTGAAGTACAAATGTGCGTGGTGCTCCCAGGTGAAACCAATACCACCGTGGATCTGAATGTTCTCAGCCGCACAGTGGAAGTAGGCCTCGGAGCAGAACGACTTCGCCAGGCTCGCAGCCACCGGCAGGTCGTCGTTCACTTCCTGAGCGCAGTAGGCGGCGTAGTACGCAGCCGACTTCGCGGATTCAACGTCGAGCAGCATGTTGGCGCACTTGTGCTTAATGGCCTGGAACGAACCAATGGGGCGACCGAACTGGACGCGCTCCTTGGCGTACTCGACCGCATTAGTGAGGACGCGCTGGGCGCCACCGACCTGCTCCGCAGCGAGAGCACTCGCGGCAATCTGCAGCGTCGTTTCAAGTCCCGCCAGAGCACCACCCTCTTCACCAATGAGTACTGCTGGTGCGTTGTTGAGTTCGATACGGCTCTGCTTGCGCGTCTGGTCCATCGTGGGAAGAGCAGTACGGGTCACGCCCGCAGCGTCGCCCGCAACGGCGAACAGCGAGAGTCCCTTGGCAGTCTTCGCGGGGATGAGAAGCAGTGAGGCAACGTTGCCGTCGGTGACGTAGCTGCGCACACCCGACACGGTCCACTCTGATCCTGCACCTGAGGCAGTCGTTGAGGTGTTCGCGAGGTTCCAGTCACCCGAGTCATCGGTGAGGGCAACGGTGGCGATTACTTCGCCGGAGGCAATACCGGGAAGGAACGCTTCCTTGTTGGCCTGGGTGCCAACCTGGAGCAATGCGTTCGCGGCGAGAGCCACGCTTGAGAAGTAGGGCGAGCACAAGAGCGCGGCGCCCATCTCTTCAAACACAACGTAGAGTTCGACCGGTCCGTAGCCCTGGCCACCAAACTCTTCGGGAATGCCGAGACCCTGGAGGGCAAGTTCATTGGCCATCTGACTCCACACACTTGGGTCGTACCCTTCAGCGCTGGCCATCAAACGACGGACTTCAGTTTCTGGTGACTTCTCTTCTAAGAAGCGCTTCACCATCTTGCGGAGTTCTTCTTGTTCTTCGCTAAATCCAAAGTTCATTGTGTTCCTTTTCCCCTACCGAGCGGTAAACCCAGTACCAGTGACACTAGCCAAAGTCGACCCCCTCATGAGGTGGCAGGATGAAGAAATGGACAATGTTGATCTGGTCTACGAAGACGCCCTGGCCCAAGTCCACCGATTCGTGGTGGGGCCGGTCGAAAATAACGTCTACGTCGTGCGCTGTAAGCGCACTGGCGAAGCCGCCCTCCTGGACGCCGCCAACGAGCACGACCGACTCCTCGGTGTCGCGCGCCACCTCGGGGTCACGTCAGTCCTGGAAACACACGGTCACTGGGACCACATTGGCGCCGTCGAACAGGTTCGTGAGGCCGGCATTGATGTCTGGGTGCGGGCCGAAGACGCCCACATGCTCCCTAGTTACGACCACCTCCTCGACGACGACACCGTCCATACGGTTGGCGACCTCGCCCTTCGCACCATCCATACGCCGGGCCATACCCCCGGCAGCATTTCCTTCTACCTCGAAGGAACGCCGATGCTCTTCACCGGCGACACCTTGTTCCCCGGTGGGCCGGGCAACGCAACGTTCGAGGGTGGCGACTTCCCAACGATTATCAGGTCCATCGAAGACCGGATTTTCCGAGTATTTCCGCCCGAGACCATTCTCTGGCCCGGTCACGGTCAAGAGTCAACGTTGGGCGTCGAGTCCCCTCACCTCGACGAATGGGTCGCCCGCGGCTGGTAGCCCGGCCTGGCTTTCTTCCTACGCAGGTAGGATTAAAGGGTGTCCACACCTCTTCTTGAACTAAAAGACCTTCACGCCGAAGCCGATGGCGTCTCCATCCTTCGTGGCGTTGACCTCATTATCAATGAGGGTGAAGTGCACGCCCTCATGGGCCCAAACGGCGCCGGAAAGTCCACCCTGGCGAGTGTGGTCATGGGTCACCCGGGCTACACCGTGACCGGAGGGCAGATCCTGCTCAACGGTGAAGACATCGCCGAATGGTCCGCCGACGAGCGCGCCCGCGCCGGCATCTTCCTCGCCTTCCAGTACCCCGAAGCTATTAGTGGCGTCTCGGTGGTGCAGTTCCTGCGCCAGGCTATTGCTGCTCGTAAGAACCTCGAAGAGTTGAGCGTGCTCGAAGTCCGCCTCGATCTCGCCGAGTGGATGGACCGACTCGGCATGGACCCCGCTTTCGCCGAACGTCACCTCAATGAAGGTTTCTCGGGTGGTGAGCGCAAGCGCAATGAAGTGCTGCAGATGGCGCTTCTCGAACCAGTCATTGCCCTCCTCGACGAAACCGACTCGGGCCTCGACATTGACGCCCTGCGCGTCGTGGCTCGTGGTGTCCGCACCGTTCGCGAGCAGCGCCCCTCCATGGGAGCGCTCGTCGTCACCCACTACGTCAAGCTTCTCGAGGAGATTGAACCCGATCAGGTGCACATCATCGTCGACGGCAAAATTGTTCACTCTGGTGGCGCCGAACTGGCCCAGCAGATCGAGACCCAGGGCTACGACGCCTGGCGTCCGGTGAGCGCGTGAGCAACTTTCAAGCCAAGCTCGTTCGCGGAGACTTCCCTCTCCTGAACCGTCAAGTACACGGCCGTACCATCACCTACCTCGACACCGGTGCTACGTCACTGCAGCCCGTGAGCGTGATTGACGCGATGAGCCAGTACTACCGCTTGCGTCACGCCAACGTGCACCGCTCGGTCTTTCAGACCGCCGGTGAAGCCACCGCTGCGTACGAAGGCGCCCGCGCCGCCGTGGCTCGCTTCCTCAACGCACCCGGTGGTAGTGAAGAAATTGTGTTCACGAAGAACACCACTGAGTCGTTTAACTTGCTTGCGAAGTCGTGGGGTGCCAAGAATCTCCAGGCCGGTGACGTAGTACTTCTTACCGAAATGGAGCACCACGCCAACATTGTGCCGTGGTTCCAGCTTCGCGAAGAGCGTGGCATTGAGGTTCGCTTCATTCCCGTCACCGATGACTTCCGACTCGACCTCAGCTCCCTCGAAGAACTCTTCCAGGGCGTCAAGCTTCTCTCCCTCACGGGCATGTCCAATGTGCTCGGCACAATCAATCCCGTCAAGGAGCTGACCGCATTCGCCCACGAACGTGGTGCCCTCGTGGCCCTCGACGGTGCGCAGTCAGTTGCCCACACGCCCACCGACGTCCAGGACCTCGACGTGGACTTCGTGTGCTTCTCAGGTCACAAGATGCTCGGACCAACGGGCATTGGTGTCTTTTGGACGCGTCGGGAGATCCTGGCCGACATGCCCCCATTCTTGGGTGGCGGCGGCATGATTCACGACGTCTCGGTTGACGGATTCATCCCCGCCAAGGGCGTGACCCGCTTCGAAGCCGGTACTCCCCCTATCGCTGAAGCGGTGGGTCTGGGTGCTGCGGTGTCCTACCTCGAAGGGTTAGGCATGGAGAACATCGTTCGCCATGAACACGAACTAACGGGCGACGCCCTCACGCGACTGGAACTCGAGTTTGCTGGTCGAGTGCGGGTCATTGGCCCACGCGACACCACTGACCGTGGCGGTGTCATCAGCATTGACGTCGAGGGTGTTCACCCGCACGACGTCGCCCAAATGCTGGACCAGTACGGTGTCTGCGTTCGCCCCGGACACCACTGCGCCAAGCCACTCATGAAGCGTTTCGGCCTCGCCGCCACCGCTCGTATTTCCTACGGCCCTTACTCGTCCGTCGACGACACTGACGTCCTGCTTGAAGCACTCGCGAGTGCTGTCAAGATGTTCGGGTAACTATGTCGAACCTCGAAGACCTCTACAAAGAAATCATTCTCGACCACTACCGCACACCGCGTAATCGTGGAGAACTGCCCTCGCCTCCCGCAGTGAAGACTGAGGGGTTTAATCCCCTCTGCGGTGACAACATCACAGTCTTTCTGGATGTCGACGGAGACGTAATTCGCGACATCAAACTCACGGGGTCTGGCTGTTCAATTTCCCAATCGTCCTCGTCACTCATGAGCGCAGCCGTGAAAGGCAAGTCCGTGGAGCAGGCTCGCGAGACAATTGCCAAGTTCAAAGACATGATGATGGGGCACGAAGCGTCCCTGGAGTCAAAGACTGAACCATCGCCGTCAGAACTGCGGTCGCTTGGTGAACTCGCTGCCCTTCAGGGAGTAGTGAAATTTCCGGTGCGTATTAAGTGCGCCGTGCTCGCTTGGAACACACTCGCCCAGGCCCTCGACGAAGCCGCTAGCTAACTAGCAGGCCTTGGGGTCAAACGAGTAACCCGAGTCCGTTGGCACTGGCGTCGTTGTTGTCGTAACGGCACCAGAAGACGAGTGCTTCGTCTTTACCGGCGCGGTCGTCGTCGTTGTTGGGGTCGAAATCACTGGTGGCATTGGCGTTGCGCCCGTGGTGTTCGGTGGCGGGTTCGTAGGCTGCTTGAGCTGTGAACCAAAGATATTCACCAGGAGTTCCTGCATTTGCGGTTGAACGGTGTACAGAACATCACCAAGGGCTGGGGACGTGCCCGACACCGTAGGAATGGTGAAGTACTTAATTGCGGCGGGGTTCACTGAGTGGAACCTCACGGCCAGGCCAATGAGTTCATTCAATGAGAAGTTCGAGTCGAGCGTGATGCCGTGGGGCAAGTTCGATACGAACGAGTTGAGCGTCAAGGGGTTGTAGATGTGCTTGGCACGATCAACGACTGCGTTCAGGAAGGCGTCCTGGCGAATAATTCGACCGAAGTCACTCGTTGGGTCGTACTGCCATCCGGCGGCGTAGAGCGCAGCGTCTGAAGCAGTGGTGCCCGGCCAGGCAGCGTGGGCCACCTTGTCGTTGTAATAGAAGTGACGGCTACGTGAGAGCGCGAGTGCCTGGTAGGGAGAGAGCATCTGGCAACCGGCGTGCGAGACGTAGAGACCCGAGTAGGGGTCGTACGACGGGTACGGGAAGTACACCTTCACGCCACCCACAGCCTTCACCGCATCCATGAGTCCACTGAAGGACACGACCACGGTGTTGTTAATTGGGATTCCCCAGTTAGCGGTAATGGTCTGAGCAACGAGTGAAGGTCCGGAACCGAAGTTCACGTTGATGCGGTTGGCGTTGCCGTAGAGCGACTGGTTCGCGAGGAGCGAGACCATCGTGTCTCGAGGAATCGACAGGACTGAAATCGTGCCCGCCGAAGGATCGATGTGGATGATCTTCACTGAGTCACTGCGCTGGCCGGCCACCAGGTTCGACGAGGCACCAGTCTCATTAGCCACTGAACCCGAGAGGCCCACGCGGGAGTCCGAGCCAATAGTGAGGATGTTGATGGGTTGTCCCGAAATTGGCTGGAGTTCGCCGGCCACGGTGACCTTGTGGAACTGATCAAAGCGGTAGTTCGCGTAGAGGTAGCCACCTCCGATGAGAACCACAAATGCCAGCACCACGGTGGCGGCCGCAATAATCCAGTTGCGCTTGGTGTTGAATCTGCGTCCGGTGCGAGGCTTCTTACTGACTACCCCGGTACGACGGTCAACCGCTTCACCAAGGGCCAGCAGGCGCTGTTCGTTTGCTACCGCGCGACGACGAGCCGCGGCAGAGTTGTTCGCTGCCCGGCGAGGTCCATCAGTGCGTCCGTCAGCCATTTGACCAGTTTACTCTTTGCCTACTGAAGAATCGGGCTAGGCCGTCTTTACGCGAAATGGCTCGTAGCCATCGCGCTCAAGTACTTCGGAGAGCTCCGGACCGCCGGTCGCCACCACGCGCCCCTCAGAGACAACGTGAATAACCGTAGGGGTCAGTTCTTGGAGGAGACGACGGAAGTGGGTAATTGCGAGAACGCCGCAGTTCCACTGCGTAGTAGCAAGTTGTAGACGACGAGCAACTGCTCCGAGAGCGTCAACGTCAAGACCTGAGTCAATTTCGTCCAACACGGCAAACTTTGGCTTCAAGATACCGAGCTGCACCATCTCGGCGCGCTTGCGTTCGCCACCCGAAAGGTCGACGTTGACGAAGCGGTCGAGAACGTCATCGCGAAGTTCCACGAGTTCAGCTTCTTCACTCATGCGGCCGCGTAAGTTTTCTGCCGATGCGCCAGCCGCCTCAAGCAAGTCGCGGGGTCGAACACCGGGCACTTCCATGGGCTGCTGCAGTGCAAGGAGGAGTCCGTGGCGTGCGCGCTCGGTTGGGGAAAGGTCAAGAAGTTCAACGCCATCAAGCTGCACGGAACCACCAAGTACCTTGTACCCCGGGTGGCCGGTGAGGGCGTGGGCCAGCGTGGACTTTCCAGAGCCGTTAGGCCCCATGATGACGTGTACTTCACCGGACTTCATTTCAAGATCGAAGCCCTTCAGAACTTCTTTGCCGGCAACTTCGACGCGCAGGTCGGAAATCTTCAGAACAGAACTCATTACAGGGATACCTCTACTCGGCCATTCGTGACAGTTACCTCGTAGGTGGCTACGGGGCGGGTGGCAGGAAATGACATTGGTTGACCATCTTTTAGAGAAAACATTGCTCCGTGACGAGCACACTCGATTTCACACTTGTCGGCATCAACATCGCCCAGAGCGAGTGAAAAGTCTTCGTGGCTGCAACGGTCGTTCAGCACGTACACGCTGTCTTCGATGCGCACGACGACGAGTGTCTTCTTTTCGACTCGCACCTGGCGTGCTTCGCCGGAGACAAACTCCTCGAGCGCGCCAATGTCGTGAACACTCACGGTGTCACCACGTTGACGTCAGCGAGTGTGGCCGCGACGTCTTGTTCCACCAGGGACGCAATGTCCTTTGGCAGAGCGGCCAGCATCTCGTAGAAGAAGCCTTGGATCATGAGGCGCTCGGCATCCTCACGGCTCACGCCACGAGACTCCAAGTACCAGCGCTGCAGTTCATCGAGTGGGCCAACGCTTGAGGCGTGAGCGCACACCACGTCGTTTTCACGGATATCGAGGTTCGGTACCGAGTCGGCGTGGGCGTGTGGTGACAGCAGGAGATTGTGGTTCGTCTGGCGAGCGTCGGTGCGCTTCGCACCCTTTTCGATTTCAATAACGCCGGTATAGATCGAACGCGACTCGTCCGCTACCGCACCCTTGGACAAGAGGGTCGAACGGGTGCGACCGGCCTTGTGGAACTGGTGCGTGCGAAAGTCATGGACCTGCTCGCCACGACCGAGGAACGTGGTGCGAAGTTCGTTTTCAGCGCCCGCGGCCAAGAGTTCGGCGTCGTTGCGTGAACGGTCGTAGTGAGCGCCCATGCCGAGAACGGCTTGGTGCAAACGAGCGTCACGGTGAAGAAAACCGGTGGACCGAGCAATGTGCCAGGCGCTCTGTGCCAGGCGCTGGTAGGTAATGAGCTGCAGCGACGCATTCTCGCCAATTTCATACTCACTCAGTGGCACCACGAGTGCGTCAGCACCACCTTCGAAGTACTCAACAACGGCGGCTTCAGCGCCACGCTCCACCACAATCTGGAGACGGGGGAAGCTTGAGCGACTGCTCGCGGTGGAAAGAACCACAATCGGCTTTTCGACACGAACGCCAGCGCCAATGCGAATAACTGTGGTCGCGGGCGAGAGCGCTGCGTTCAGCAGTGCGAAGGAGTCACTTTCATACCGTTCGAGCAGCGACTGCCCCGTCAGTGACGTACCCTGCTCGACAACGTCAACCGTGACCCCATCGAGGCCACCGCCGGTCGACACGCAAAAGCCATCGACGAGTTGAATGACGAGGCCGGCTTTCTCGCAGAGTTGATCGGCGAATGCCGACTGGCTGTAGGCGCTTGGTTCACTGGGAACGGTGAAGTCGTCCAGGAACAAGTCACGAAGCGGCGCGTAGCGCCACACTTCGTCACTCGTCGAGGGAAGGCCGACGTTGGCGAACGCCGACCAGGCTCCCTCACGCACGGCGGCGTCGGAGCGGGCGGCGATGTATTTGGAGGCTGATTCAGCGAAGATTTTCATAGTTTTAGAGACCAATGAAGTCTAGTGGCCGCGCACTTTTTCCAGTCAGACCAGGCCCTAGGCTGACCACTAGTTCCTAAGGGGGGAATATGGACTTTTCATCAGACGTTCTTTCGCTCGAGGTCTCGGGACCAGTGGCCACGCTGTGGCTCGACCGACCCGAAGCACGTAATGCCATGGGCCTGGCACTCTGGCAGGACCTCCCCCGTGCCGCCGAAGCCGTCGCCAGCGATTCTTCAATCCGCGTTCTAATTCTTGCCGCCAAGGGACCCTCGTTCACCGTGGGACTCGACCTGAAGGAAATGGGTGGCTCACTGTCGGGCGACGGCACAACGGCAACGTCACGCGCCTCAGCGTCGAAGCGCTTCATGAAGGACGTCGCTCGCATGCAGCAGGCCGTGACGTGCATGGCCGAACTCAGCGTGCCGGTCATTGCGGCCGTTCACGGCTACTGCATTGGCGGTGGCGTTGACCTCATCACCGCGTGCGACATTCGACTCGCCTCGGCGGACGCCATCTTCAGTGTTCGTGAGGCGAAGGTCGCCATCGTGGCTGACCTCGGCACCCTTCAACGACTACCTCGCATCATCGGGGCTGGCCACGTCGCGGAACTCGCCCTGACGGGCAAAGACATCACCGCAGACAGAGCTGCCACTATTGGTCTCGTGAACCACGTGTGTGGCGCTTCTGCTGAGGATGTCTACGAAGCAGCCCAAGCACTCGCTACTGAAATCGCGGCGAACTCTCCCCTCGCGGTTCAGGGCACCAAGTCAGTCCTCGCGGCGAATGACGGCAAGACAATTGCTGAAGGACTCGACTACGTGGCTCGCTGGAATGCCATGTACATCCAGAGCAATGACCTGCGCGAAGCAATGATGGCGTTCCTCGAGCGACGTCCGCCCGTTTTCAACGGCGACTAACGGCGCCAGAACTTCCAGCCTCGGCGCTGCTCACGCTTGGCCTCGGCGTCGAGTTGTGCCCGACGTTCGTTGATGAGTTCTGGAGCTACGGCGTTCACGATTTCACTCGCCATGTCCAGTACGTCACGGCGCTCTTGAGGCGTGGCCTTCGTCTGAGGCTCAGGTTCGACTGGTCGGTCCACTAACGATCCGTGCTGCCAACCAACATCAGCCAGGCGACGCTCGTAGGTGACACAGTTCTCCGGGCAGGACCAGGGCTGATCGGGAGCATTGCCCAACACACAAAATCGAGCTACTTCTCCCGACTTGTACGTCCGACTTTGAAAGTGCTTGCACTCTTCACGCATTCCCATGACGTCATTCTCGCACACTCCGTTCTCGGTTGAAAGATGTGCCAAACTGCCACCTAGAGGCATTCGCACCGGGGGGAACATGGCTCTAGAAATCAGACTCGACTCGTCAGCACTCTCTCGACGGGAAATGAAGCGAGCGGCTGAGGTTGCCATGCGAGCGTTCTTCGATGACCCCTTTTTCGTCTTCCTCTCCGCCAATGAACGTCTCCGAGAGCGGGGACTACGGATTTTCTTTCGGGCCATGCTGGTGCACCTTGGGCGTGGTGGGCGGATCGTCACAGCACGAAACCAGGCCAATGAGATTGTTGGAGTGAGTGCCTGGCTCCCCACGGAGTGCTATCCCCAGTCAATCGGCACGCAACTGGCCCAGGTGCCCGGCATTCTCCGCGCTCTCTACCGTCGCCCTCGAGCTTTAGTCCGGGGCTACAAGTTCTTGGACGTGATGGCGAAAAAGCATCCGAAGGAACTGCACTGGTACTTGTTCTTGCTCGTGGCCGACCCTTCAGTCCAACGCAGCGGCATTGGCAAGGCGCTGCTGCTGGACGGCCTTCATCGTGTTGACGCTGAAGGTGTTGGGAGTTACCTCGAAACCCAAAAGTTCGACAATGTCGCGTACTACCAGCGGTACGGCTACGAACTCATTGACGAGTTGCGACCGGTGGCTGGTGGTCCTGCGCTCTACGCCATGTGGCGAAAAGCGAGCTAACCGATTGAGCCTTCCATCTGGAGTTCAATAAGTCGTGACCACTCCACTGCGTACTCCATAGGCAACGTGCGCGTGACGGGTTCAATGAAGCCGTTCACGATCATGCCCATGGCCTGAGACTCCGTGAGCCCGCGACTCATGAGGTAGAACAACTGGTCGTCACCGATCTTTGACACCGTTGCTTCGTGACCAATCGACGCGTCCTGCTCGCCGACTTCCATGTACGGCTTGGTCTCGGAAATCGACAGTTCGTCGAGGAGTAGAGCGTCACAGCGAACGAATGACTTCGCTCCCTTGGCGCCTTCTTCCACCTTCACCAGACCGCGGTACGTCGTGAGACCGCCATCCTTCGAAATCGACTTCGACACAATGGTCGACGTGGTCTCTGGGGCGCAGTGCACCATCTTGGCACCAGCGTCTTGAATCTGACCGGGACCGGCGTAGGCCACGGAGAGCACTTCACCTGAAGCCTTTGGACCCATGAGGTAGACCGCGGGGTACTTCATGGTGAGGCGTGAGCCAATGTTGCCGTCAATCCACTCCACGTGGGCTTCGGCTTCGGCGCGTGCACGCTTGGTAACGAGGTTGTACACGTTGTTAGACCAGTTCTGAATGGTCGTGTACGTAATGCGAGCACCTTCAAGGGCAACGAGCTCTACGACCGCTGAGTGCAGAGAGTCAGTTGAGTAGACCGGTGCTGAGCAGCCTTCGACGTAGTGAACCTGTGAGCCCACGTCGGCGATGATGAGGGTCCGCTCGAACTGACCCATGTTCTCGGTGTTGATGCGGAAGTAGGCCTGTAGCGGCTGGTCGACTTTTACGCCTGGTGGAACGTAAATGAAGGAACCACCTGACCACACGGCCGAGTTAAGAGCAGCGAACTTGTTGTCGTTTGGTGGGATAACGGTGCCGAAGTACTTGCGAACGAGTTCGGGGTACTCACGCACTGCCGTGTCCATGTCGCAGAACAGCACACCGAGGCGCTCGAGGTCTTCACGGTTGCGGTGAAACACCACTTCTGATTCGTACTGAGCGGTGACACCGGCGAGGTACTTACGTTCGGCTTCAGGAATGCCGAGCTTCTCGTAAGTGTTCTTGATGGCGTCGGGGAGATCTTCCCAGCGGTCAACCTGTGACTCGGTGGGCTTGATGTAGTAGTAGATGTCGTTGAAGTCGAGGTCGGGCATGCGGTGCGAGAACCAGGGCAACATGGGCTTATTTTCGAAGTTCTTGAGAGCCTGAAGGCGGAAGTCGAGCATCCACTGCTCTTCGTTCTTCATTTGGGACATTTCACGGACAATTGCCTCGTTAATGCCCTTTTTGGGCTTAAAAACGGCCAGGTGGTCGTCCGACCAGCCGAGCTGGTAACGGCTGAAGTCCAAGTTGTCGATGCTCATCGCGCTCCTTTGGGATTATCCCTACGTCCATAGTAGTAACTCCATCGCTCGACCTGCCCGAAAAACTGGCAAGGTATACCGGTGACTTCTGCTCCTCAGGCCCCCAAGCATCCCCACGAACTTTCCCACCACGGCGACACCCGCGTCGACCCCTACTACTGGCTCATGGACCAGAAGAACCCCGAGGTCATGGCGCACTTGCAGTCCGAAAACGACTACTTCGCCTCTCAGCTCGCCCCCCTCGCACCAAAGGTGCAGGCACTCTACGACGAGTTCATCGCTCGCGTGGCCGAAACCGACATCTCGCTACCCACACTGCGTCGCGGTTGGTGGTACTACTCGCGCACCAAGAAGGGTCTGAGTTACTCAATCCTGTGTCGCGTGGCCGCAGTTCCGGGCGACCTAACGCCCCCTGAAATTGATGCCGAAGCCCCCTACCCCGGTGAGCAGATTCTCTTTGACGAGAATGTTGAAGCCGAGGGTCACGACTTCTTTAGCGTCGGCGTCTTCGGTCTTAGCCTCAACGACCAGTGGCTCGCCGTGGGCGTTGACTACGAAGGATCTGAACTGCACACGTTGCGGTTCCGCCCCCTCGCGGGACAAGCCGCTCTCGACGACGTCATTGAAGACGTCTACTACGGCTTCTCGTGGTCCAAGGACTCGAACTACTTCTTCTACACCCGCACCGACGACGCCATGCGCCCGTTCCAGGTCTGGCGTCACGAACTCGGCACCAGTGCCGATATCGACGTCCTCGTCTACCAAGAAGACGACCCTCAGTTTGCGCTCAGCATTGGTCTCAGCCACGACGAACGCGTGATCATTGTTCAAATTGGATCATCCACCACCACTGAAGTTCGCTTCTTAAACGCTGATGAGCCCACGAGTGACCTGCAGCTGCTCGCCCCCCGCACTCCCGGTATTGAACTGGGTATTGACCACTTCTCCCAGAAGAATGGTCAGCGTTGGTGGCTCAAGGCAACGAATGAAGAAGCCGAAGACTTCCGACTCTTAGCGCGCCCCTTCGAAGGTGGCGAATGGCGAGAGATCGTCGCGCACCGACCCGGCACGCACATTGATGACTTTGACGTTTTTCAGGACTACCTGGTCCTCAGTGAGCGACTCGAGGGCTCGACGGTCCTGCGCACCGCAACACTGCTCGACGGCGACGACCCCTTTGGTCCCGACCTCATCGAGCGTTCACGGGTGACAACCGGTGACGTCTCACCGGGCACCATCGGCAACGGCGGCAGCGTTGACTACGTCACTGAACACATTCGCATCATCGTGACGTCGCTGATCACCCCGAGCTACGTGGCCGACCTCACCTTGGCGACCGGCGCGATCAACGTCTTGAAGCAGCAAAAGGTGCTCGGTGACTTTGACGCCAACAACTACGTCACGGGTCGACTCTGGGTAACGGCCTCAGATGGCGCTCGCGTTCCAGTGTCGGTCTGTGGACACAAGGATTTCGTGAACGTCGCTGCCGACGGCAGCCTTAGCCCTAAGAACGTGTCACCACTCGTGCTCTACGGCTACGGCAGCTACGAGGCCTGTATGGACCCGTACTTCTCCGTTCTTCGACTGAGTCTGCTTAACCGTGGTGTGCTCTTCGCAATCGCGCACGTGCGTGGTGGCGGCGAAATGGGGAGGGCCTGGTACATCCAAGGAAAGTTGGCCCAGAAGCCCACGACGTTCAGTGACTTCGTCGCAGTAGCGCGCCACCTCGTTTCCGACGGCTGGACCTCCCCCAACCAGCTCCTCGCCTGGGGTGGCTCGGCCGGCGGCCTCTTGATGGGCGCGGTCGCCAACTTGGCCCCCGAACTCTTCAAGGCCATTGTGGCCGAAGTACCGTTCGTGGACTGCCTCACCACCATGCTCAACCCGGAACTACCGCTGACCGTCAACGAGTACGAAGAGTGGGGCAACCCCACCGAGAGCGTCACCGCCTACCGCACAATCAAGTCGTACTCCCCCTACGACAACATCAGGTCGCACAACTCTGACGGTTCGCCTCGGGTCTACCCGCACATGTTCGTTGCGGGAGGGCTCAACGACGTACGCGTTGGTTTCTGGGAACCCGCGAAGTGGGTGCTCAAACTACGTGACGCCAACCCCGAGAACCACTGCGTGTTTAAGACGCAACTTGAGGCGGGTCACGCTGGACCCTCAGCGCGCTACCAAGCGTGGCGCGAAGACTGCGAGATGTTCACCTGGATGCTGAACGAAATCGCACCCACCACGCTGTAGGGGCGATTAATACCAGTGCTGTGAGGCCGCGAGTACGACGACGCCAAGAACGAGCATGGTCACCAGGAGGGTGATGCCGCCACTCGAGAGTGAGGGTGACGTTCGACCTCGGTGAGCCGAACGAGCGAGGGCCCACTTTTCGTCGTGGCGAAGGTCGGCTCCTACATACTCCTCAACCGGACCAAGTTGTGCGTCGCTAAAGACGTACTCCTTGTCGTGATCAAGTCGTGGACGTTCTGGTTCACGACGCACCGTCGAATCCTCGTCGGCAAGAATCCGAAAGCCCGCCGCTCGCTGGTAGGGCGACGCGGGGGGCGACACGAGACGTGGGTCGAGCGGTGGTGAAGATATCCGCCGTTTGTCGAGACCAAGCTTACGAATCCGCAGGGCAACTACACACAGAACGAGAAAGAGAAGAAGTGCGACGATGATCTTGACGATCATCATCAGTTGGTCTCCAGTTGGAGTTGGGCCACGCGGTGCACAACAGAAGCGTAGTGAATGCCACGGCCCTAATTGTGGAGGTCAAATCCCCCGCGGAAGTAGATGAGGGGTTTCCCCCCGTTACTGACCACATTGGTGACCTGGACCACACACAGTTCGTGGTCGCCGTGCACGGTCGTCGAGAGAATTTCCCCTTCAACACTGGCGATCACGCCTTCGAGAAGCGGGGCACCATTGCTGGCTTCGACGTACGCCACGCCCTCAAACTTGTCAGCCCCGGAGCGCGCAAAGCCTCTCGCGACCCCTTCTTGGTCCTGGGACAAAATGTTGATGGCGACCCGTCCCGAATCGCGAACTTTGGGCCAGGATGAACTGTTCGTGATGGCGTTAAAGCTAACGAGCATTGGGTCGAGCGAGAGGGCCGCGAAGGTCTGGCAGGTAAAACCCGCGGGGCCATCGGGGGTCGTTGCGGTGACGACGACGACGCCGGTGGCGAAATGACCCAGCGTGTTCTTGTAGTCCTGTGCGCTCAGTTCTCCCACGTGATGAACACTAACGCCCGGGCGTGAGAATGTGTCTAGTCACCCGTGAGCTGCAACGAACGAGCACTCCGCTCCACCATCCCTTCGAGCACTAAACCCTCCAGTAGTGACTCGTAACGAATGGTGTCGATGTCGTGCAGGTGGGCTCGAAGTTTGGCAGCACTGATGCGACCTTCTCGCAGTACCGCCAAGATGCGCCCCCGCACCTGACGGTCAGAGCCCTTGAACGTGGACTGCGGCTTAGAGACACCGGCACTCGTCGGCGCCGGGTCCTCGCCACCTTCGTTGCGCCAACGACAGAGCCCGCTCATCGGGCACTCGTCACAGAGCGGTGACGACTTGCAGAACTGCGCACCCAGGTCGAGCATGGTCTGATTGAACTGGGCGGGTTGTTTGACGTCGAGCACCTCTTGCGCCAGGGCCTGCGCTTCTCTAACGGCCAACGTTCGGTTCGACACCGCTCGGGCCAGCACGCGACCGACGTTGGTATCGAGCACCGCCACTGGCGTGCCAAAGGCGAAACAAGCTACCGCGTGAGCGGTGTAGTCACCAATGCCCGGTAGGGCCTTCAGTGCCTCAACCGTGGAGGGAACCTGGCCACCGTGCTGATCGCGCATGCCCTTGGCGGCCTCGTGCAGGGCCTTGGCCCGTCGATGGAAACCCAATCCCGCCCAGAGTTTCAGCACGTGGGCCAGCGGTGCGTTCGCGCACGCCGTGGGTGACGGAAAGGCTTCAAGGAATCGTTCCCACGGACCGACTACTCGAGAGGTCTGTGTCTGTTGGAGCATTACCTCCGAGACGTACACCGCCCAAGGATCGGGGTGTCCAATCCAGGGAAGATCTCGTTGAAGAGTAGGGGCAACACGACGAAGCGCGCGTCGAAACGCGGCGTAGTCGTTACTGCCAGACGTCGTCACCGTAGGGGCGCCTACGAACTGGCGCGTACTCCTTCTTCCACACCATCACGCGGCGGCGGAAGTAACAGACTTCGAGTCCGTCTTGATTAAATCCTTTGGTCTCGACGACAACAACGCCTCGGTCGGGCTTGGAACTCGAGGGTGTCTTTTCGAGGACACGCGTTTCGGCGTAAATCGTGTCACCGTGAAACGTCGGGTGGCGGTGCACCAGAGATTCAATTTCGAGGTTGGCAATTGCCGAACCGGAAATGTCCGGAACACTCATGCCCAACACGAGCGAGTAGACGAGATTGCCCACGACGACGTTCTTCTTCTGGACACTTTCGTTCTCGGCGAACCACGCGTTGGTGTGCAGCGGGTGGTGGTTCATCGTAATCATGCAAAAGAGATGATCATCAGCTTCGGTGATGGTCTTACCCGGCCAGTGTTTAAACACGTCACCGGGTTCAAAGTCTTCGTAGTAGCGACCAAATGGTCGGTCAAACGTTGCCATAACGACTCCTCGCTGTCACTACGCCTGCGGACGAGTAGTGAAGGACACCGTGCCGCCAGAGAGTGCTTGACCATTACTAACAAAACGCCAGGTGTAGCGCTGGCCAGGGGCGAGAGGAATTGGTCCGAAGTTCACCGCGATCGGAATATCCACTGGTGTTCCCGCGGGCACGCCTTCGGGCGCTTGCGCCGAAAAGTCGCCACGCACTTCAATCGTCTGTGGCCCCTCGGGTGTGTCAAAGCGCACGGGCTGGCCGTCGGCGTCTTCGAGGAACAACTCCCAATGGTGATTCATGTTGAACTCGTGGGCGTCGACCGACACTTTCATCGCCACAGCCGACGGGGTGGGGTCTGGGCCGGTGACTGACCAGCCACCTCCCAAGATGTACAACTTTCCGTCAGCCACTTGGGCCGAGTCTGCGAGGAGCATGGTGATATTCACTTCCCCAGACTACGACCCCCCAGACACCCGTGTGAACCTGTACATTGCAGATATGCCCAGCGCTCTCGACTCCATTGGAACGGCCACTGCTCTTATTGCTCAGGCGCAAGAAATAATTGACCAGGGCGTCGCTCAGTTGAAGGCGCTAGGAGGCGTTGACGCCGAACAGACGCTCGCCTACGACCTTGCTCACGGCGCTAGTTCCGTCGCTACCGCGCGAGCCTGTCTCACCTACGCCCGACGTGGTGAGACCGAAGCGGCCTTGACACTGGGTTTTCTCGCCCTCGCGCTGAGCGACCTCCACACGCGGATCCTCGGACGTGAAGAGAAGTGGGGCCTCTCCAGTGACTGGTTCACCCCGTTCCACTCTTTCGTCGGCGACTACCGTGCCCCAGCGTTTCTCTCGAGCCTGGCCGAGACCCCCGGTGAGCGGCACCTCGATGAAGAGTTCCAAATGGCCGCCGACATGTTCCACCGCTTCGCTGCGGAGAATGTTCGACCCCAGGCCGAGCACGTGCACCGCACCAACGGTGACATTCCCGAGCACCTCATCAGCGGGCTCGCCGAACTGGGTGGCTTCGGTCTGAGTGTTCCCGAAGAGTTCGGTGGGTTCGCCACCGGTGGTGAATCGGAATACCTCGCCATGGTGGTAGCCACCGAGGAACTCTCCTGGGGCAGTTTGGGCATTGGAGGCTCGCTCATTACGCGACCAGAGATCATGACGCGTGCGCTCGTTAAGGGTGGCACCACGGAGCAAAAGCAGCGGTGGCTCCCCGAGTTGGCGTCCGCCGAAAAACTCTGTGCCATTGCCGTCACTGAACCCGACTACGGCTCCGACGTCGCCAACATCACCTGCAGTGCGACGCGCACCGACGGGGGCTGGCTTATTAATGGCGCCAAGACGTGGTGCACCTTCGCGGCTCGCGCTGACGTCTTGGTGCTCCTCGCCCGCACCGACCCCGACCGCACAAAGACCCACCGCGGACTCAGTTTGTTCTTGGTGGAAAAGCCTCAGGGAGACTCGCACGGCTTCGAATTCACCCAGGACACCGGCGGCAAACTGGAGGGGCGTCCCATCGACACCCTCGGCTACCGCGGCATGCACAGTTACTCGCTCAACTTTGACAACTGGTTCGTGCCCGAGGGCTGTTTGGTGGGTGGCGAGGAAGGTCTCGGTAAGGGTTTCTACTTTCAGATGGCCGGATTCGAGAATGGTCGCATCCAGACCGCCGCTCGCGCGGTTGGCGTCATGCAGGCCGCCTACGAAGCAGCCCTCGACTACGCCCAAGGTCGGAAGGTCTTTGGCTCGCCCGTGCTCGACTTCGAGCTCACGCGCGTCAAGCTCGGCACCATGAACTGCATCATCCAGTGCGCCCGACAGTTCACACTCGAGATTGCTCGCCTCATGGGCAACGGTGGCGGCTCCGCCGAGGCCTCGATGGCCAAGGCGTACGTCTGTCGGGCTGCTGAGTGGGTCACCCGAGAAGCGATGCAAATCTTTGGCGGCATGGGCTACGCCGAGGAATACCCCGTGAGTCGGTACTTCGTTGACGCGCGCGTGCTCTCCATCTTTGAAGGCGCCGACGAAACTCTTTGCTTGAAGGTAGTTGCTCGGTCGCTGCTCGACTCGTTGGCGTGACCAACTACTCGAGTACATCAAGAAAGTCGTCGAGGCAGTACGTCAGGTTCGAGACTGGTCGAAGGCACTGCCTTCGCGAGGTGTGGACGCTACTTATTCGTCAATGGTGAAGGGCTTGTGCACTTCACCCAAGGTGATACCGGCGGAATGCAAGTCCCCAGCTTCACCACGAGCCATCTGGGCCTTCAGTGCAGCACGCTCCCAACGCTCTTCCACGCGACCGTACTTCCAGTACGAGAGAGCGAAGACCCACGTGAAGATGAACATACCGACAATGACAAAACCGGCCTTGTTGATGTTGAAGTTGTTGGCGTAGTTCCAGAGGCCACCCTTGAGGTTCGCCTCAGAAGCGAGCACCTGCATTAGTTCCAAGGTACCGATGTAGAGCGCCACGAAGACACTCAGGCCGGTAATGGCGATGTTGTAGTACACCTTGCGAACGGGCTTCGAGAAGGCCCAGCCGTAAGCGAAGTTCATGAACGATCCGTCAATGGTGTCGAGCAGGCTCATGCCCGCCGCAAACAAAATGGGCAGACTGAGAATGGCCCAGAAGGGAAGACCCTCAGCCACCGCAGTGCCCGAGAGCACCAGGAAGGCAACTTCGGTCGCAGTGTCAAAGCCCAGACCAAAGAGAACACCAATGGGGTACATCTTGCCGGGACGGTCAACGGAACGAGCAAGTGGCCCGAAGAAGCGCATCATGAAACCGCGACCGTTGAGGTGCTTTTCCAGTTCAGCGTCGTTGAAGCGGCCTTGGCGCATCTGTACGAAAATCTTGACGATTCC